>OLOB01000079.1_pt1 | contig 81070 bp, 72 predicted proteins | sample 1671911 | NCBI WGS metagenome assembly OLOB01 (sample SAMEA3136625, study PRJEB25190) | human gut metagenome | biome: human gut; feature: human-associated habitat; material: faeces | place: Austria | collected 2013
CGTCATAGCCGTTGAGCTTCATATCGTCGGCGCCGTCCCAGCTCCAGGTGCCGGCCTCGTCGCCTGCCGCGGTGCCGGCGTTGTACTGGTTGCCGCCTACATCGACCCATTCGGCGGCGATCGCGGCGCTCGGCGCCATCAGCGACCCCGCGGTGGCCACGGCGGCCACCCCGGCGACGACGCCCCACGTCACCTTGCGCCAGCCGCCCTGCGCGGTTACCACGCCGAAGCGCGCAGACGCCTTGGCGAAGCCGCCGTCGGTGCAGCTGCCTGTTCTGTGCATGTTGTCCCTGGCATTCATGACCGCTCCCCTCGTTCATGTGTTCGTCAGATGGAAAAATCGTATCGCGCGGGCACGGGAAGCGGTAGTGCCATACGAGCGGGAAAATGGCCAAGCTGCAGGCCAGGCGCCTCACCGCATAAAAAACGCCGCCGCCCCGGGCAAGGGAGCGACGACGCAAATCAGTGAAACAGGCGGGCAGGGCAGCAAGGCCGAAAACTGCAGCCCTTCTATTCTTCAGAGAGGAAATCGAAGGCATACTGCGCTGCAGCAAGCGAGCCACCCACCAGAACGCTTTCGTCGACATTGTAGAAACAACTGTGCTGCGGATACGTTGCGCCCACTTCCGGATTACGGGCACCAATAAACACGAGCACGCCGGGAACCTTTGCCAGGTACTCGGTGAAATCTTCACCCGAAAGCGTACCCTCGTAATGGCAAAGCGCCTCTTCGCCAAGAACCTTTGCAATGGCGTTTTGCGCACGTGCGGCGCAAGCCTCGTCGTTCACCAGGCACGAATTGCCGTACGTCCACTCGAACTTAGCGGTTGCGCCATACGAAAGCGCCACTTCTTCAACCACGTGGGCCATGCGCTCCTTGATGTAATCGCGCACTTCGGGCGTGAACGAGCGAACCGTACCCGTCAGGTACGCTGTGCCCGCCATGATGTTTCGCGCAACACCGCCATGGAATTCGCCAATCGTGATAACCGCGGGATCGAACGGGGAAACGTCGCGGCTAACGATAACCTGCAGCGCATCGATAACCGCTGCGCCCACAACGATGGCATCGACGCCCTTGTGGGGCATGGCGCCATGCGCACTGGCGCCCGCAACATCAATGCGGAACCAGTCGCAATTCGCCATGCGCGGCCCCGCTTCGGCGGAAATGGTGCCCGCTTCCACTTCGCTCCAAATATGAGCAGCATAAATGGTATCCACCCCATCGAGCGCACCTTCAGCAATCATCTTGCGCGAACCGACCGATATCTCTTCCGCCGGCTGGAACAAGACACGCACCTCGCCATGCAGTTGGTCTCGAATGCCCAGAAGCAGGTGAACAGCGCCGAGCATCATTGCCATGTGGCAGTCGTGGCCACAGGCATGCATAACCCCTTCGTTCCGCGACGCGAAGGGTAGCTTCGTCTGCTCCAAAACGGGCAACGCATCCATATCGGTTCGAAGCGCAATGCGACGGCGCGGCTTGCCCTCTTCGTCATACGCATCGGGCGCGGTACCTTTGATGGTGGCAATGAGCCCCGTTCCCCCCGCTCGCACATATTCGATACCAAGCTTATCGAGCTCTTCAGCAATCGTGCGCGAAGTGGAGACCTCACGAGCGCTCAATTCGGGATACGCATGAAAGTGGCGCCGACGCTCGATAACGTAAGGCTCGAGCTCTCGCGCGTGGGCTTTCAACTTCTCGGTTACGTTTGCCGATTCGGTGGCATTTGGGTTGCTGCAGGTCATAATGGCCGCCTTTCGATTCTCCCCATCAGACTACCACGACTGGCACCTACGGCAGCATCGAAACAGTGCGCGTAACACTCCGCGTAACACGAGCCGGCGCAATCGGCACCCAGACGAGCGCAGCCAACACCCACTGCAATGTATGCAGCTTTAGAAAAAACGATGAACACAAGCATACTTCTTAATTTTCGTTTACAATTCTGAACGTATTGTCGTTTAGCGGTCGAACTAACCCCATGAACGGGCGTTTACCGCACGGTCGAAAGGCGCATCATCCCTATGATGAAGCGAACCAAGATCATCTGCACCCTGGGTCCCGCCGTGGACTCTGAGTCAGCATTGAAAAATCTTGTGCTAGCAGGCATGGACGTTGCCCGCTGCAACTTCTCACATGGCTCCCGCGCCGAGCATAAAGCGCGCATGGACCGCCTGAAAAAGGTTCGTCGCGAACTGGACGCACCCTGCGCCCTCATGCTCGATACGAAAGGGCCCTCTATCCGCACCGGCAAGCTTGAGGGCAACGAGCCCGTGCTGCTCCGCGCGGGCGACAACTTCTTCCTCACCGAAGATGACATCGCCGGCACTTCCCGCCGCGTGCATCAAACGTTCAAAGGGCTCTATAAGTATGTTGAGCCCGGCACCATCATCCTTATCGACGACGGCCTAATCGAACTCGCCGTCGATCGCATCCTGGGGTCCGATATCCAATGTACCGTTCAGAACTCCGGCATGCTCGGCGAATGCAAGCAGCTGAACCTGCCTGGCACCAACGTTCCGCTGCCCGTTATGACCGAACAGGATAAGGAAGACCTCCTGTTCGGCATTCAGCAGGGCGTCGATTTCGTAGCAGCATCATTCGTAAGCTGTGGCGAAGACGTGCGTGCCATTCGCGCTTTCCTCACAGAAAACGGCGGCGAAAGCATTCGAATCGTAGCGAAAATCGAAAACGCGCATGCAGTAGATCACATCGAAGAAATCATCGAAGTCTCCGATGCCGTGATGGTTGCCCGCGGCGACTTGGGCGTAGAGGTTCCCTCTAACCAGGTTCCGCACTTGCAGAAGAAGATCATCAAAGCCTGCAACCGCGCCTACCGTCCGGTTATCACCGCCACGCAGATGCTCGATTCCATGATCCGCAACCCCCGCCCAACGCGCGCAGAGGTTGCCGACGTGGCAAACGCCATCTACGACGGAACCGATGCCGTTACCCTTTCCGGTGAAACCGCCATCGGTATGTATCCAGTTCCCGCAGTACAAACCATGGCACGCATTGCCGAGGCAAGCGAATCGCATATCTACGACGAAGGCTCCATCCCCAACCGCAACGCAGAGCAGAAGAGCATTTCCGCTGTTGTGGGCTTGGCTGCCGTAACCGCCGCAGAAAACGTGGGCGCTTGCTGCATCGTTACCCCTACGATGACCGGCCGCACGGCCCGTATCGTTTCCAATTACCGTCCGAAGATGCCCATCTATGCGGTAACCACTTCGGAAGAATACCGACGCTCTTTGCAGCTGAACTGGGGCGTTACGCCGCTTTTGGGCAAAGTTGTTGGTGACGCCTCGTACGTTCTTGAGCAAGCTCGCAGCGTCGTTGTGAAAAAGAACTTCGTGAACAAAGGTGATATCTGCGTGTTCACTTTGGGAGACCGCACCACTTCTCCCCGCATCGGCCAAACGGGCGACGCTGTGAGCTTCGACCCAACTGCGCCTTCGCCGCGCCCCACCAACGTAATGCAGATCGTGCAAATCGGCGTTGAAGCAGAGGGGGATAACTAATGGAAATCAAAACCAACTGCTATGCCGCCGTCGATATCGGCGCCTCTTCCGGCCGCGTGGTAATCGGCGAGGTTACTCCACGGGGAACCATCGAGCTTACCGAGATCCATCGCTTCGATAACATCCAGAAACGCTCCGGCGGTCACGACTGCTGGGACGTGGATATGCTGTTCCGCGAAACCGTTGCGGGCTTGGCAAAATGCAAAGAAGCAGGCTATGCGCCCAAAACCGTGGGTATCGACACCTGGGCGGTCGACTTCGTGCTGCTCGATGCCGAAGACAACATGCTCGGTGATGCGGTAGCCTACCGCGATGAGCGCACCAGCGGCATGTACGCCGTGGCAGATGCTATCGTTTCGCCTGATGAGGTGTATCGCCGCACGGGTATTCAGCGCCAGCCGTTCAATACCATCTATCAGCTGCTGGCGCTCCAGCGTGAGCACCCCGAACAGATTGAAAACGCTGAAACGTTTTTGATGATCCCCGACTACCTGGCCTTCCTGCTAACCGGCACCAAGGCCAACGAATACACCAACGCTTCCACCACATGCCTGATGAACGCACGCACCCAGCAGTGGGATGAAACCATCCTGGAGGCATTCGACATTCCGCGCAGCATGTTCTGCGATGTGGTTATGCCTGGCACCGATTTGGGTGCCGTCACCGCCGAAATCGAAGGAGCAATCGGCTACCCCACGCATATCATCGCGCCTGCCACGCATGACACGGGCAGCGCTTACCTGGCTGTTCCCGCGCGCGATGCCGATGCGGTGTTCCTTTCTTCGGGCACCTGGAGCTTGCTGGGCGTTGAAAACGAAGGCCCCATCACCTCAGATGCCTCCCGTTTCCAGAACTTCACCAATGAAGGCGGCTTTGAGCTGCGCTTCCGCTTCTTGAAGAACATCATGGGCCTGTGGATGATCCAGTCTATTCGCCGCGAGCTGAACGGCGTTTCCTATGTAGAGGGAAAAAACACCCATCAGCAAACCGACGAAGACGAGCTGCCCCCCTTCACGCATGAGGCAATCGAGTGGGGCTTCCCCGACCTCATTGCCCACGCAAAAGAGGCAGACAGCTTCGAAGCCCACGTGAACGTGAACGACGACCGCTTCCTGGCGCCTGATTCCATGATCGACGAGATTCGCCGCGCCTGCTTTGAAACCGGGCAGGACGTGCCCCAAACCGTCGGTCAGCTTATGCGCTGCGTATATGTAAGCCTTTCCTCCTGCTATGCGGAATCCATTGCAGAAATGGCATCGCTTACCGGACGCACCTACACTTCCATCAACATCGTTGGAGGCGGTTGCCAAGATGCATATTTGAACGAACTCACCACCCGCGCATGCGGTATCCCCGTGTTCGCCGGTCCAGTTGAGGGAACAAGCTTGGGCAACCTTGCCGTGCAGATGATCGCCGATGGCGCATTCCCCGACCTTCAAAGCGTCCGCGACGCTATCGCAACGTCATTCGACGTGAAGCGATTCGAATAACAGCAACCAACCTTTTAGGTACAGATAAGGAGCATTCATGACCACTATGTACGAATTGGCGCGCGAAGCGTATGCCAAGCAGGGTATCGACACCGAGGCGGTGATCGAAACCCTGGCAAACAAGGCCATCTCCATGCACTGCTGGCAGGGCGACGATGTCGTCGGCTTCGATCAGGGCGACGATAACGCAGCTTCCGGTGGCATCATGACCACGGGCAACTACCCTGGCCGCGCCGCCACCCCCGAACAGCTCATGGCCGACTTCGAGAAGGCAGCAAGCCTGATCCCCGGCAAGAAGCGCATCAACCTGCACGCGAGCTACGCCATCTTCACCGAGGAAAACCCCTGGGTTGATCGCGACAAGCTCGAGTACAAGCACTTCGAGCCCTGGGTAACCTGGGCAAAGAAGAACGGCTTCGGCATCGACTTCAACCCCACCTTGTTCAGCCACCCGCTGGTAAAGGAAGGCCTTACCGTTTCCAGCCCCGAAAAAGAAGTACGCGATTTCTGGATCCGTCACTGCATCGCCTGCCGCCAGATCGCAGAGCGCATCGGCGAGGAAATGGACGACATGGTCCTGAACAACTTCTGGATCCCTGACGGCTTGAAGGACTATGCCGCTGACGCTTATGGCCTGCGTGCACGCCTGAAGGACTCTCTCGACGAAATCTATTCCTTCGAAACCCCACATGTTATCGATGCGGTTGAGCAGAAGGTATTCGGCATCGGTGTTGAAGGCTTCACCACCGGCAACCAGGAGTTCTACGTATCCTACGCTGCCAAGAAAGGCGGCAACCATGTAGTGCTTATCGATGCGGGTCACTTCAACCCTATGGAAAGCATTTCCGACAAGCTGCCCAGCCTGCTGCAGTTCTTCCCCTACGTGCCGCTCCACGTTACCCGCTCTATGCATTGGGACTCCGACCACGTTGTTCTGTTCGAGGATTCCATCAAGGACATCGCTGCCGAGGTTGTTCGCTGCCCCGAGGGCATGGACAAGGTCCTTATCGGCATGGACTTCTTCGATGCTTCCATCAACCGCATCGGCGCTTGGGCTACCGGCATGCGCGCCATGGAAAAGTGCCTGCTGTTCGAACTGCTGCAGCCTTGGGATCGCCTGAAGGAGCTGCAGGATACCTACCAGTTCTCCGAGAAGATGATCGTTACCGAGCAGTTCAAGACCATGCCTTGGACCGCGGTTTGGGACGAGTACTGCGCACGTCAGGGCGTAGTTGCCGAAGACCAGCTATGGGACGAGGTTAAGGCCTACGAAGACGAGGTACTCTCCAAGCGCCAGTAAGCCTGCGCATTTTTCAGCGCCCCTCTTCTCGAGGGGCGCTTTCTGCGCCTAGAAGGCAAGGTGGAAGCCCTTGCCGGGGCGTCCGGTGCCAAGGGAACCATCGTCGAAGCCTCTGGCACCGAGAAACCCTTGCCGAAACGCACCGGGCACCGGAAGGCCCTTGCCGGAAGGATCCGATGCCGAGATTCAACTCCGTAAACGCAAGTCGAATGCGTTTCGGAAAAGCCACTTACCCGAGCGGCTTTTCCGAAACCGATCATTCGGTACTTCAGAACGAAAGGACAATGATGGACATTATCGACAGTGCTATGGACACGCTTAAAAGCGGCGTTTCCGCAGCTCGCGGCGCAGTTTCTGGCGTTGCCGTCGAGCAGCTGGGCTTCGTGCGCGGCTTCCGCCGTCTGTGCGACGACGGTTGGAAGCAGGGTTGGCACGAGCGCAATGGCGGCAACCTTACCTACCGCATGAAGGAAGAGGAGGTAGAGCAGGCTCGCCCCTTCTTCAACGCAAACCCCGGCGAGTGGGTGAACATGGGCGTACAGGCAGATAGCCTGCGCGGCGCGTTCTTCCTTACCACCGGCTCTGGCCGCTATATGCGCAACGTCATGAGTGACCCTTCCCACAACATCGGCATCGTCGAAATCAATGACGCCGGCGATTCCTGGCGCATCGTATGGGGCCTGACCGACGGTGGCAAGCCCACTTCCGAATTCCCCACGCATTTCATGAACCATGCCGTGCGCATGGAGGCCACCAACAACGAATGCCGCGTGATTTACCATGCTCATCCCATCAACGTCATTGCTATGACGTTCGTATGCCCGCTTGACGCACGCTACTTCACCCGCGCCCTGTGGAAGGCCATGACTGAATGTATCGTGGTATTCCCCTCTGGCGTTGGCGTTGTACCTTGGATGGTTCCCGGTGGCGCCGAGATCGCAAAGGCAACCTCCGAACTCATGAAGAAGTACGAGGCAGCTGTTTGGGCACAGCACGGCCTGTTCGTTTCCGGTCCCGATTTCGACACCACCTTCGGCCTGATGCACACCATCGAAAAGGCTGCCGACGTATATCGTCGCGCTCGCCAGATGAATGGCGGCTCCGACGAATTCCTGAACACTATTTCCGACGAAGGCCTGCGCCAGATCGGCATCGATTTCGGCCTCACCGTCAATGATGAGTTCCTGGACTAAGGCGGCACTTCGATGACTATCCGTAAAACTGCTGATGGGCGTACCATCTCAGGCTTCAAGATGAAGCTCTACCCGGGCTTTGCTGGAGAGTACGAGAAGCGCCACAACGAATTGTGGCCCGAAATGGCCGACATGCTCCACGAATACGGTGGGCACAACTACTCCATTTTCATCGACGAGGAAACTAACATCCTCTTCGGATATATCGAGCTTGACGACCCTGAACGCTATGCCGAGTCTGCCAAGACCGATATCTGCAAGAAATGGTGGGATTTCATGGCAAGCGTCATGGAAACGAATGCAGACAATTCGCCCGTTTCCGTAGACCTGCCCTGCGCATTCCACCTCGACTAGAAAGGTAAAGCATTGGCGCTTTCCCAAGAACGCAAGGGAACCATGGCGGTTTCCCTGACCAACTTCCTTGACTCTGGCTGCATCGTAGCCAGCAGCCTTGCCCTTACCGCTTGGGCAGCTGCATTCAACTTCGGCTCCGCCTGGACCGCAATCCTGGGCGCCATCGGCGCAAACGCTTTCGGCGCAGCTGTTGGCGCGCTGATCGGCGGCTTCCTGACCGACAAGTTCGGCCGCACCACTATTTATAAGTACAATCTGCTGGTTTACGCTGCCGGCGTATTCATCGCCATGGTTGCCGTGAACCTTCCCATGGTCGTAGTGGGCGTTGTGCTGTCCGGCCTTTCCGTAGGCGCTGGCGTTCCCGCCTCCTGGAGCTATATCTCCGAAACGTCTACCTCCACGAAGCGCGCTTCCAACATCGGCATTAGCCAGTTCGCATGGAGCTGCGGTCCCGCCATCATCTTCATCCTTTCGCTGGTCATGAGCTTCATCATCCCTGGCTTCGAGTCTGATGGCACCACCCTGCTCCCCGCAGGCACCTACGGCCCGTTTGACGGCATGCTGGCAACCCGCCTGCTGTTCCTGGTTCTGTTCATCGTTGCCCTTATCGCGTGGAACCTTCAGCGTCAGCTGCAGGAATCCGCCGACTGGGCCGAAAAGAACGCTGCTGCCACCGAGAAGCAGTCTTTCGGCAAAATGATGGCAACCGCTTTGAAGAACCCCGTGAACGTGAAGACCATCATCTTCCTGGTTGCCGTGTATCTGACCTGGAACCTGGCTGCGGGCACCAACGGTCAGTTCATGCCATACCTCTATGCTGCCGCAGGCAACATCGATGCAACCGGCCAGAGCCTCTTGGGCGTAGTTCAGTGGGTACTGGTTGCCGTCTGCTCGCTGGCAATCTTCAGCCGCTTCGGCGACATTGTCTCCCACCGCGTGCTGTTCGGTGCCTCTGCGCTGTTGGCGCTGCTGTCTTGGGTTGCTATTGCCGTATTCGGCCTTGCTATCCAGAGTGGCGACACCGAATCCATGGGCTGGGTTCTTTGGGTATACGTAATCTTGTGGGGCATTTCCGCCGGTTTCTCCGCTCAGTGCTTCTACGCTCTGTGGGGTACCGAGCTGTTCCCCACACAGTATCGCGGCGGCGCTCAGGGCATCATGTTCTTCTTGGTTCGTGGCGCTTTGGGCATTTGGTCGCTCGTGGGCGTTGGCGCCATCATGGGCGACATTTCCACGAACCCTGCCGGCTTCTTCCCTGCAGCTGTCATTATGTGCGTCGTTCTTCTTATTTCCCTGGTTGTGGGCGTTATCTGGTGCCCCAAGACCCAGGGCAAGACGCTCGACCAAATCACCGAAGAGCGCTACGGCAAGATCGAGTAGCTTTTCATCGCGGCATTGCCGCACATTTTGCATAGCGCACGAAATGGACGCCCTAGGGCGTCCATTTTTTATTGGCGCAATTATGGAGCATTAGGAATAGTAGGTTTTCCTTTTCTCTTGAGAATAAAGATGCTTGCTCCACTTTTTCCCAGTTCAATCACTCAAATACAAAGGAGGACAACACGAAGATCTCCGTTCGCAACCAAATTAACGACACCGTCAGAGAGGTCAAAGAAGGCACCATCAACGCCGTTGTGGTTATCTGCCGTGGCACCACAACCCCATCAAAGCAGATATCACCATGGAATCGGTAAAGCAGCTGGAGCTTGCCTAAGGCAAAGAGTGCTATGCGGTAATCAAGGCCACCAATGTCATGTTCGCAACGAAAAGATCCCAAACATTTCCGCTCGCAATCAGATCGAGGGCACTGTTGTTGCCGTAAAGGATGGCGCCGTTAACAGCCATGTGACCATCGAAGACGAAAGCGGCGTACGCACTTCTCTCCATCACTAATGAAGCTATCGAGCAGCTGGGTCTCAAGGAAAGCGGCAGTCATCATCAAGTCAACCAACGTAATGGTTGCCGTAGACTAATCCCCAACACCGCATCATTCACCAGGAGAGCGCCCAAGGCGCCCTCCTGGTTTTACTATGCAGCAAGAGCGCTATGGCCAGGTTAAGTCACTCAGACCAGCAGTCTTCCGCGACCATGTCGGGAATCTTCGCGATCGGCTGCCCGCCGGAGCGGAGAGGCCCGCGCAACGTCGAGCGTCGGCAAGATCTTCGCCCCATGCATGATTCCAGGGACCTCGACGCAAAAAAAGGGCCTCCCTGGCAAGATTCGCGCGCTATGTATCCGAAATCGCCCGATTGCACCCCGAAACGGATACATGGGACGAAGATCCTGCCAGCTTCAGCGCGAAAAGCATGCATTTCGCGCAAACGCTGCCAGGGAGGCCCCCTTTTTCGTGCAATCAGCGAAAAGAGAATACATGGCGCGCGAATCTTGCCACAGCAGCCAAATCAACCTCGAAGATAGGCACAACGAATCAATAGGCAGACAGAACGCCAACCCAAAGAAAGATCCTGGAACAACAGCCAAATCGCCCAACGCCAAGGCGACACTCACAAGACCATTGTTCTTGGCAGCCCGAAGCAACACTCAAATCAACCTGTCACCAAGACAATTCCCGCAAGGGCGCCAATCCTCGCAGCATGAAACAATTAGCAAGACAGCTCAGCACCAAGGATCCTTGGAGAAAAGCTGCTTGCGCAAGCTCATTCGACGCTCATTGATGTCAACATAGGCGATCCTGATACGCTTTCCCATGAGGCTTGCTGCAGAATGGGCAATGGCATCGAACTTCACGTTGTCGGCGACATGCGCGCGAGTAACGGCAAGAGCCTCAATCCCCGCAGCTTTGAGATTGTTGATGCGTGACGCATCCCGCTCCACCGCAAGTTCATTTACATGGAATTCGCGGCTATTGTATTCGATGGCAACGTTCTGTTCGGACCAATATAGATCGCAGTGGTATTCGCGATATGTGGTTCGCTTGCCTAGCCTTGCGGGGATCAGAACCTTAGCATTCATCTCCGGCATGCCTAATCCGTAACCGCCATAGCGGGCGGGCAGGCCCAGCAATAGCGCCAAACATGTTTCCATCGGCGATGCCGAACCGTCGCAGACATAACGAATAGCTGTTTTTGCTTTCCGAGGCACTTTGCCATGCATTTTGTCTATAAAGCGATTGATCGCCTCTGTGCTCGAAAGGGGCTGAGCAGGCCGAAATCCAATGGGGCTTGCAGGGTCTATTCGGTAAGTTCCGCATAGCTCAAATCCTAATTTGATTAGGTCGATCACGCTACATGACCGCGCAAGCTGCACGAAACAGAATTCAGGATTGCTTAAATATACCCCGCTTTCAAAGGAGAGAAAGCAAGGCGCCCTATCGGGAAGTTTCCAAATATTGTTGTGAAACCGCTTGGATTGACTTCTTGTTTTTCCCGATAAGACAACGACCTCCAGCGGACGAGGGAGCGTTGCTAGAGATGAACTTTCTCTGAACGATTTCGGCAACGTCGGAACATCCTTGAGAGACGGCATAGCCCGCGCAGACCGAATGTCTTCGAAATCCTCGAGCGAGCGAAGCAACCTAATTGCACTTGAATGTCCGATAAAAAGCACCATGGGGAAATCTTATCGGCCGAACCTTAAATAGATGCGAAAGCAATCACAAATAAGCAATAGAGCCTGAGCAACGCCGAATGCACTCAACATCAGCCTTCGAACTGCCTTCTGTCTCCTGAACAACAAGAGATGAGGCGGTCCGCTTTCCAATTTACGATAGCAATTCCAAAGATGTGGTTCGGGCACCCCCCCAACAGCCTGAACCCATGGGGCTCAACAAGCCGTCCAGAAAGGAGGCTTGTCCAAAGACGAGCCGATACCAGCCAGCGTTTCGACCGATGTTCGCGTTTCGACCGGCGCCCATGCCTACCCGGCGCCCATGTTTGCCTGGCGTCCATGCCCACCTGACGCCCATGCTTAACCGGCGCTCCGTTTCGACCGGCACTCATACCCACCTGGCGTCCGTGTTTCGCTCGGCACCTATATTCGCCCGGTGGTCATATTTCGACCGGTGCCCATGTCCACCTGGCGCCCATACCCATCCGACATCCCTGTTTTGTCAGGCGCCCATGCTCGCCTGATGGTCACGTTTCGCCCAACGCGCATGCTCACCTGGTGCTCATGTTCCGCCCGACGCTCAAGGGAGATCTCGGCGGCGCATACCGTACACGGACCTCAGGAACTACCCCATGGCAAGAATCGTGCAGCATGCATGATTTCGAGGCTCCCGACGTGAAATAGAGCCTTTGCCGGCAAGATTCTTACGCTATGTATTCCGAATTCCCTAATTGCATCTGAAAATGCATACATGGAGCAAGAATCTTGCCATCGTTAAGTCGAAATGCATACATTTCGAACGGGTTTTGCCAGGAAAGCGGCAATCTGAATGCATTCAGCAAAAAGAGAATGCATACAACGCGATTCTTGCCAGTTAGAGTCCTAAAGCAGCTGCAATGCTCAGAGAACGAAGGGTTCGATGGGCGGCGCTTAGCACCCAAATAGCACCCACGGGACGAAATGAGCCCGTGAAAACAAAAAAGCCACCGAGGTAAAAGCCTCGGTGGCCTGCAGTTTCGATGGTGCGCCGTGAGGGATTCGAACCCCCGACGTACTGATTCGTAGTCAGTCCCTCTATCCAGCTGAGGTAACGGCGCGTTTCGCAACGAAAATTAGTATCCTCGTTTGCCCTGTCTTCGTCAACACTTTTCTTTAAATATGAAGGAATTATGGACAGCAAACCCGTTTTACCTATGAATAGGCCTTTTGCCGAAATGGGCTATAACTCTAGCGGGCTAAATATAGTCCTCGAGCGCCTTCTGTTGGCAACTCGCCGGCCCTCCACGCACTATCCGCTTGCTTCCGGCGCAGCATTCTTCGACCCTCTGCGCGCCACCTGCCAACTCGCCACAAACCATCTGCAACACACGGCGCAACATCTGGCGACCCCCCCCCCGCAAGCCATCTGCCGTCGTTCTGCGCAGCACCTGGCGACCCCCTGCACAGCATCCGCCATCTCGCTGCGCGCCATCCTCTGGCCCCTGCGCAGCATCCGTCGGCTCCCTGCAAGCCATCTGCCCGCCAGTTCACCGCGCGATACCCGCCAGCCCATTGCAAACCATCCGCCATCTCGCTGCGCGCCATCCGCTGGCACCCTGCAGGCAATCTGCTGGCACGAACCGATGCCCTTAACGACCCGCAGAACAAACCGTCGGCGCGAGTAGGAGCTCTTAATCCCCGCAAAAGCACGTTCTACGTAATTGTTAACTGCCCTTTGCAGATAAAACCCGTTTTTTACTTTCTTTTCACCTCTATCGCATCCCCTACGCACCGCATTCGCGTAAAATCAAGTTTGCTGCGTTTAGGGCGCTCTTGCCTTGCGCTGCCATTTACACATTTAGGAAAGGACATTACTTGAAGGTTCGAAAATCGAAACCTCACAGTAATTAACCTTCGGCCTCTGCATTTCACACCCGTCATGTAGTGGTCGAAGGACGACTGCGACATGAACGGATTGCGCCTGTCAGTATTGCTGTGCGCTGCGCAGATCAACTGCCCGCACAACAACCCTGACACGCGGCGGCAATCCCAAGGGAGAATTGCATGCTCTATCTATCTCAAATGCTCGGCGAACCCGTCGTTGATGCAAATGGTGAAAAAATCGGTTCCATATCCGACCTGGCCATCCAAACCGGCGAAGTGTTCCCTCGCATCACCAGCCTGGCATTCCTGGGACCTGGCAAAACGCCTTTCATGATCTCTTGGCGCAAATACGTGGACAGCTTCGACGAAGACGAGGGCATTCGCCTGAAAGTCGACCGCACCGCCATCCGCTTCAGCTACCTTCAGCCTGCCGAAGTGCTCCTTGCGCGCGACCTGCTCGATAGGCAGATCGTAGACACGCAGGGCATGAAGGTTGTGCGCGTAAACGACTTGAAGCTCTCCGTTTCCGGAACGCAGCTGCGCCTTCTTGGTGCAGAAGTGGGCGTTCGCGGCATTCTGCGCGGCTTGGCTCCGTGGGTGGAAAAAGCCGCCTGCGGCATCGCCAAGGCGTTCGGCAAGAGCATCGACGAACGCATCATCGCGTGGAACTACATGGAGCTGCTCGACCGCGACCTTTCCAAGGTTCAGCTCTCCGTCAGCCACACGCGCCTGGAAGAGCTGCACCCTGCCGACGTGGCAGACATCCTAGAGCAGCTCGATCCGAAGCAGCGCGCCAACGTGTTCCAGCACCTAGATGACGCACAGGCCGGCGACGCCATTTCAGAAATGGAAGACGAATTTCAGGCCGACATCATCGAGGGTCTGGACGAAAAGCGCGCATCCCGTCTGCTGCGCGATATGGACCCTGACGACGCCGCCGACATCGTAGGCGACTTGCCCTATGAGAAAGCCGAAACGCTGCTTCGCCTGATGGGCGTCGATAACGCCGCAGAAATTCGCAAGCTGCTGGGATACAAGGAAGACACCGCTGGCGGCCTGATGACCACGCAGTTCGTGGCGATGCACACCTCCGACACCGTGCAGGAAACCACTGAAGTTCTTCGCGGCTTGGACGAAGACCACCCCACGGTGAACTACGTGTACGTACTCGATGAGTACGACAAGCTCGTAGGCGTGCTTTCGCTCCGCACCCTGGTGCTCGCAAAAGACAACACCCCGCTTTCCGACATCATGTTCGATGAGCTCATCACTTCGTTGCCCGAAGAGCCAGAAGATGAAGTTGCAGCCGATATCTCCAAGTACGACCTGATGGCCATGCCTGTCGTCGATGAGAACGGACAGATGCTGGGCATCGTCACCGTCGACGACGCAATGGAGGTCATCGAAGACAACGTGGAGGAAGGCCGCACACGCTGGGCATGGGGGCAGTTCGCCATCACGCTTGCCGTGTTTATCGTACTGATGATTCCCTATACCTTCTTCGTCCTTCGCATGTTCGGACACAACTAGGATCGAGGCTTTTACATGACACTTAAGGAAAGTACAGCGCAGGACACCGCCCTGGCAGCCAAGGCTTCCCCGCAAGTTCCTGATCAGGGCAGCGAAAACGACGGCAAGAAGCAGCACTCGAAAGCGTTTCTGGTGCTGGCCGCCATGGGCCCTGGTATCGTAACCGCCATGGCAGGCAACGACGCCGGCGGCATTTCAACCTATTCCACCGTAGGTGCCAAATTCGGCTACATGACGCTGTGGATCATTCCTATTATGTGCGTTCTGCTTATCGTGGTGCAAACCACCGCAACACGCATGGGCGTTGTTACCGGTAAGGGCTTTTCGGCGTTGATCCGCGAGAGCTTTGGCATCCGCCTTACGGCACTTGCCATGTTGGCACTGCTTATCGGCAACGTTGCCACCACCTTTTCAGAATTCGCAGGCGTAGCTTCTGGCATGGAAATATTCGGGGTGCCGCGATGGATATCAGTCCCCGTTGCCGCGGCAGCCGTTTGGGGGCTTATCGTGGGGGGCAGCTATAAACGCGTGCAGAACATCTTCCTGGTGCTTTCATGCGTATTCGCCACCTACATCGTCGCGGCCTTCTTGGCGCAACCCGATTGGAACGAAACCTTCCAGCACACCCTGGTGCCAGCAGCAAGTTCGGATTTGGGCTTCCTTTCGCTTACCGTCGCAATGGTTGGCACCACTATCGCCCCTTGGATGATGTTCTTCGCCCAGAGCAACGTGGTCGAAAAGGGCGTGCGCGTACGCGATCTTCCCTATCAGCGCATCGATGCAGTAACTGGTGCCGTGGTGGGCTGTATCGTGGCATGGTTCATCATCGTAACCACTGGCACCGTGCTGTTCCCGCAGGGCATCGAAGTAGAGAGCGCCGAAGCGGCTGCAGCTGCGCTCGAACCTTTCGCGGGCCAATACGCTAAAGCACTGTTCGCCATCGGCCTGGTAGCCGCCAGTTTGCTGGCCGCATGCGTTCTGCCCCTTACCACCGCTTTTGTTATCTGCGAAGCATTCGGCTGGGAGGCAGGCGTTTCGTTCACCTGGAAAGAAGCGCCCCTCTTCAAGGGCATCTTTACGTTTGTCATCGTCGTTTCTGCAGTGGTTATTCTTATTCCCAACATCGACTTGATGGGAATCATGCTCACCGCACAGTTTGTAAACGGCGTCATTTTGCCTGTATTGCTGGTGTTCATGGCCATCATCTGCACCGACAAACACGTTATGGGCAAATACGCAGTGGGCAAATTCACCCGCGTTATTCTATGCTTCACCATTGTGGTGGTGGGCATTCTTTCCGCCATTTGCTTGGTTATGCAGATACTGGGAATCGGCTGATTCGGCGCTGACGTCGTGGCTCATAGGGAGCACGCGGCAACGGCAACGGGGGCAGCATGCTGCGCAGCTGGCGTCATTACCGCTCTTGAGCACTTAGTCAAACCAACCACTAGTTAGCCCCGCAAGCGCGATGGAGCCCCGGGGCACGCCCTGGCGCTTCGGCCGATACCGCTGGCAGCCAGCGCCCTCCAAGCCAGCTCTTCGCATTAAACTCCTTGTGCGCACTGCCCATAGGAGTGGTTTTTGTTTCCGCAAGAAGAAACCAAGCCATAAGGCTACCCTTGTTGCGCAATAATAAATTAGCTGGGAAAACTTAGAAAGGAACACATCGAGGCCAAGCGTCAAAGCCCGCTTTGCGCCCCCTCGGAAAAGCCCCATGGAGCCAAAGCCCAAAGCACATCTTTTCACGTTTGCCGTTATGGCATTGTTCGTCTTCGTGTTCTTGGGCAGCGAATATCACTTCGACATCGCTTATGGTGAGCTCGCCGGCCCCGATTCGGTTGTCGGCGCACAGGCATCCATCCTTGCCACAAGCGCCATAGGGCTTGTGGGCTATTCATTGGTGAATCGAACGGCAGCCGCAAGGCATCGAAGCATTCTCGCCGGCGTGCTGGGAACCGTTTCCGCCTTGCTCCTTGTCACAACTCAGCTAACCCAAAACGCCAACGCCTTGCTGTCGCTGGGATGCTTGTTGTTCTTGATTTTGGGTATGTTGGGAAACGCCACCTACTTTTCCGTTGCGCAAACCCACTATGCCAGCAACTCCCTTTCCCGTCTGGTGGGCACCTCGTATGCCGCAGGATTGCTCGCTCAGTTCCTGCTGCATTCTTTGGCGCCAAACAGCGTTATCGAAGCCGCGATTATCGGAGCTTCGATCATCGCACTTGGCTTCGCTCTTGCAGCGCGCCGCAACGTGCTGCACGTAGCCCCCGTCAGAAGCGCACTTCCCGAAAAAGACCAGCGAACCGCCAACGAACGCGATGCCCTCAAGGAAGCAATCCTGCTGCTCGCCTGCGTATCCCTAATTGCCTGCGTTTTCAGCACACTCGACAACGTGGTTACCCTGGCAAACGCGCAAGGCATGTTCGACCTTTCAACCTGGCCTCGCCTGCTTCTTGCCGTCAGCGGCATTGCGGCTGGCTTCATCTTCGACCTCACTAAGCATCGCTATTCCACTGTTACCATACTGTGTGTAGCCATGTTTTCCCTGGTTTCCGCCCTTGCCATCCAAACCGGCTCCGAAGTTCTTCTGGGTTTGGTAATTTTTTACCTTTCATCGGGCTTTTTCGTGGTCTTTTTCACCTCGTCGTTTTTGCGCATTGCAATGCGCTGTGCAAACCCATCGCTTTGGGCGGGCATGGGACGCGCCGCCAACAACGCCTGCGCCGCACTTGTAGCCATGCCTTCCATGGCCTTGATCTTGTCGGGCGACATCATGCTTATCTCGTCGATAACCATTGCACTAGCCATGGTTACCCTCCTTGTTGCCCACGCGCTCGAAAACGTGCGTCGCACCGCGCGGCATAAGGCCGAGGTCGAAGCCATAAAGCTAGCGGAGCTCACCGCCGCGCAAATGCAAACCGCCAAGCCCCAAGAAGAACCGGAAGCCAAAGCTCCCGCCGATAAAAGCACTCCCGAAAAGCACCTTGCGGCATTCTCGGAACAATACAGCCTTACCCCACGCGAACGCGACGTTCTTTCCGCAGTATGCTCAAGCGAGGAAACGCTCCAGTGCATCGCCGATGACATGGGAATATCCCTTCGCGCGTTGCAGAAGCACTTGACCTCCATATACCGCAAGTCAGACACACAATCGCGCGCAGGACTCTGCTCCGCCGCACTCACCGAGCCCCTTGAGCACTAGCGAGCGCAAGCCTCATTCGAAGGAACACCTCGGCCGCCGCCTTTCCTTTTGCAGCTTTTGCCACCACGTTTCCCTATTGCGCCCACCAGGCGTACACTCACCAGCGCGTTTCCCCTATCACGCCCACCAGGCGTACAATGCCCGGTATGAGCACCAACAGCAAACATACCCCCACGCCCAACAACGAAACCCCCGAGAAAATCCGCAGCCGCCTAAGGGCCCAAGCAAAGAAAGCGCGCTCCGCTCTTACGCCCAAAACGCGTGAGAGCAAGAGCAAACAGATCTGCGCGAAGCTGACCCAACACCTTGATGCCTTGATAGCCGAAACGCCTCAGGGTAAACCCGTTGTCGGCGTATACTCCGCATTCCCATGGGAAGTTGACCTGGGCATCTTCATCGACTATGCCTACCTGCGAGGCTGCACTGTTGCCTTTCCCTGCATGATGCCCGATGCCCATGGCATCCCCGATGCTCCTGGGCGCGGGATGCGCAAACCGGGGTCGAGCCCCAACGCCCAGCATGTCACTCAGCAAACTATGGAAATGCGCTCGGTTAGCGCCGAGGCATTCCGCAGCAACGGCGTGCCGTTTCTGAATGACCCGCTAAAGGAATATCGCCACAACAGCCCTGAACTTACCCCCATGCCCTACCTTGCCGCCGACGAGTTCGCCTTCATTGTGGTTCCCGCTGTGGGGTTCGATGCGCACGGCAACCGCCTAGGATACGGGTCAGGCAACTACGACCGCTACCTTTGCCAACTTACTGATGCATGCCATGTTGTCGGCGTCGCCTTTACCGAACAGGAGGTTTCCCCCATCCCCGTAGAAGACCACGACATCCCCCTTCCCTTCGTTACCGCTTAGGGGAAAGCTTCGCTTCAGGGTGGCTCAGGGCGGGTGGCAAAAAAATGCCGGGAGCATCAGCTGAGAGCAGCGATGGGGCAAAACCCCTACTCGCGCTCGTGTTGTTTCATTTCCCTTACATACGCCCTCACCTGCAGCAAAGCGCACTACAATGAAGAAAACGCCAAAATAGAGGGGTTACCATGAACACGAAAACCGAACGGAACTGGCAGCTTATTGTTGCTGGCATATTGTTTATCATCTTTGGCTTGGTATGCGCATTTTTCCCAGGTCTCACTCTTGCATCTATCGCCTTTATTGTTGGTGCCGCCTTTGTGGTTTCCGGCGTAGTCAATATCGCAACGTTCATTCGCGACCGCGATCTTCTGGGCTTTTCGGGATGGATCTTGGCATACGGCATCCTTGACGTGCTCATTGGTGCCATGTTCGTGATTCACCCCTTCGCTTTTGCGGCAGTGCTGCCTTGGGTTATCGGCGCGTTCGTTCTGGTTTTCGGCATATATGAAGTTGTGGCAACCTTCATGGTCAAGCGCGCAGGCCTTCCCCTTTGGGGCTGGATGCTGTTCTCGGGCGTCATTTCCATCGTTATCGGATTCATGTTCTTCTCCATGCCCGAAATGCTCGCACTGTTCATTGCGCTGTTCGCTCTTCTTCGAGGCGTGGACCTTATTGTTGTGGGGACAAATGCAGGAAAGTATTTCCTGTAACCGCCTGTCTTAACGCGCCGCCCACCCGTTACGCCCTCCACCGCTCATAAATGCAACACCGTGGCAACGAAGCTAGCCTATAATCGGCACAGTTAAAAAAGCGCATGCAAGGCTGCGCTGGAAATGCATCATGCGCGGCTTCGCTAGCCGCCGCCTTCCCAGCGCAGCATCGCCTGCGCCCTATTTACAGTAAGGAGACTGTACATGGAAGGCTTCGAGCTTCTTTCCACCGGTGCTTGGTCTATCCTGCCGCCGCTTCTGGCGCTAGGCCTTGCCCTAATTACCAAGGAGGTGTATTCCTCCCTGCTGGTTGGCGTGTTCTCAGGCCTGATCATTTACGAGTTCTGCCTTGAAGGTGTCGGCTTCGACCAGCTCATCACCGCATTTACGCTCATCCCTCAGGTTATGGCGGAGCAAATCTCGTCGAATGCGGCGCTTATCTTGTTCTTGGCATTATTGGGCGCGTTAGTCGTCATCATCGCCATTGCTGGCGGTTCGCGCGCATACGCTGAATGGGCCGCGAAACACATCAAGAGCGCACGCATGGCAACCGTTATGACGGCTCTTTTGGGCATCGTGGTATTCGTTGACGACTACTTCAACTGCCTCACTGTTGGTGCCGTCATGCGCCCCGTAACCGACAAGTTCCGCATCAGCCACGAAAAGCTGGCGTGGATCATCGACTCCACCGCAGCTCCGGTGTGCATTATTGCCCCTGTTTCCTCGTGGGCGGTTGCCATGGGTGGCTACATGGGTGAAAACGGCTTCAACACGTTCGTTGCCTCCATTCCGTACAACCTCTACGCACTGGTCACCATTGTGTTCGTGTTCGCTATGTGCGGTTTCGGCAAAGACTTCTTCAGCATGGGCAAGGCTCAGCGCGACTGCGACGCTCATACCTACAGTCCCATTCCTCCCCATGCCTCCGCTCTGGAAACGGTATCTAAGGCAGGCGTTCCCAGCAATCCCGAAGCCGTCGAAACCGTTATCACCGAGCAGTCCGACCTGGAGGGCGCCACGAAAGCGGTCGAGCAGTTCAAGGGTCTGGATGTTTCCCCCAATGGTAAGGTATTCGACCTGGTTATCCCTATCGTGGTGCTTATCGTGTTCTCCATCACGGGCATGCTGTATGTTGGCGGCTTCTTTGAGGGCGTAGATTTCGCAACAGCTGTTGGCGAAAACCCCATCGGCGGATTGTGCATCGGCGCCGCCGTGGCATTGGTGGTTGCCGCGTGCATGTTCCTGCCCCGCAAGCTCACCACTCTGGTTGGCTTTACCGAAGGCGCTTCCGAAGGCGTTCGCTCTATGGTTGGCGCTATCATGATCCTTGTTTTGGCATGGAGCCTGGGCGGCGCATGCCGCTACATGCTGGGCACGGGCGAATTCGTTTCCAACTTCCTTACCACCATGGGCTTTGAACTTTCGTTCCTGCCTGCCGTTATCTTCGTGGTTTCTGGCTTCATCGGATTCGCCATGGGCACTTCCTGGGGCACCGCTGCCTTGATCCTGCCCATCGTTTTGGGCGTATTCCCCGAAAGCGACCCGCTATTCCTGGTTACCATCGGAGCAACGCTTGCTGGCGCGGTATACGGCGACCACATCTCGCCTATTTCTGACACCACCATCCTTTCTTCTGCTGGTGCGGAATGTAACCACCTGCGCCACGTGGCAACCCAGCTGCCCTATGCTTCCCTGGTTGCCGTCATCTGCCTGTTTGGATATCTGGTTGCCGGCTTTACCGGTTCGCCTTGGCCTTCGCTTATCGGCGGCATCGCTGTTGCCCTCGTGGTTGTTATTGCAACACGCGTGTTCGGCAACAAGGAAGCTGCATAGGCATATCGCATCAAAACGCACCATAAGGGAGTCCTTCGGGACTCCCTTTCTTTTGCTTGAATACTCCCAGGATCGAAGTATGCGGACTCACCATTTAAGACCTCGAGCAATGCACCCGAACAAAGCATGCAGGCATATCACCTCGCTGTTTTGAGGAAACTCCAAACAAGACATGGCAACAAGCAAACAAAAAGGCCCCGAAGGGGCCTTTTTGTTTGTGCCTGCAGATACAGCCAGCAAGAAACGCTTAGCGCTCTTCGATAGGCTTGTATTCGCGAGCCTTCACACCCGTCTTGTATGCGGGGCGGATGATGCGCTTGCCGCTTACCAGTTCCTCGAAACGGTGGGCAGCCCAACCTGCCATACGAGAGCAGGCAAACAGCGGAGTGATCATATCCTGCGGAATGCCCATCATGGAGTACACGAATCCAGAATACATATCAACGTTTGCGCACATATCCTTCTTGGTGCCCTTTTCCTGCAGGATAACTTCAGGGCTTAGGCGCTCGATGAGCTTGAGCAAATTCAGCTCCGCTTCAAACTCAGTACCCTTGGCAAGCCTTGTTGCAAAGTTCTTGCAGATAACTGCGCGCGGATCGGAAAGCGTGTACACCGCATGACCCATACCGTAGATCAATCCGGTATGATCGTATGCCTGTTTGTTTACGATCTTGGCAATATAGGAAGCTACTTCGTCTTCATCTTCCCAATTCTTAACGTTTTCCTTAATTTCCTTCTGCATGGCCAGAACCTTATGGTTTGCACCGCCATGCTTACTGCCCTTCAAAGAACCGATAGCGGCCGCGTAAGCAGCATACGGATCGGTATCGGCAGAGGAAAGAACACGGCAAGTGAAGGTTGAGTTGTTACCGCCACCGTGCTCAGCGTGCAGAGACATCATGATGTCGAGCATGCGTGCTTCTTCAGGAGTGAACTCGCGGTTGGGACGCAACATGGAAAGGATGGTTTCGGAAGTGGATTGTCCCGGAATGAAGCGATGCATGATCATCGACTCGTTGTAGAACGCAGCACGCTTGGCATAGTGAGCCAGCACCATGATGCGCGGTAATCGAGAGATAAGAGAGATTGCCGTACTGATCTCGTGCTCGAAGGAACGCTCTTCCGCCTTTGGGTCGTCAGCATACAACATGAGCACCGAACGCTGCAGAAGGTTCATGATGTTATGAGAAGGCGTGCTCATGATCTTCGAAGCGGTGAAGCCATCGGGCAAATTGCGCTGAGCATCAAGTGCCTCAACAAGCACATCGAGCTGGCTTGACGTGGGAAGCTCCCCCATAAGCAGCAGATACACGATCTCCTCAAAGCCGCGACGCTTGGTGGCATCGCCGCCAACAAGATCGTAGATGCTGTAGCCACGGAAGGTGAGCTTGCCTTCGTCGGGAACCTTATCGCCCTCATTCATCAGGTAACCGTGCACGTTAGAGACATTCGTAACGCCCGCGATTACGCCAGAACCATCGCTGTTGCGCAAACCGCGCTTTACGGGGTAACGCTCGTACAGTTCCGGATCGACGGCATTGACCTTTGCGATGTTATCGTATAGGGAAAGCTTATGGTCTTCCATGAATATTCCTTTCAACTACGAGACTAGATAGTACACCCCGCTTGCGCATCAAAAAGCGTACTTTGGTGAACGATAACAAACTGGAAACAAACGGATTCTGTTATGCAACAAAAATTCTTTGTGTGATTAGTTCTAAAACAACGAAAGTCGAAAAGCAATAGACACGCCCCTGTGGGCCCACTTCTTCATTTTATTCCAGCAAAGGCACGCTCTGATATTCAAAGCAGATACGGATTCGATAGCCGACGGCGCACTGCATCGAGCATTTGCCGATGCGGAGTGCGGCCTGCATTTCGTCTTCTTTCAGAAGAGCGCCAGGCAGCGCATGCCTTTACGGCTCCGAGGGGGCACCAGGCAGCACGCTTCTTTGAGGCCTTGGGAAAAGTCGGGCAGAACACACCTTTGCAGTGCCGAAAAAAAAATACCGAAAGCAACGCCAGCATCCCATGCTGCAATCAGGGTGTTTGCCAGCAAGCCCTTAGGACTATAGTTATCCGCAATAGCTTGAATGCAACAATATAGAAGCGCAATGATAGAATCCAAGCAAGGATTGATACGTTTTCTGACAGGAATGCGAATCCAGCCATCGGCTCGCCCTCGGCAAACCGCCGCAGTGCCGCCCTGGCGCCCATCATTCGAGGAGAGAGAAGCCACCATGACGCAAGACATCAATGGCGCAACGCGTCTAATTTGCCTGTTCGGCGACCCCGTCGCACACAGCAAATCACCCCACCTTCACAACCGAGCATTCGAACGCGCCGGCCTGAATTACGCTTATATGGCCTTCCGCGTTCCCGGCGAAGACATGAAGCAGGCAACCGACGCAATCCGCCTTCTGAATATGCGCGGCTGCAACCTTACTATGCCGAACAAGATTGCGGTTATCCCGTTCCTGGACAAGCTTGATCCCATCGCTGAGATGGTAGGCGCCGTCAACACCATCGTCAACGAAGACGGCGTTCTCACTGGATACAGCACCGATGGCTACGGCTTCATGAAGTCATTCGAAGAACACGGCGTCGACGCCAAAGGGAAGAAAATGGTCCTGATGGGCATGGGTGGCGCTGGAACCCCCATTGCCGCACAGGCAGCACTCGACGGCGTAGGCGAAATCGTGGTATTCAGCCCCAGCACGGGCAAATCATGGGATCGTGTTGCTGAAGAAGTAGCCCTCGTTGCTGAGAAAACCGGCTGCAAAATCAGCCGTCACGACGCAAACGATTTGGACGACTTGCGCGCACAGCTGGCTGACGCCGATCTTCTGGCAAACGCCACCCCCATCGGCATGGGCAAGCTCGAAGGACGGTCCCCCATCCCCGATGCATCGTTCCTGCATCCAGGCCTGGTAATCCAAGACGCTATTTACCAGCCAGCAGAAACCGAGCTACTGAAAATGGGCAAAGAAGCAGGCTGCACCACCATCAACGGCGAAGGAATGCTGTTCTTCCAGGGTGCCCGCGCCTTTGAGATCTGGACAGGCGTAGATTTCCCGCTCTCACCAGACGAAATGTAACAGGACAAACAGCGCTACAATTAAACGGCGGCGTGCAATGGGGATTGCGCGACCGCCGTTTTCTCATATTCAGGGGCCTTGGGCCTTTTCGCCTAAGTAAAACAGGAACTACCAGGAGGGACCATGGACTGGCAGGATGAATACGAGCGGAAGAAAATAACCGTAAACCAGGTATTCGAGCAGTACCTAACCGGCAACCAGAAAATTTATACGGGTGGCCTTCACGTACCCACCACCATCATCAATGCGCTGATTGACAGGGTTGCAACGGGCACCCTTACCGGCATTGACCTCTACGGCAACTGGATGAACGGCGACATCACCTTCGCGGGGCTCGATGTAACCCCCGAGCAGTTCCGCTACCACACCTACTTCGCCGGGCCCAACGAGCGCACCGGCTTTGCTAACGGATCAAAGTGCGTTGCGCACATTCCCGTTCATTTCTCGGACACCAATCGCATGTTGGAAGAAGTTGGGCTCGACTACGCCGTTGTCCAAATGACGCCGCCCGACGCTCAAGGCAATTGCAACATTGGGCCCTTGGGATTCGAACAGGGCGCATTGCGTGGTGCAAAGCACATCATTGCGCAGATCAATCCGCGCCTTCCCCGTGTATTCGGCGATTCGCACAACTATCACGTAAGCACCATTGATGCCTTCGTAATGCAAGAAGAGCTGCTCGAAGATGTACAGGTGCCCGCACCGACGCCTGAAGAGGCAAAGGTTGCAGAGTTCATCGTCAATCGCGTAAACGATGGCGACACCATTCAGCTGGGCATCGGCGGCATCATCAACGCTATCGCCGCAGGTTTGGAAAGCAAGCAGCATCTGGGCTGCTTCACCGAGATGTTCTCGGACGCTTTTGTTGAACTGCAGCAAAAAGGCGTCATAGACAACTCGCGAAAGAACTTCATGCCAGGCGTTTCGGTTGCAGGGTATTCGACTGGCACACAGCGCCTGTACGATTTCATCCACGAAAACCCCAGCATGTACTACACATCCTACGAAACGGTGTGCAATCCCGCCCTTATCGCGAAGAACGACAACCTGGTTTCAGTGAACACCGCCGTAAGCATCGACCTTACCGGGCAAGTGTGCGCTGAAAGCATCGGCGCACGCCAGTACTCTGCAAGCGGCGGGCAGTTTGACTTCGTGCGGGGCGTAAAAAATTCGAAGGGCGGGCGCGGCTTTATTGCCGTAACGAGCGTGGCGCACACCAAGAACGGTCCTGTTTCGAAAATCGTGCCCACCTTGGCACCAGGCAGCGCCATAACCAGCCTTCGCAACGACGTGCATTTCATTGCAACCGAATACGGCGTAGTCGATCTGCGCTGGGCCGACATTCCCACCCGCGCACAGCGCCTTATCAGCATCGCCCATCCCGATTTCCGCGACGAGCTTACTTACGAAGCGAAGAAGCTCGGCTTCCTGTACTAACAACGTCTTCTAAGCACAATTCGTAAACCGCAGGTTCGCCGAACCGACTCACAAAACACCGAAGGGCCGCCTCGACACCAGCGGAAACGCCCCTGTTTCTCGCTTCGAAGAAACAGGGGCGTTTCAATACAGCGTCAGGGCAGCCCTTCACGGTTCACTATTCTTTTTCACGCGGCCGACTCCCTAAATCGGCTGCACACACAAGGTAGCGCTCTTTTCGCGGCTCTTTTCTACTGTGCGATTTCGCGTTTGCGGTTTTCCGGCTGCAAGATCAGCACGGCGGCAACAACAGCAACAATCGCGAACAGAGCGCCTACTGGGCCCGCCCACACAAAACCAGGGCCTGAAGCCACCACGCCGCCAAGGAACGATCCCGTAGCAATGCCCAGGTCGGAAGAGGTGGGCATAACAGCAGACGCAAGGGTAATCGCCTCCGGATAATCCTTAGCTGAGGTTTGCAGCAGAAACGTTTGCAACGGAGAATTCATGTGGTAGATGAACACGCCCGTAAGCACCACGTTAATCACGGCAAGCGCGGTGTTGCCCGAAGCAAGGCTGGGGCCAAGCAGCAGAAGCACAAGGGCCTGCAAACCGAACATGATAGGCATTTTCGCCAAGCCGTAATGCTGAGCGATGGAGCCGCTACCCAGATTGGAAACAATAGTTGCGGCACCGTAGAAGAACAGCACGATACTTACCATCCACACCGAAAGGCCCACGCCATCTTCCAAGATAGGCGTTACGTACACGTAGAACACGTACGTTGCCGCCATGCCGAATCCTTTCATGATGAGCACCAAGATGATGCGACGATCCTTCAGGATTACCAGCTGATCGCGCACACGAGAAGAAACATCGGTGGAGCCAGAGCGCGGCACAGAGACAAGCAGCAACACCGTAACAACGAGCGCTACAGCTTCTACCGCTATAAACGCAGCCTTGATACCGAATGCATCGGCAAGCAGCGTGCCAATGGGCGTACCCAAGACGCTGGCAACAGAAAAGCCTGCGTAAACGAATGAAATGATGCGAGCCGATTTTTCACGAGGAATGATGTCGTTGATAAATGTCATTACCGTAGACAGCAGCACGCCCGAAACCACTGCGGTAAGCACACGGGCAACCAGCAGCGTTTCATACGTAGGAGCCGCAATAGCCAGAAGGTTGCCTGCGTTGAATACCGCAAGGAACGTCACGAACAAGGGAAACCTGCGAAAACGCCCAGTTGAAAGCACAATGATCGGCGTCGACACCGCATATGAAATAGCAAAGAAGCCCACCAGATTACCAGCAGAAGCAAGGGAGATACCATATTCCTCGGCGATATCGGGCGTGATGCCGATAACGATGAACTCCGCAAAACCCAGGGCAAAACCCACGATAACCAATGCAACCGTTGCGAGTTTTGTGCGCGCTGAACCCTCTGCCACGAAAGCCGTCCTTCTTCACAAGCGGCCGCGCAAACGCAGCCGCACCTTAAATTATGCTAAACCAAGCATGCCTATTTTGATTCTTTCCAACAGTATCAAAGTCCAGCAAAAGGAACAGCAAGAAACGTAAACCTCCAAAAGCGCTGCCGCGAAGAAAGAGAGGGTACAGGACAGGTGCCGTTTTCTCAGAGCAAAAAAGCCCGGCGCTTTGCAACTTTTTGCCTATATTTTGAAGCCGAAGAAATAATATCTGCCCCGTATTCCCGCTTTTTCGGGAGAGCTATTCGGGTCAGGAGAAACAAAAAGGCCAGCCGCATAAGCGACTGACCTGCAAATTCGATGGAGCCAACGGCCGGACTCGAACCGGCGACCCACGCATTACGAATGCGTTGCTCTACCAACTGAGCCACGTTGGCACTCCCGACGCTAAAAACAAGCGCCAGAAAATTATACGCAACGATCTATTTTTCCGCAAGAGTCAAAATGCCCACTCCCGCAGATTTGCCACCCGCTTACGCTCTTACCGCGGTTTTTGTAACAACGCTGCTCCCGTTTGTGCCTTATTTCTGGTTAGATAGACTAAGCGTAACAGGACCTCGACATTTGGCGCATACTGTCTCGCACCAAGCAGAACAAGAGCGCATACCCCTTTCGGGTTTGCCGCAAAACGCAAAATCACAGCTGGAAGGAGGCGCGATGATCACTACCACATGCGATGAAACATCGGATCGTCCCCTGGTCATCATCACGTACGCCTCTGTTGGCTCAGGCCATCGCAGCGCCGCACAGGCAACCGCTCAGGCTCTTGAAGATCTTTGCGGCAAGCATCCTGCCCTGCCGGAAAATACCGAAATCGCCGTGTTGGACATCCTCGATTACGGCTACATAAAATTCGACGGCGACAAAACCGCCAACGTGACCGTTTCCTTTAACTGGCTCTACGACATCACCTGGCATCGCACCTTTACGGGACGCCTGCTATGGGGTGGCGGTTCGGCATGGTCGCCATTCATGTTCTCGCCATTCACCAAAATCGTTCGAAAGCGCAAGCCCATCGCCATCCTGGCAACACACATCGTTGCCGCCAACGCATCGGTTGCCGCGAAGATGGTTACCGGGCAAACCTTCCCCGTAACCTGCATTCCAACCGACTACGGCGCCGAAGGCCTGTGGCCGCACCTTGATTGCGACCTGTTCTGCGCCGCCGACGAAACCATGGTGAAGGAACTCACGCCGCGCAAGGTGCCTGAAAGCCACATCAAGGTCACAGGCATTCCGGTGCGAAAGGGATTTACCGACCCCATCGATCGGGCAGAAGTGCTGAAGCAATTCGGCCTTCCACAAGACAAAATGATCGTAATGGTGATGGCAGGCGCTCGTCATTCGCAGCCTTATATCCCATTCCGCGAAATCGTGAACAAAGTCGTGCCGCTTCTTTCCGAATTCCCCAACATGCACTTCGCTTTCCTGGCTGGCGCCGACGAAGAGTACGCCAATGGGCTGAAAGGGTTTTTCGCAGAACGGAACATTGCAAATGTTTCCGTCTTCAACTACATCGAGCGTATTCCGCAGCTGATGGAAGCGAGCGACATGATCGTGGCAAAATCAGGCGGCTTGGCCACTACCGAGTGCCTGTGCGCACGCTTGCCCTTGGTTTTGGTGGGCAAGTCGTACGGCCAGGAGCGCGCCAACACCTATACGGTCACCAAAGCTGGCGCTGCCGTTACTGCCGAAACCGCAGAAGAGCTGGTTGAGCGCCTGCAGCAAATCCACGAAAACCCCGCCCAGCTTCAAACCATGCTCAGCGGAGGAGAATCGCTGCGCCGCCCGAACGCCGCGCACGATGCCGCTGTGGCTACGCTCGATTTGGTGGGAACGCTTGGCGCGCCCAAGAAGCACCTGCTGAAATTCTATTGGGGCAACAAGCCCTACCGTGTTCGTTAGGGTTATTCCGAGGGCTTGCGCAGCAAGTGCCTTATGCGAACCTTGTCGCATTCGCTAGCCCGCTTCGCCACCAAAACGCGGCCTCCGCTGCAACAACAGTGGCCCTCCATGCTTGCTCGAACTACTTCCCAAACAATCCGCCAAAAAGGCCCTTCTTTTGAACTTCTTCGGAGGTTACCTGCTGCACCTCGTAGCCAGTTGCGCCGATCACACGACGGAGATCGCCTTCGCCAAGAGGAGCTTCCGATTCAATCACGGTGCGCCCCTTGCCATGCGAGGAGGACACCTTTTTAACCTTGAAGTTATTACGCACGGCATCATTGACGTGCGATTCACACATGCCGCACATCATGCCATCGATATCGACTATGGTCCTGAACATCTGGAGCCTCCCCTTGAAAGTTCGCCTTATCTAACAAACACAGGGTACACCCAGACGGCGCTGCGGCGTCGACAAATGCCGCAAAAAAGCTACTCAGCCCCACGCTTTCCCGCGAACTGCATACGGTAATAGCGATCGTAGATGCCGCCTTGAGCCCACAGCTCTTCGTGCGTACCCACTTCGACCACGCGTCCCTCGTCTACCACAGCGATGAAATCGGCGTTGCGAATGGTGGAAAGACGATGCGCAATTACCAAGGTGGTGCGGTTTTCGCTCAGCCGCTCGAGCGATGCCTGAACGCGCTCTTCGCTTTCGTTGTCCAGAGCGCTGGTTGCTTCGTCCAGCACTAGGATATGAGGATCGCGCAGGAACACACGCGCAATGGCGATGCGCTGCTTCTGCCCACCCGAAAGGCGGGTGCCGCGCTCGCCCACAAACGTGTCGTAGCCATCTTCCAAGCCAGCAATAAACTCATGAATGTTCGCCTGACGCGCAGCCCATTCAACCCGTTCCTGGGAAGCGGACGGGTCGCCATACAAGATGTTCTCGCGAATAGAGCCCTCGAACAGATACACATCCTGTTGCACGATGCCCACCTGCGCACGAAGCGACTCCAACGTGGCATCGCGCACATCAATGCCGTCGATTTTCACGGAACCAGACGACACATCGTAGAAGCGCGGTAGCAACGAGCACGTGGTTGTTTTTCCGCCGCCCGAAGGACCGACCAACGCAACGGTAGATCCCGCGGGCACCTCAAGGGTCAAGCCACGCAGCACCTCCTTGCCGTCAACATACGAGAAACGAACGTCCGAATAGCTGATGCTCGGAGCAATTCCTTCGTCAACCACGGCACCAAGATCAATGGCATCGGGCTTGTTTTCCACCCCTGGACGTTCAGCAAGCGTTTCCACGAAACGACGAAAGCCCGCATAACCTTTCTGGAACGTTTCGGTGAAGTTGATGAGCAGCTCCACGGGAGCAATAAAGATGCCAATGTACAGCGCGTACATAACCATATCGGCAGGATCGAGGATGCCCTGCGCAACAAACAGGCCGCCGCCCACAATGGTTGCCGTATACAACGCGCCCGTGAAGAAGCTCGATGCCATTTGGAATTGACCCATGAAACGGTACGAAAGTTCCTTCGTTTCGATGAACTCTTCATTGGCATGGCCGAACTTGTCGATCTCGATATGTTCGTTGCCAAAGCCCTTCACCACGCGAATGCCGCCCAGAGAATCCTGCAAACGCGCGTTCAAACCCGCCATGCGCACACGATTCTGGCGGAAGATTATGCGCTTGCGGTAGTTCTGGACAAACGCATACGTTGCCATGACAGCCGTCACCGCCAACATCACCAGTGTAAGCGGAACATTGATGAACATCAGCAACGTGAAGGAACCCACGATTTTCAGGGTTGCGATAAAGAGGTTCTCGGGACCGTGGTGGGCCACCTCCGAAATGTCAAACAGATCGGTAACCAGCTTCGACATCATTTCGCCGGTGTTATTGCGGTCGTAATACGAAAAGCTCAAACGCTGATACTGCCGGAACAAATCCATGCGCATCCGCGCCTCCATGCGTGCACCCATAATGTGGCCCCAGCAAGAAATGAAGTACTGGCACAAGCTGCGCACCACATACATCGCCACCAGCCCAGCAGCCACCCACGGCAATACGCCCATAATGGCATCGCGAGCGTTGATGAAGAAATCGCGCACAAAGAAATTGAGGATCTGGGGGAATGCCAAGTCGATGGCGGCGAGCAGCGTTGCGCATACCAAGTCGGCAACGAACAAAAACGTGAATGGTTTGTAGTAGCTAACGAATTTTCGCGCCACTTCCTTAAAGGGAACCTCCCGCTTTTCCGGCTCGCTCAAAATCTGATTCCTTTCCATTCCAGGCAATGAGTTCAAAATTACCTCCGAAGTCTAGCACCCACCGATGCGCAAACCGCCACCACTTCGCCGAATACGAGATTCGAGCACGCTTAGTGCCACAAAGGCGGCTTAAACAAGTAATATGTAAAGCTGTTGGCTTTTTGCCAAGGCATGCCGTCTTGCCCCTGAAAATGCTTGACTTGCATTGCCATCGTTCTACAATCCCCCTTAATCCTATCAAACTGATAGGTTTTGCAATGTAGAAAGGATCCCGCGTTGAACTTCGACGCCATGGCGCAATACCTTCCTCTGTACGAGGATGCGGCGTGGCTGACGCTGAGCATCGGATGGATCGGCATCGCCGGATCCGTCATCATCGGCCTCATTGTGGCCATGATCGTGCACTTCCGCATCCCTGTGCTTCGCCAGCTTTGTCGCGTATACATCGAGCTGTTCCGCAACACGCCATTGCTTATTCAGCTGTTCTTCTTCTATTTTGGCCTGCCTCGCATGGGCTTCTCCATCACACCGGAAGTGTGCGGTATGGTTGGCCTTGCATTGCACGGCGGTGCCTACATGGCCGAATCGTTCCGTGCTGGCCTGGAAAACGTGGAGCCCATCCAACGTGAGAGCGCTATCAGCCTGGGCCTTTCGAAACTGCAGTCCATGCGCTACGTTGTGCTTCCGCAGGCAGTTTCGCTGAGCTTCCCATCGTTTGTCGCCAACGTTATCTTCCTGTTGAAGGAAACCAGCGTGTTTTCCGCAATCAGCCTGATGGACCTCATGTTCGTTACGAAAGACCTGATGGGCCTTTACTACAAAACCACCGAATGCCTGGTAATGCTCGTAGCGTTCTACCTCATTATCCTGGTGCCGGTTTCCGTTGCTGGTACGTACATTGAAAGGAGGTTGCGCCATGGAAGCTTTGGGGCTTGATGTTCTGTTCATAGGCTCAAACGCCACCCGCCTTCTGCAGGGTCTTTGGGTTGCGGTGCAGATCAGCGCAATCTCTGTCGTGCTCAGCATCATCCTAGGCATGCTGTTCGGCATCTTCATGACGTGGAAAAACCCTGTTGCCAAGGTTATTTCTCGTTTGTACCTCGAAATCGTGCGCATTATGCCGCAGCTGGTGCTGCTCTACATCGTGTTCTTCGGCGCCACGCGTGTTATGGGCCTGAATATCTCGGCGGAGCTTTCCTCCATCATCGTATTCGTGTTCTGGGGAACCGGCGAAATGGGCGACTTGGTTCGCGGCGCCCTTACCAGCATCCCAAAGCAGCAGTACGAAAGCGCCGCTGCGCTGGGTCTGAATAAAGCACAAATTTACCGTCAGGTAATCATCCCGCAGGCCATCCGCCGCCTTATCCCTTCCTCCATCAATCTCATTACCCGCATGATCAAAACCACCAGCTTGCTGCTGATGATCGGCGTTATCGAGATGATGAAGGTTGGCCAACAGATCATCGAGGCAAACCGCATGACCTCCCCCAACGCCGTATTCGGCATTTACGGCACTATTATGCTGCTGTACTTCGTAATTTGCTGGCCCATCAGTATGCTGGCAAACCACCTCGAGAAGAAATGGAACTAAGCAATGAGCGATACCGCCCTGCTCTCCATTGAGCATCTTAAGAAAGCCTACGGCGATAACGTGGTACTGGAAGATATCAGCCTTTCCGTCAAGCGCGGCGAGGTGATTGTGGTTATCGGCCCCTCAGGGTGCGGCAAGTCAACCTTCCTGCGCTGCATCAATGCCCTTGAGCCTATTCAGGGAGGCACCATCGAAGTTGACGGCAAAGAGGTAACCAGCTCCGAAAAGGATCTCACCGAGCTTCGCCAAAAAGTTGGCATGGTGTTCCAGAGTTACGACCTGTTCCCCCATATGACGGTGCTCGACAACATCACGTTGGCGCCCACCAAGGTGAAGAAGATCCCCAAGGCACAGGCCGAAGAGGCGGCTCGCGCCCTCCTGAAGCGCGTTGGCCTTACCGACAAGGAAAAGAGCTATCCGCGCGAGCTTTCTGGCGGCCAGAAGCAGCGCGTTGCCATTGCCCGCGCGTTGGCAATGGAGCCCGAAGTGCTGCTGCTCGACGAAGTTACCGCCGCCCTCGACCCCGAAATGGTGCGCGAGGTACTGGACGTTATCTTGGGCTTGGCGCAGGAGGGCAAAACGATGCTTATCGTTACCCACGAAATGCAGTTCGCACGCGCCGTTGCCGACCGTGTTCTGTTCTTCGATGGAGGCGAAATCGTGGAGCAAGATATCCCCGAACGCTTCTTCGAGCACCCCAAAACCGAACGCGCACAGAAGTTCCTGCATACTTTCGAGTTCGACGCCGTCCGTCAGCACGAAGCCTAACGAGCGCTTCGACACGAAGGTCTGGAAGCCCAGCGTAGCCAGGAGCCGATGCAGTCGCGTGAAACCGGTCGCATGACCAAAACGAAATCCTCTTCGAATCCCATCGCACCCTCAGAGCCCCAGCAATGGGGCTCTTTTCGTTTTCGCAATAAGGCCTTCTCAACAAATCGCAACGCCCGCGCCTGCAGAGGGCCCTTTCCCACCGATGTCACAGGCAACCGCCTGACAGCGCCTGCGCACACGGAAACTCGCCCCGCCCCGCCCCCCGAAAGGCACGGATCGCTACAACCTCAAGCGAGCCTCGTTTGTTTCAATGATGTGCATTCGGGCGGTTGTCTGCCTCGCGCTGTTCCATGGTCCGCGCACGGATGCCCGTTGCAGCCGCAGATAAGTCTCTGTCAACCCTGGGAACGGTGGGCGCCAACAGCGGCGGCTGGGCAACGGGAGCGGAAGCGCGCTTTCGACGCATTGCCCACGATGCAGCTACGCCCCCAACTCCGCAATAACCAGCCATTCACAAAAGCAAAATGACTAATTCCCTCAATCCTTATTGACTTTGTAGGATTTAAGCGGTTTACTTCCATCAATCAAAGAAACCCTCGCACGCTAAAGAGGGCAGAAGTAAGGAGAAAGACATGACCCAGACGAAACGCACCTGGAAGCTTGTTGCTGTGCTTGTTGCGGCCTTGGCTCTTGCGGGAGCCTTGCTCACGGGCTGCTCCGGCAACAGCAATTCCTCGAGCGCAAATTACCGCACTCTTGACCAGATCAAGGACAGCGGCAAGATCACCATCGGCGTATTCAGTGACAAGAGCCCCTTCGGCTACGTCGATGAAAACGGCAACTACCAGGGCTACGACATCGAGCTGGCAAACCGTCTTGGCCAGGACCTTGGAGTAGATGTTGAGCTGGTGTCCACCGAAGCAGCCAACCGCGTTGAATACCTGCAGACTGGCAAGGTTGACGTTATCCTGGCAAACTTCACCGTCACCCCCGAGCGCGCTGAGGCGGTCGACTTCGCCGATCCTTACATGAACGTTGCTTTGGGCGTTGTTTCCCACAAGGACAAGGTTGTTACCGACCTCGACCAGATTGGCGACCGCACGGTAATCGTAATCTCCGGCACCACTGCCGAGACCTACCTCACCGAGCACAACAAGGACCTCAAGCTCGAGAAGTACGACACCTACGCTGCAGCTAAGACCGCATTCGAAAACAACCCCGATGCTGTTTGGGCAAATGACAACACCGAGGTTATCGCCTTCGCCAACCAGGCTGGCCCCGAATACGTTGTCGGCATTGAGCAGCTGGGCGACACCGACATCATCGCTCCTGCTGTTTCCAAGGGCAACGAAAGCCTGCTGAACTGGATCAACGAGGACCTGAAGAACCTCGGCTCCGAGAACTTCTTCCACGCAGACTATGAGAAGACCCTGCTTGATACCTACGGTGCAGCATACGAAGACACACTGGTTGTCGAGCCTGGTCAGAACTAGTCAGCTCATTGCCAACTAGCAGGTCGGCCGTGCCGCTTGAGCTAATCGGCTCGTACCGTTAGAGCTGACCGATCCGCACTGTTAGAGCTGACCGACTCGTACCTGCCGACCAGCTAAAAGGGGACCCACACGGGTCCCCTTTTCTTATGCCCTGCCTCAAGCCGCCGAAGCGGGAAGGCGAATGCGCGCCATCCGTCAGGAAAGGCAGATGCTGGGTGGCCTTACACTGGGCGGGGACGGCGCGGGCGACTTCCCCGCTAGACAAGAATGCCCGAATCTGCACCACCGAGCCGGAAGGGACGAAGCATCCCATCCTTCAGCGAAGGTATCTCTTCTCCGAAAGGTCAAGCGTCAGAGGATGGCAAGATTCGCGCGCCGTGCATGATTCGAGGGGCCTGTGCAGCGAAAGGAGCCCTTTCCTGGCAAGATCTTCACGCCGTGCGTTCCCGAAAGGCGGTTTGCGGGGCTTTTCGGATGCATAGCGCGCATATCCTGCCATAGCCAGCTCATTTTGAATACACGGCGGCAATATGCTGCCACGAACTGGCGATTTTCCCGTCCGAACCCACTTTTGGGATGCATGGAGCGCAAAACTTGCCACGGATTGCCGCCCGGGAACGCATTTTGCGAGCATTTTTCCATCGGCAAGCGCCCGGGAACGCACCGTGGCGGAATCTTGCCACGGATTGACGCTTGGGGACGCACCGCGCGAGTATATTGCCACTGCCAGTCAGGCCAAGAGCGCATCAGTGCGCAGTCCTGCCACTGTCGGACGCTGGGAAACGCATTTCGCGAGCATTTTGCCATCGTCGAGCGCCCGGGGAACGCATATTCGCAACGTCTTGCCAACAGAGCGGCATCTTCGTGCGGGCGGGCCTATTGCCTTGCCATAGCTCTCGTACCGCATGAATCCGACGGCCTCTTCGTGCAGGCGGTGCTGCGTACGTGAGAAAGGGGCGCGACGTCCTGCGCATGGAGACGACACATTGTCGCGATGGCTGGCAACCGAACGGAAGGTAGGGGCACGTTGTCCCGTACATGGAGGGGTGCGCTAAATGCAGGCATACGCGCGGAAGGCGCAGATGACAAGCTGGCTTATGCCCTTCGCCAAACCGGCTTGCACCCTTCATGCAGGCCGACCTGGGCCCCTCCACGAATCGACCATAACATAGATGTGAGACGCGGAACGAACCCGCAGGCCAAGCGAACATCGAGCGCTTGCGCGAGACTGACTTGGGGGACAGACACAGGAACAGGATCGCAGGCAACGGTGTCCACAGACCCGCAGCAGGATCGCAAGGTGGGTTCGCTCGCCGAAATTCGCCAGAGTAGTTCGCAAGGCAGGGTCACGCACCGGGATTTACGAGGACAGCTCGCAAGCCGGGTTCGCACGCTGGTGCTTGCGGGGAAGGCAATTCCCGCAGCGGGGTCGCACACCGGAATTCGCGAGTCGACCTGGCGCGCAGGGTCAGCAGGGCACAAAAAAAAGCGCCGCTCCGAAGAACGGCGCCCTTCCCGCATAACTACGGGCGCAAACCAGATCCGCCCTGAATCGTAATGGTTTCGCCAGAAACATAGGATGCCATGTCGCTCGCCAGGAACACGGCAACAGGGGCAATGTCGGTCTTAGGATCACCGAAACGGCCCAGCGGGATGCCCTTGATGGTTGCAGCAAAGGTGTCGGGGTACTCTTCCTTCCAAGCCGCCAACTGCTCGGTCATAGCCAACGGGCAAATAACGTTGGCGCGTACGCCGTCGGGGCCCCATTCGGTAGCCGCAACGCGCGTCATACCGCGAATGCCTTCCTTCGCAGCAGCGTAGCTGGACTGGCCAGGCTTGCCGAACAGGCCAGCACCAGAGGAAAGGTTAACAACGGAGCCCTTAGTCTTCTTGAGTTCAGGGAAAGCATGCTTCATATAGAAGAATGCAGCATACAGGCCGGAATTGATTGCCAGGTCGAAGTCTTCCTTACTATGGTCGACCAACATAACGCCCGACTTAGATGCCTGAGCATTGTTTACCACGGTATCGAGCTTGCCGAAATGGGCGATGGTTTGAGCGATAACATTCTTTACCGCTTCTTCGTCGGAACCTTCAGCGGCAACGTGCATAACGTCAACACTGTACTGCTCCTTGAGCTTTGCCTCGGCGTCGATCAGGCGCTGCTCGTTGCGGCCCGTAATGCACAGGTTCGCGCCTTCTTCAGCAAAAGCGCTGGCGATACCAAAGCCAATACCCTTGCCGCCGCCAGTGATGATAGCCACTTTTCCCTCGAGAAGTCCCATTCGAGCCCCTTTCGCTTGCGCTTCATTTGATGACAACGATGCTAATGAGGGTCACGTGCGAACGGTCGATTAGCGGAAGCGGTCGGATTGAGTCTCTCGGTAAACGGTAAATCTCTCAATTTCAAGAACCGTTAACGGCAGAATTTAGCACAAGAGGGACAGGCTGCCATTCCGCCTAATGCGGTTTCACGCAACTCGTAAGGAAGGCTTCGACCCACTTTCAGCATGGCATCCACCACTTCGTCGAACGGAATAAGGCCCTCGATACCCGCAAGAGCCATCTGAGCCGCAGAGAGTGCGTTCACCGCCGCGCTGGCGTTGCGCTTCTGACAGGGCGCTTCCACCAACCCGCCGATGGGATCGCACACCAAGCCAAGCATGTTGGCCAGCGCATAGCCAGCGGCAGTAAGGCACATGCGCGGCGTGCCGCCCAAAAGCTCAACAGCGGCACTGGCAGCCATTGCGGCAGCAGACCCGATTTCGGCCTGGCAGCCCCCTTCGGCGCCTGCCACCGTAGCGTTGCGAGCGATAATCGAACCAACAACAGCCGCATTCTTCAGCGCATCCATCAGCTGCGCATCGCTGAAGCCATGTACCTCTTGCAGGGAAAGCAGCACGGCGGGGATCACACCTGCCGAACCAGCGGTTGGCGCTGCAACAATAACGCCCATGGTGGCATTCGTCTCCAAAACGGCAACGGCATTGCGCGTTGCCAAAGCAAGAAGCGACCCGTTTACGCCTGCGCCTAAATCTTCCAATTCACGGAGCTTGGCGGCTTCCCCGCCGATCAGCCCACCCATAGAAGAGCGTGGGTCCTCCACAGGAGCCGTCGCCGAGGCACGCATCACATCCAGCACACGCTGGAGGTACGAGACAATAGCGGACCCCGCCACCCCTCGGCTCGCCAACAGCGCACGTTCACGCGCTTCGGCAGCATAGCTCAAGGAAACGCCGTTTTCCTCACAGAAGGAAAGGAGCTGAGCCGCCGTGGCAAAATCGAGCCTTTGAAATTCTCGCAAAGCAAGTTCCGGGTCGATATCGGATGACACTTCGCCAGGGTTGCGATGCAGGCCATCGGCAGGAATAAAGCGAACCGAGCGAATAGCGGGAAACTCCAGAATGCAGTCAATTACTTCTTCGGGAACAGGATCGTCCACGTCCATAACGGTAAACGCTTCCCCGCCCTGGCGTGTGCGGTGGAGCTGCGAAGTGCCAATATTGATGCCTGCATCGCCCAAGGTGCTGGCTATATGAGCCAACGTTCCTGGCAGGTCCTGCTGACGAACGATCATACTGTTGAATTCGCCCGTGATATGCACATCGATGCCGTCGATGCGCGTGAGCTCCGCCGCACCACCGCCAATGGAAACGCCACGTGCCACCACTTCGTTGCCGCAGCAGTCGACCACACGGGCCTCAACCGTGTTGGGATGCGCAGTTTTGGTAACGGTATCGGGCTCGAACGAAAATTCCAGCCCTTGTTCCTTCGCCAGGTCGAAGGAATTGCGTACGCGCAGATCGTCGGTGTGCAACCCCAGCATGCCCGCAACCAGGGCACGGTCGGTCCCGTGTCCGTGATAGGTATGGGCGAACGAGCCAAAGAGGGTAAACGTCACTTCCACCGGCTCACCATCGAGCAGGTTGCGCATCATGCTGGCAATGCGCAGCGCACCCGCCGTGTGCGAAGAGGAAGGCCCTACCATAATGGGTCCCACAACATCCCTGATACTCATCGGCTTCATGTGCGCACTCCTTGCCTGGCCGGTCGAGACGAATTGGCGCACCTGCGCCTATCTTCGTCCCATGTCTGCTCTTGAACATCAGGATAGCGGCAGAGCCCACCCGCCACAGCCAAAAACATAGCTTTTAGCGCAATCGTGACATACCCGGCTACATAGCATGCACCGAGGGGCCCGTCGCTTAAAGCGTCGCGACTTCACGCCGCAAACGAACCGGAGCTGCGGGCGACATCCGCCCTGCGAGTGCCCGCCCTGCAACAGTTGGCCACTGCGGACGGATCAGCCTGGAACACCGCAACACCACGAATGGGCGGAGCGGCCCGAAGCACCGTAAACACTACGAACGGGCAGCCGCCGCCTCTTCGCGCAACTCGCGCTCGATCTCGCGATCGATAGCACCTTCGCCAGTCGGCATCTTCACCTGGAACGGGACCGAAGGCGTGACCAAGCTCACCAGCGGGACAACTACCAATGAAAGAATCATGGCCAACGCACCGCAGTTAATGGGCGAGGCGATGAATCCAATGAACATGTTGGACACGGTAAGGCCCACACCCACGAAAAAGCTTGCCCATACCGCGCCTTTCGAGATGCGCGAACTGTACAAACCCCAGATCAGCGGACCAAGGAACGCACCAGCAAGCGCGCCCCAGGAGATACTCATCAGCTGAGCGATAAACGTGATGGTGGAGGTGTACTGCACCAGCGCGATAGCCGCCGAGATAACCACGAACACCACGATAAGGCCGCGCATCCACGCAATCTGACTCTTCTCGGGCATGTTCTTGATGACGTTGCCTTTCAGAAGGTCCAGGGTCAGCGTGGAAGAAGAAGTGAGCACCAGCGAAGAAAGCGTCGACATGGAAGCTGACAGAACAAGCACTACCACAATGCCGAGCAAGATATCGGGCAACCCGGAAAGCATGGTGGGAATGATGGAGTCGTAAATGGGGATGCCGCTGGGGGCGAAAGCGATCTGGTCACCGAACAGGCGACCAAATCCGCCCAGGAAGTAGCTGCCACCCGCAACCACAAAGGCGAATACGGTAGAGATGATGGCGCCCTGCTTGATAGCAGGACCGGTTTTGATGGCATAGAACTTCGAAACCATTTGAGGCAAGCCCCAGGTACCCAGCGAGGTAAGGACGATGACGCCTACAAGGTTGAATAGGTCGGGACCGAACATCGAAACAAATGCGCCCTGCATATCGGTACCCTCGGCAGGGATCTGCGAAAGAGAAACGATAGCTTCGGAAAAACCGCCTTGGCCCGCAAGCACCACCACAATTACCGCAACGATGCCCACCAGCATCACAATACCTTGGATGAAGTCGTTCAGAACAGTGGCCATATAACCGCCAAGTACCACATAAACGCAGGTAACAACCGCCATACCTACCACACACCATTCGTAGGGCAAGCCAAACGCCATACCGAATAAACGGGAAAGGCCGTTATAGACACTGGCGGTATAGGGGATCAGGAACACGAAGATGATAGCCGCCGAAGCAATGCGCAACCCCTTCGACTGGTAGCGTTTGCCGAAAAACTCGGGCATGGTGGTGGCCTTCAGGCGCTGCGTGATCTCACGCGTACGCGGACCAAGCACCCACCATGCCAACAGCGAACCAAGAAGGGCATTGCCGATGCCAATCCAAAACGCCGCCAAGCCGTATTTCCAGCCGAACTGACCTGCGTAGCCAACGAAGATTACCGCCGAAAAGTAGCTGGTGCCAAAAGCGAACGCCGAAAGCCAGGGACCTACGTTGCGACCACCTAGAACAAAGCCGTCAACGTTCTTGGTGTGCTGGCGCGCGTAAATGCCAACACCAACCACAACACCCACGAAAATCAAAATGATGCATATCTTTGCAACCACGAAAGAACTCCTTTATCTTCAACAAAACATGCTGGTCAGCCGATGCCGCAGCGAGCATAAATCGGCGCAAATCGAACCGGCAAACTACAAAGCCCCATGATCGAAACCCACACAAAAAGCGATGCAGGCGCGTCTCCCGACTGATCGACAAGCTGCAGGAACCAGCAATCGAAACCCACATGAAGGCAAAACGGATACACCTCTCGATCGACCGGGAAAAGAACACCACTATCGGCGTCTCAACGCCAAACCAAGCCGACTGGCCAGGGAAAACGAGAACGCACACGACCTTTTCGGGTATAAAAAAAGCACCCAGGAAAAACCCGTGTGCTATCAATATCGATACGTTATGGAGGCAAACTCAGCTACGCAATGCGAGCGCTGGGCCCAATGCTGGGAAGCAACAGCAGCCAGACCGAAACAGCCCTGAGCCAGATGCTCGGACATGACGGCGCATGCAGACATACACTTCTGAGCAAGATGCTGAGACATAACAGCACACGAACCTAAAACCACAGCAATATCAGCATTGGGCTTTGCCAACGCAGTTGCGCTGCTGTGTGCGATATGTTCCTCTGAAAAAATCATGGTAGCCACTTTATCACAATAAAGAGCATTGGGAAGACCCATCATCCCGTCCCGCTCCGTTTTGCGGTGAACGGTTCCGCTTCCGCGCGATACGCATCGCTGCCGTCAACGCCCGCAACGACGAAACGCCGCGGTGGCGGCGCCCGCCAAAGCCCTGGTTCACATGGTTGCCGAGCCGCTCGCCAACGCCCCGCTTCACACAATGGCCTAGCACGTCAACGCCATGCAACACGCGATAATCGGAGTCGCCTGCCAAAACCCTGCAGCGCCGGGGGCAGCAACGGCATCCGCGCCCGCACCTGCACCTGTACCTGCACCCGCTCATGCTCCGCCCGCTCCACCGCCATCGCATCAACGGCGACATCCAACACCCGAAACTCCGCAGCACCGCATCGCCCAGAGCCCCACGGCACCGAAGAGACAGACTGACGTAGGCTGAACACGGCAATAATCATCTCCCTTTCGCCTGCGCAGCCGAAAGGCCCTAGGCGAAGCATCTTCGAAGTGCATTTTCGGATAGCGAAGGGGTGCATTCCTGGACGGAACTTTTTCGAGGCCCATTTCGGGCAGATGAAGGCCCATCCTTTGAATAAAGCATCCTCGAAGCGCACTCCAGGCAGAAGAAAGGCCGCATTCCTGGCAAAATATCGCCCTGATGTATTCCCAAAGGAGCCTCGGACGATAAAAACGCCTCTTCATGGCAAGATATCGCCGCCATGTATCCAAAATGAGCTAATTTTGGCAAGATATGCTCCCCATGTATTCAAAATGCCCTGCAAAGCGCCGTTTGGGAATACATCTCGCGGGTATCTTGCCATCAAGGCGCCCTTTTGCCGTCCAAACCCCTTAAATCATGCATGACGAGCGAATCTTGCCACGCTCGACGGATCCAGCTGGACGAATCCTGCCATGCTCGACGGATCCAGCTGGACGAATCCTGCCATGCTCGACGGATCCCACAGGACAAATCCTGCCACGCTCGACGGATCCCGCTGGACGAACCCCGCCACGCTCGATGGCTTCACTGGGCGAATCCGGCCATGCTTGATGGCTTCACCGGACGAATCTTATCGCGCTCGATGGTTTCTATCGTGCAAATCTTGCCATCCCGCCTTGGCGGCTCCCGTTGGGCAAATCCCGTTGGGCAAAGTACGTTTGATGGAGCCAACGGCTTTCACCGCCGCGTCCGTCATTGTCATTTCCGCGAATGCCCTTTAAAAAGCACCTGAATAACTGTGGGGCTCGGCTTCGCGGGGCCCAATCCGCTGCAGCCCCAGTTTCGTGGGGCCCAATCCGCCGCGATGCCTCGGCTTCGCGGGGCCCAATCAGCCCAGACCCTCAGTCCCAAAGCGACCGGGGCATTTCAGCACTAGGGCCCACAATACGCTGCGGAACCTCAGCCCCGAAACGCCAAGGCCGCTTCAGCGCCAGACATCAAAGCGCCCAGCCCGTTTCAACTTCTCGAACCAAAAGCACACAAGCCCAAAACCATCAGCCCAAACCACCAAGGGAAAACACGGAGCTCATCAGCTTTTTCGCGCAGGCACTTTGGGGGTTGGCAACCACGCTTTCGGTTGCGCCGCATTCGGCAACTTCCCCTTCATCAAGCACCAGGAGCCTATCGGCCAGCTCCGACACAAGCGCCAAGTCGTGAGTAATAAACACGATGGACACCTTGCCCTTCAACCGTCCGATGAGCGAAACAATATGTGCCTGAGTAGACACATCGAGGGCGCTGGTTACCTCATCGCATATCAGCACCGAAGGATCGACGGTAAGCGCCCTGGCCAATGCAGCACGCTGACACTGACCCCCGCTTACCTGAGAAGGAAAACGACAGTAAAAGGTCTCGTCCAAACCGACCAATCGAAGCTTTTCAAGAGCCCGCTCTTTCGCTTCCGCACGCGTAGCCCCGAAGCTGCGCGCCACCTCGGCGATGCTGGCGCCTAACGTATAACTGGGATCGAACGATTCCAACGGCATCTGGAACACCATTTGAATGCTCGAATACACCTCTTTGCGCTGCCTGCGCGGCAAACCGAGGATTTCTTTCCCGAACAAGGAAACCGAGCCGTCATCAGGCCGCTCAAGCAGCGTGGCAACACGAGCAAGCGTGCTTTTTCCGCTTCCACTACCGCCTACAATACCTAGGCATTCGCCCTGCTCCAAGGTGAAGCCTACCCTGTTCAGTGCCGGCTTTTCCATGCCGGGGAAACGTTTGGATACACCGTTAACCTCCAGCGCCTTCATCGAACACTCCTTAGCTTGGGAACGGAAGCAATGAGCTGACGAGTGTACGGATGCTGGGGGCAGGCAATAATCTGATTGGAAGGACCCTGCTCCACAACCTCCCCGTCTTTCATGACATACAAATACTGGGCCATGTGGGCTAGCACGGCAATATTGTGGGAAACCACTAAAAGAGACACCCCAAATTCGCGATTTGCCGAAACGAGCTCCTCTACCACTTGCGCCTGAACCGCCACATCAAGAGCACTGGTGGGCTCATCGGCGAAAACAACCTTTGGGGAATTCATCAGCGCAAGGCCAATAGCAGCACGTTGGGCCATACCGCCGGAAAGCTCGAAAACATAGCTGCCCAAAACCCGATCGGGATCGGAAAGCCCCAGCCTTCCAAGAAGCGACACCGCACGCGCGCGTGCCTCCCCCTTCGAAAGCTCACCACGCAAAAGGGCAGTTTCCTCGAATTGAGAGCCTAGCGTGCGAACGGGGCTGAAGGCCCGCTGCGGGTTTTGCGACACCAACGACGCCACCGTGCTGACGCAGGAAAGATGCTCAGCCTGAGACATACCGGAAACGTCTTTCCCGGCAAAGCGAATGGAGCCGCCGCAAACCTCGCCCGCCTGCCCAAGCATTCCAAGCGCGGCACGAAGCAGCGTGGTTTTGCCGCAGCCCGATTCGCCAACAATGCCCACAATAGAGCCCCGCTCAAGGGAAACGGTGACGCCGTGAAGCACGGCGTCACCGTTGTACGCAACACGCAAGTTTTCTATTTCGAAAATTGCAGACATACACCCTACTTGTAAGACATCTGATAGTTCAGCCAGTCGTACTGACCCTGCATAGCAAGGTTCTCAACGTCGGCTGCCGTAACGTCATTTACCAGCGTATGGACCATGTAGACATAAGCATGGTCATCGAGCGCGATCTGCTGGATCTGCTTCACCAGTTCCTTCTGCTCGGCCTTGTCTCTGGTCTTCTTCAGCTGGCCAAGAAGCTCGTCAACCTTGGCGTTGCTGTAATGACCGTAGTTGCTGGTGCCATCGGAGCCCATAACCGCAGATAGGTAGGTGTAGGGATTGCCCGTGGGAAGCGTGGAGTAAGCCATGGTGCCAATATCCCAGTCGCTGTCGGCCAAACGAACGGTAATCTTTTCGGCTACTTCAATATCAGCAGCGATGCCGATCTGGGAAAGCTGAGATGCCAGTGCCTCGCAGTCCATGGGCAGCGCAGCGTTTGCTTGATAGGTTACCAGCTTCAGGGAAAGCTTCTTGCCGTCCTTTTCCAGCACACCATCGCCATCGTTATCGGCGTAGCCGGCATCAGCCAGGATCTGCTTTGCCTTTTCCACGTCGAAGCCGTCGCAGGTCACACCATCAGCATAGCCAGAAGAGTCGGGGAATGCGGCGTGGGATGCTTCGGCGGAATTGTTGTAGATGGAGCTAACATACGAATCACGATCGACGCACATGCCAACAGCCTGGCGAACCGCATCATCCTGCATAGCTTCGCTCTTCATGTTGAAGTACAGCATATGGGCACGAGCCTGATTGGTCTGATGCAAAGTGTACTTGGACGTATCGCTCAAGTTTCCAAGCTGGTCGTCTGCAACATTCATCAGCGCACAAACCTCGCCAGACTGTAGCGCGGATACCTTCGACTGATCGTCGGTAAGGTACTTTGCATGCACAGTCTTGATTTTCGGCTCGCCCTGCCAATAGGAATCGTAGGCAGAAAGCTCAACGTCGCCATTGCCTGCAACCGAATCGATCTTGTAAGGGCCGGTGCCCACAGGCTCGTCTTCGGCAGCGCCCGAGTTCACATCGATGATAGAGGCAACAGGCTCGGACAGTTCGTTCTTAAAGGCAGTGTTAAGGGAATTGGTGGTAACGGCAAGCACGTTGCCGTCAGCCTCCATATTGGCAATATCGAGCGATTTCTTGGCGCGCTCGTTCATGCTGATGGTGCGATTCAGGCAATCCACTACCGCCTGAGCATTGAGTTCATTGCCATTCTGGAACGTTACCCCTTCACGAATCGTGATCTTCCACGTGGTGTCGTTCACCATTTCGGCGGACTCAGCCAACATGGGCTGAGGATCGAAGTTGGCATCAATGCGGAACAGCTGCTCGTAGATGCCCAGATAGGAACCCTGCCAACCCATGTAGTTATTGGTTGGGTCAAGGTTGTACTCGCCAGCGTTGGAAGTCCAGGCAACGCTCATCTCGTCGCTATTGCTCTTAGAATCCGACGAGCATCCCACAAGCGCGCCCACGGCGCCCGTGCCCAAAGCACAGGCAAGGGCTACAGCGGCAATGCGCTTTGCCCACCTCTTCTTAGCTTTCATCATCTCGCTTTCCTTTCTTCGATGGTTTTATTTCTTTTCCCTCACGAACAGTGAGCTCTTATTCCCAAGCGCTTCGTTGACCGAATCGCCGAAAAAGTTGAACACCACAACCACCAAGAAGATGGCAAAACCTGGTGCGAACACCGCCCAAGGTGCAGTTTGGAACCCTGATGCCGCCTGATTGATCATGGCGCCCAACTCGGGCGAAGGAGGCGATGCACCCAAGCCCAAAAAAGAAAGTCCCGCCAAACTGAGCATCGAACCGCCGATGTCCAAGCACGCCGTAACAATCAGGGGCGGAAGAATGTTGGGCAGCACGTGCTTCAGAGCAATTGCCATTCTGCTCAGGCCGCCAATAACTGCCGCCTGAATGAAGGGGCGCTCTTTCAACGCCAACACGGAAGAACGGGCAATGCGCGCAAAGCGCGTCCAGCCAGGAACCACCAGCGCGATAACCGCATTCTGCAAACCGCCGCCCAGAAGGCCGGCGATGGCAATGCCCAAAACCAAAGTCGGGAACGCCATAAAGGCATCGGTGATGCGCATTACCACGGAATCGAACACGCCGCCGATATACCCCGACAACGCACCCAGAACCGAACCGATAAGAACGCTTAAAGCCACAACCGCCAAAGCGGCAAGCACGGTGGTGTGCAATCCTGTTAGCACACGACATAAAATGCAGCGCCCCAGCGAATCGGTACCCATAAGAAATTCCCCGTCGGGTGCGCGGTTCGACAACGCAAGGTTGGCAAGTTCGGCATCGTGTTGGCACAACAAAGGCGCAACGAACGAGAACACAACAATAAGCAGCGCAACAATGCCGCAATAGAGCGCACGGCGCCCAGCCAAACCGCCGCTTCGACGCTTGCCCCTAGACATGCACACCACCCCGCCTGTCTTGGGAGGAGGATTGCTCCAGCGCCAAACGTGCACGGGGGTCAATACGAGCCTGGAGCAAGTCAACGCAAAGGTTGACCAGCACAAAGAGCACCGCAACGATAAGCACATACGCCTGAACTACCGGGTAATCGCGCGCGAATACTGCCTGCACCGCATAGAAGCCGATGCCGGGCCAGCTAAATACGTTTTCGATAATGGCGCTGCCACCTAAAAGCTGTGCAAACGTCATGCCCGTCAGCACCAAAATGGTAGGCGCTGTAGCTTTCAGCACACTGCGAGACAGAATGGCAACATCGGAAATGCCGCGCAAACGCGCCGCCTCAACGTAATCCTGTTCCATTTCCTGTAGCACAATGGTGCGGATCTGGCGGATGTACATCGCTGATTCGCAAAGGACCAGCGTCAGAACAGGCAGAACCCAGCCCGCACCCTTCATGCTTCCGATACTGGGCAACCAATGAAACGTCAGGGAAAATACAAATATTAAGATCAGAGCCATCAAGAAGCCCGGGACCGAAGCCCCCACAAAGGAAGCGAAGCGAATAATCAAATCAGTTGCGCGGTTCTTCTTCAGAGCGCACAGGCAACCAAGAGGAATGGACACCACAAGCGTGAGCGCAAGAGAGGTAACGGCCAAGAACAACGTTGCTGGCATGCGCGCAGCGATTTCCGATGCAACGGGCCGCCCCGAGCCGATCGATATTCCCAAATTCCCTTGGAATATCCCCGCCAACCACGCAACGTACTGTTCCGCCACAGGCCTGTCCAGGCCGAGCTCTGCCCTTTTCTGGGCAACCACATCGGGGTCGGGCACCGTACCGCCGCGCGACAAAAGCGCCGTGACCGGATCGCCAGGAGAAAAGTACATCAGGAAAAACGAGACAAGCGTCACCAAAAACAGCACCACCACAAGATGCAGCAGTCGCTGTACGATCATTTTTTTCATGGGGCGCCTAGCGAACGGGCTTTCGCGCAACCACCATAAACTGCGGAGCAAATTCATAGCGCTGCTGTTCTTCGGCCGTCCATACACGCGAAGAAACATCTTCAACTGCTTCAACTTCGAAGCCAAGCGAGCGAAGGGCCATCACGTCCCACGCAGGGCGATCCGCCGCAGCAATGGGCATGTCTTTCGCGAGTTCTTCCAGAACGTTGAAGATGGGCGAAGAGCCCGTACCATACGCAAGGGCGCGCTTAGCGTCCAGCGATTCTTCGTGGAGGTAGTGCCACCAGGAGGAGTCGAAATATACCAGGTAGCCACCAGGGCGCAACGCATCGCGCCAGCTTTCCAAAGCCTCCTTGGCAACAGCCAAGTTGGAAAGCACGTTGCGGCTTACCACCACATCGAAGGTTTCAGGAACGAACGGGAGCTGATCGACGCAGCCCAATACCAAAGGAATTTCCAGGCCCTGATGCTTTGCGTTCATGCGGGCGTGAAGCAACATGCCCTGAGAAAAATCAACGCCGCACACACGATACCCGCGCGATGCAAGAGTAAGCGCCATGGCACCCGTACCGCAGCCAGCATCAAGAACCCAAGGCGACGTAACGCCACGCTGCAGGAGTTTTTGCTGAATGAGGTCGCCCCATTTATCGATGGAGCCATCGAGCCCAAACGTGTTGGAGCGCTCGTTCCAATAGTCACGTGTGGCTTTGAGCACGTTGAAGGCTTCGTTTCCCTCTGCAGCAGCAACGGGTTTTTCCGCAGCCACAGCAAACAGAGGCGAAGCGCCATAAAGCTCATATTCCCAGTCCAAGTACACTTCCTTACCAGCATCTTCAATTACCGTGATGCCGTCAAAGCCCACCTGTATCAGGGCATCGGCGTCCCATGCGGGGCGCACTACCGACGAAAGGGGAAGAGAGTCGTAGTAAGGCTTGTCGTTGGTACACACAGCTGTGTGGATGCCGGTTTTCCGATAATACGCCGCTTCATTTTCGCGCACCTTCCGCGCAACGGCTTCGCTATAGAACTCGTGGTGCCAGTTCGCATCGAACACGAGCAGCTTTCCGCCAGGCTTCAGAACCTTCAGGCATTCACGATAGGCGGCAACCGGGTTCGGCAGCGTCCACGTAACGTTGCGCGTCACAACCAGGTCGAAGGTTGCCTCGGGGAAGCTCAAGCTTTCGGCGTCCATATGGAGCATCACAGCGTTAACGCCGCGCTTTTCGGCATTCGCACGTGCGCACGCCAGCATGTTATCGGAGATATCGATGCCATACACCTTGGCGCCTTCTGCACCAAGCGCGCAGGGAAAGAACCCAGGGCCGCAGCCCAAATCGAGGACGGTTTTCCCTTCAAGGGAGCACCCCGCCAAGCGAGAAACCAGGGCGACCCACTTCGCCGAGCGGGAATCTGTCAGCTCTTCGTTTACGTACTGATCGTAGTCATCAGAATCAGACCAGGAAAGTGATTCGTAATCGGGATCAAGCGCGGCTTCCTGCATCGCGTCCCCTTCTGCGTCGATGTTACTTCTTTTAGGACCGTAACATCATAGCATGCCGTAACACGTTCTTGAAATCTGTAACCTGCGAACGGCTTTTACGGGTTGCGGGCAGCCGTAACCCGTAAACGGCTCCGTCGGATGCGGGTCGCTGCGACCTACGAACGGCTTCGCCGAATGTATACCACCGCAACCTACAGGGCGTTTTCAGCAAGGCAAGAATAGCCGCAACCAGCAAGCCCCTTTCTGCAAAGTGCGGGTTGCCATAACCGGCAAGTCGTTTTCTGTCCATAACCCCCAATCCGAAGCGGCACATCTTTCGGCGCCCAATAACGCGCCTAGCCTACGCCATAAAAAAACGCCGCCCGTGGAGGGGCGGCGTTGGTAGAGCTTAGTAACGGCTGTCGAAGATGCGCTGGGTCTTTTTCTCAGAGCGGGGAAGCTCGCCGATAGGCACACCCTTGGCATCGGGGGTGCAGCCGATCTTTGCTTTGAAGATGAGTGCCAGCTCTTCTTCGCAACGCTGCAAAGCTTCGCCTTCAAGCGAGGTTTCGAACAGCACCGTAAGCACGTCGCGGCCCATGATATGCTCGATCATTACCTGGTACTCGGAAGACGTACCCGAGGTTGCGGCGATGACCTCTTCCACCTGAGCGGGGAACATATTAACGCCCTTGACCTTGAACATATCGTCGGTGCGTCCCACCAGCGTGTCGATGCGGGGGTGTTTCATGCCGCAAGCGCAGTCGCCCGGAATGATGCGGGTAAGGTCGTGCGTGCGGTAGCGGATAAGGGGAGCGCCTTCCTTGCGTAGGGTGGTAAGAACCAGCTCGCCAACCTCGCCATCGGGCACGGGCTCGCCTGTTTTCGGGTTAACAACCTCGGCATATACGTAGTCGCTCCACAGATGCATGCCATCGTGCTCGTGGCAAGAAATGCCAATGCCCGGTCCATAGATTTCGGTAAGACCGTAGATGTCGAAGATCTCGATGCCCAGCTCGGTTTCAATACGATGGCGCATCTTTTCGCTCCAACGCTCGGAACCAATAACGCCCTTCTTCAGAGCAAGCTTGTCGCGGATGCCGCGCTCGGCAATTGCCTCGGCAAGAAGCAGAGCATAGGAGGAAGTGGCGCACAAAACAGTAGACTGCAGGTCTTCCATCATAGTGAGTTGCTTTTCGGTGTTGCCCGGACCCAGCGGAACCGCCATGGCACCCAACTTTTCGGCACCAAGCTGGAAGCCGATGCCAGCCGTCCACAAACCGTAGCCTGGCGTAATGTGAATGCGGTCTTTGTTGGTGATGCCCACCGTTTCGTAGCAGCGCGAAAACATCGTGGCCCAGTCGTCAACATCCTTCTGGGTATAGGGAATCACCACCGGAATACCCGTGGTGCCAGAAGAAGAATGGATGCGAACGATCTTTTCCTCGGGCACGGCGGCCAAACCCAGCGGATAGGCCTCACGCAAGTCAGCCTTTTCGGAGAAAGGCAGCTTCTCAAAATCTTCCTGGGTCTGAACGTCAGAAAGATCGATGCCCTCGAATTTCTTCGCATAGAAGGGCGAACGCTCCTTCAGCGTCTTGAACTGCTCCTTGATGAGGGAGAACTGCTCGTCGGTCAATTCCATGGATCTGCCTTTCTGTGTAGCAGGTTGCCTTGTTACGCTGAAAACAAACCGCAAATAGGGGGCACCCTCCCCTTGCGGCTTCTAACCAAATTACAGATGATGCGTCACACTCTAGCACGATAAAGCAAAACACATCGGAATAATCGAGTTACGCACCCAAACCCAGGCTGACGGTACGGCCCATCGAGCTAGGTGCCTTCAGCCGAGCTAACGACACAGGCAGCAATCGAGCCGCACGCTCCCCAGCTGGGCTGATGGTGCGGGCCCTATCGGCCTGCGCGCCCACGGCCAGACTCGCAACGCGAAAACCAATCAAAGCCACGCCCCAACCGCTGTCGGCGCGAAAGCCAATCCGGATCAGGCTATGCGCCCAACCAAACCGAAAGCACGAGCACCAGCCTGCCTACACGCCCTCGACCAAGCTGACAGCTCGAAGGTTCATCTCGACGAAACGCTCCTTCACGCAAGCGGGCACAACGGCGCGCATATCATCAAGCGTCAGCACGCCACGAAGGGCGCTTTGGCTTTCGGGTGCGTTTACCGCCTTAAGGGCACTTGCCAACATGATGATGTTCAGTGCCTTGCGGGAGCCCAACGCATCACACAGGGCAACATCGTCTACCACGACCACATGAGCACCCGATGCCTGCAAAGCCTCAATCATCTTGGCAGGGTCGTACGAAGGCGATTTGAAATCACCCACCGTAGGGGCAACGCCCGAACGAGCAACCACCATCATGCCTGAAGACTTCAGCAGATGAAGAGCACGCAGACCCTCACCAGGTTCAAGTGCGATGATCACATCGTCGGACGCATCGCCAGGCAACGGAGAAAACACCTCTTCGCCGTTGTTGCCCATGCGCACGTGGCTCATAACGTCGCCACCGCGCTGTGCCATGCCCGTGGTTTCAGCCGTACGCACCTGCCAGCCCTTTGAACGGGCAGCTTCGGCCAAGATCTTCGCAGCAAGCACGCTGCCCTGCCCGCCGATGCCGGCAAGAGAAACGTTGATCATTGCGCACTCCCTTCGTTCCCATCGCACTCTAGGGCGCCGTCTTCGCACAGATACATGCATAAACCACAGCCGTTGCACAGCGAAGCGTCAACAACAGGGCGGCGATTCTCGGCGTCCCAAGAAAGCGCGGGGCATCCGATTTTCAACACGCACTTGCCACAGCCCGTGCACGCCTCTTCGCGGTAGCGAACAGGAGCACCAGGCTTGATCAGCTTCACGCAAGGCGATTCGAAGATGATGGCGGAAGGACCGTCGTAGTAAATTGCCTCACGAGCCGCTTCGCGTGCTTCGTCCAAACGCAGCGGATTGGCGCGGGTGATAACCTTCACGCCCAATGCGCGCAGCACCGCTTCGATGGAAATAGGCTCGGACTTGGGACCCATCAAGGTAACGCCCGTGCCCGGATGAGGCTGAGATCCGGTCATCGCCGTGGTGGCATTGTCCAGTACGCATACCGTGATGTCGTGCTGGTTGTACACCGCATTGGCAATGCCCGTCATGCCGCTAGCAAAGAAAGTGGAATCGCCCACGAACGAAAGGGCCTTCTTACCAGGCTCTACCACGCTAAAGCCCTGCGCCACCGTAATGCCCGCGCCCATGCACAAGCAAGTGTCGACAGCGTTCAGGGGCTTTGCATTGCCCAACGTATAGCAGCCGATATCGCCGCAGAAAATGCCGTCGCTTGGCTTCTTCAGCGCGGATTTCACCGCGTAGAATGCGCCACGATGTGGACAACCTGGGCATAGCAGCGGAGGGCGGGCAGGCGGCTGAATCTGAGCCGCTTCTTCGCCAGCACTTGTAGCGGTGACCGCTTCAGCGCCGAACACCTTGCAGGGCTCGGCCAGCTGCACACCGAAGAATGCACGCAGCTGAGCAGCAATGGCGTCTACCGTGTTTTCACCGCGATCGGTGGTTTCGCCTGTCAGCTTGCCATGCACGCGATAGCCGGCATGCACGCACCCTGCCGTTTTCAACATTTCGTCTTCCAGAACATGATCCAGCTCTTCGAGCACAATCACATCACTTAAGCCCTCGGCAAAGCGCACGGCGCGCTTCTGAGGGAACGGATACGGCGTGCCCACCTGCATAATGCGATACGCAGGAAGAGCATCCACCGTCTTGCCGTAAGCGGGGCCACCCATGGTGCAGTAACCGCCTTCGCACTGCGGCGGAAGAATTGGCGCTGCAGGAGCACCTTGCGCCCACACGAGCTTGCCCTCCTGAACCTCTTCTTCTAGCAAGCGCAATGCCTCACGCGTATAGGCATACGAAATGCCGCCGGCAACAATGCCGAACTGAGCATCTTCACCCTCGGTGAACATGGGGTTGAATGCGTCGAATTCGCTCTCGGAGAAATCGTTGGCAATGGAAACCAGACGCTCGTTGATTTCCCTGTGCGCAGCATAGGAGCGTTTCGGGAAAATAACCCAACGTGAATCGCGCTTGAAGCCTTCGGGCGTGCGCGCCTGGGTATGTCCGGCTACCTCAAAGTAGGTGGAGGCATGACATACGCGTGTGGTGGGGCGCATCAGCACGGGAGTCTGATATTTCTCGGACAAGTCGTAGGCGGCGCCCATCATCTGGCATCCCTGCTCGGGTGTTGCCGGGTCGAACACCGGCACCTTGGCGAAGGCCGCAAAACGACGCGTATCTTGCTCGGTCTGAGAAGAAATAGGGCCCGGATCGTCGGCCACGTACAGAACAGTGCCGCCTTTCACGCCCACATAGTTCAGCGACATCAGGGCATCGCTGGCAACGTTCAAGCCCACCTGCTTGCAGGTATACAGCGTGCGTGCGCCAGAATAGGCTGCACCCGCCAGCAGTTCCAAAGCCGCCTTTTCGTTCGTGGACCACTCAACATGAACGCCTTCGGCACGACCGGCGGCATGCTCTTTGGCCACCGTTTCGATGACCTCGGAAGAAGGCGTGCCTGGGTATCCGGCGCACACGCGCACGCCCGCCTCGAGGGCGGCATGGGCGAATGCTTCGTTACCCGTCAAGAATTCTTTTGCCATTAAGCTATATCCTTTTACGCCTCGGCCATATCGGCTTTGAGCTTTTCGATCTTAGCGCGTGCCTCATCGTTGCCAGTGCCGAGCATCTGAACAGCCAGGATGCCTGCATTCTTTGCGCCATTGATAGCAACCGTTGCGACAGGTACGCCGCTGGGCATCTGAACCATGGAAAGCAGCGAGTCCAAACCACCCAAATCGCTGGTCTTCATGGGGACGGCGATAACAGGGAGCGGTGTATAGGCGGCAACAACACCGCCGAGGTGAGCAGCCTTGCCAGCAGCAGCGATGATGACGCGAATGCCGCGGTCTACTGCAGAAGATGCCCATTCGTGTACCTCTGCGGGCTTGCGGTGAGCGCTTGCCACCTTAACCTCGTAGGGAACGTCCAGCTCCTCAAGCTGTTTCATGCACGCTTCCATCGTAGGCATGTCGGACTCGGATCCCATGATGATTCCCACTACGGGCTTGTCGCCAAAAATAGAGCTCATTGCTTGTCCTTAAAAACGGAGTTTTCTTGTATGGGCAATTGTATCACCGCACCATTTCGCAGGAATTACCAGAACCGCAGCGGGACCCACGCGGCAGGGCGAGATGCAGCGGGTGGCGGGGCGCGGATGGGCGCAGACGGCTCCACGGGTGGGCGGGACTCGGTTGGCTCGGGGCTGGGGCTCAGTTGGCGCGGGTTGGGGCCGGGCGGTGCCAGCGAGCGCGCATCGGTGGGCGCGATGCGTCGGCGTGGGCAGCACGAGGGCAGCAGGAAGAGACCGATAGGCGGCTCATCCCGACCGCAATGGGCGGCGTGGCGGATGGCTGGGCACGGTAGACACAATGCGGGCGGCGAAGCGCGACGCGTGTAAGACAACGGCGATGAACGCGGGCGAGATGGCAGGGGGCGCAGGCCGCGGCGGGCACAAGCGAGATGGCAGGGAGGGGCGCAGGCGGCAAGCAGGCCAGGCCCGCGCCGCAGGGCGCAAAGCCCGTTCGGCCATGCCGCATGCCGCATGCCGCTGTCGCATGGCGCAAAGCCCGTTCGGCCATGCCGCATGCCGCTGCCGCGGAAAGGCCGGGCGGCGCTGGCAACATCTTCGCGCCATGCGTGATTTCGGGCTCCTCGACGCGGAAAAGGGCCCTTGGCGGCAAGATTCGCGCGCCATGTATCCTGAATCGCCCGATTGCGCCCGGAAATGGATGCATAGGGCGAGGATGTTGCCATCTTGATCTCGAAAAGCATGCATTTCGGGCGGATGCTGCCAGGAAGAGGGCCTTTTTCGCGCATTCGGCGAAAAAGGGATGCATACGGTGCGATTCTTGCCAGCCAAGGGCCCGGGGCCGACGCAACGCGAGAGGGGGACGCGGGCGGCGGCGCGCGGTAGGGGCGATGCGCGCAGAACTCCCCGATGGCAACGACCTAGACGACGATTCTGGATCTGCTCGATGGCGACATAGAGGGACGCGGGCAGCCGGGAGCAGCGCGTAGGCGATGGAGGCGCAGTGAGCGCAGGGCCGGGGCTCGGGCGGTGGGACGAATCCGAGGCCGAGGAGCGTGCGGAATCGTAGGCCTAGTGAAGCGGGCAGCGGCGCGAGGCGAGGATGGCGGCGCGGCATGGCGGGCGGCAGCGCAGGGCCGAGGCTCGGTTGGCGCTGGTCGGGCCCAGGCGATGCCGGCAAGCGTGCATCGGTTGACGCGACGCGTCGGCGTGGGCGGCAGCTATTCGCTCAAGCTGGCAATCATTGCCGCAACGCGCTCCTTCAGCGCTTCGATGAGCTGCTGGTTCACTTCGAGCATCTTCTGCAAATCGGCAGGAGAAGCATTTTCCACGTGATAGCCCGTGCTAGCGGAGCAGGGCATGGCGAACTCCGTTGCCAGAGCGGCGGCAATATCGTGGGCGGGAATTTCATCCCTATGGCAGGGGACGGCAAGCAAGCTAACCGTTGCCGTGCGCCCTGGCTCTGGGCGCGGAATGGCCTGAGCCGTAGCGCCCACGTGAGCGAAAGCAGGCGTACAAGCGTACACCACGATACCGCGCGGGGTTACCGTGACCACGGCTTCAAGAGCGAACACCCCTTCACCCGCGCAAACCGTATCCGTACAAAACGCCATAGCAATCCCCTTTCTACATGGTCAAAGTGCCACCCGATCGTCTGCTCGGAAGCAGGCGCCGTTAGCTTTCCTTGCGTGCGGCTCAATGCGCGCTCTATGCACACGTCCCTGGTATGGGCGGGCCTTTGCATGACGTCCGATACAGCATGAGACACGAAGGCGTACTTCGGCTCGGGGCGAGTTCCCGCATGCGATCCGATGTCCAATTCGCCGCCTGCACGGGAACGCGGATGCCGCAAGCTTCTACTCTGCCCCAGCACCGCACTAAGGGAAGAAGCCCGCGCGCGCATCGCTCCCCCCCCCCCGAAGACCGTAAGCAACAGCGGTCCTGACGACCCAGAAGTCTCCCGCACGCATCGCCAATCCCCCTGTGCGCGGCCTTAGCTCGCCTCGCGCTGGCAAAGATCGGCGCGAGCGAGTGACGACACCACGTGCAGCCTTAGCGCCACAATACAACAAAAGCCGGGAGAGGCAACTCTTCCGGCCTTCACTTTAATGGATTGTGGCAAATTCAACCGCGCACGACCAGCCCGTTAATGGAATACGGAGAACTCAACCGCGGTATGCAGTCCTTTAATGGATTGCCGCAAACTCAACCGCACCAACAAGCTCTTCGGGGCTGGCGATAAGCACGCTTGGCATCTGCTCGAGCAAGATGTCGCGCCCGAAGAACTTGCCCCAGATAACGCCCACACATGGCATGTTTGCGGCATGGGCAGCCTGCAAGTCGTAGGGACTGTCGCCCACATACACGCATCTATCAGGCGAAACCCCAAGCTTCTTTGCCGCCGTCAGCAGCGGATCGGGATCAGGCTTGTGGGCAGTGCTGTCTTCGGCGCCATTCACGCAGGCAAACGCATCGAACAACCCATGAGCCTTCAGGCTCTTCGTGGCCAAGACTGCGCGCTTTGACGTAACCACGCCAACCGTGAAGCCCGCATTCTTCAAAGAGGCAATCGCCTCGGGTATGCCCGGAAACGGGAAGGACTTTTCGTCAAGGTCGCGCTCGTTGTATTCGCGATAGACGCGCGTCAGTTCGTCGGCAACCTCAGAGCCGCAACCCCGTTCGGTGGCAAACGCTTGCATCTGAGTTACCAGAGGCTGCCCAACCATGGAAACAAGCTTGCTATCGGGCAGGGCTTCCCCAAACACCGTCTTGGTGGCGTAGCGCATGCTTTCCAAAATGGGAGCATAGGTGTCGAGCACCGTGCCGTCCAAGTCGAACAGCGCCACATCGCGCTTGGGCTTCAGGGAAATAAAGGTATCGGACATAATGAATTATCTTCTTTCAAAAATGATCTGCATTCAGGGGCAAGACCGAACATTACCATTCACAAACCCACGAGTAAAACGGCAAAGCGGGCATTACACACTTCGTGCCGCCGAAGGAGCGTTTCGATGCAGGAAGGGCCACCCCGTACAACGGCCCATCAAGCCCGTGCCCGGCAAGGCATTTCACGAGGTCGAGGGCCGCCCGACATGGGAGCTGACCATGCCAGCCACGGCGCTGGCGTTTCCACGAGGGGGGGCGCCCATCTCCGCGTTCAGCTGATCAATATGAAGGTGCTTCAATGCGAGCAGTGGGGCGGTTTCTAGCGAATAGCCTGGGCTATGTCGCGTCTGAGCACGACTATATTGGAGCTCGCCCCTTCGCCCGCGAAGAATCCGAATCTGCAAAGGGCCCCTTCAAACCGCAAGGGGGGCTCCTTCAGGGAAATCGCTCGGCCGAATCCGAGAAGATAGGCACCGGCGAACATCAGTGAAGGCCGACAAAAAACAAAAGAAGGGCCGGCTTGATGCCGACCCAACCAATTAGTTGAAGCATATGGTTCCGCCCACAGGAAGCACGCAACACCGTACTGCGATGATGGGCCATAGTGCCACCACCCTGCGCGAGGCGAACGCAACGCTGTATTGCAACGGGGCGCGCACGCCGCCGTACTGCGACGGGTCATAGTCTGTAATTGGTGCCGCCCCGAGCGACAACGCACCCTTCAGCCAAACGCAAAGAGCGATTACAGACCAAGCGCCTTCTTGAGGGAAGATACGCGACGACGGGAAACAGGAATCTTCTCGTCTACGCCGTCGAGCGTAAGAAGCAAGGTGCCGCCCGACTGGGGCTCAACTTCCTTGACCAGAGCAAGGTTAACCAGGTAACCGCGATGAACGCGGAAGAAACCGTGACCATCGAGCGTTTTTTCCAGCTGAGCCAAGCTTACGGTAGAGAAGAAACGGTCAACGCCAGTTTGCAGGTACGCATAATCGTCGCGCGCCATAACATAGCGAATGTCATCGATGTTGATGAGGATCTTCTTGCCGCCCTTTTCAACGGGAATGCGCTCAGCCTTCTGGGCCTTTGCATGAAGCAGCACATGTTCGCGCACACGGGCAAGAGCATGGGAAAGACGCTCGGTTTCAACAGGCTTAACCAGGTAATCGATGGCATTGACCTTGAACGCATCCAGGGCAAATTCGCTATAAGCAGTAACGAATACCACGGCAGGCGGGTACTTCAAATGCTGCAGAGCCTCTGCGAGCTGAATACCGGTAGCCTCGGGCATGTTGATATCCAAGAACATAACGTCGCAAGGGTATTCCTTGAGCTTTTCGATAGCCTCGCGGACGCTTGCGGCCTCGGCAACAACTTCAGTCTGGTTGAGTTCGCCTAGCAGGAAGCGCAACTCGGAACGCGCTGGCGCTTCGTCATCAACGATAATTGCCTTCAGCAACGCAACCTCCTCGTGTTTCGTGAATTTATCATTCCTATTATAGACCACTTACCGAATATGCGCCGACCTATCTGCAAAGCTCTTGTCAGGCAACGCTTCTACAGATTCGCGCAATCGGGAAGGAACAGGGTAACAGAAGTTCCCTTTCCCAGCTCACTTTGGATATCCATATAAGCCTTCTCACCGTAGTAGCCACGCAGTCGGTCGTTGATGTTCTTTACGGCAATGCCCAGACCCGTTTCGGATTTCGGCGCCATGATATTCTTCAAGGCATCTTCCTTCATACCGATACCGTCGTCGTTTACATGCAAGTACACATCGTCGCCATCGAGGGTGCCAGAAATGGAAATGGTGAGTTTGCCTTCCGCGGGCATGGCGTGCTTTACAGCATTTTCAACCAGCGGCTGAACCATGAAGGCGGGCACCTGCATAGCACGCACCTCTTCGCCGATATCAACTTCCACCGCCAGGCGATCTTCGCCGAAACGTGCCTGCTCAAGCGAAAGGTAGCGCACCGTTTGCTCAACCTCGCGCGAAAGGGAAATAAGATCCGAGCTGTTTTCGAGCGTCTGACGATAGAACACCGCAAACTCACGCAACATGACGCGAGCCTTGTTGGGGTCGGTGCGCACCAACGATGCCATGGTGTTGATGATATTAAACAGGAAGTGCGGGTTGATCTGGCTCTGCAGCGCCTTGAGCTCCATGCTGGTGGCAAGCTTTTTCTGCTCTTCAAGCTGCAAGGCGGCAATCTGCGTGGAAAGCAGCTGGCCAAAGCCTTCAGCAACGGAAATCTGCGTTTCGGAAATGCGCGAAGGCTTGGGATAGTAGAACTTCAACGTACCCTGAATGGAAGACCCCATCTTCAAGGGAACGATAATGGCGGCCTGGATGGCGCTCATGGGAACAGGCAAACCCACTTCAAGCTGCGAGCGCAACACACGGGTTTTGCCATCCTGCACAGTGCGCTTCGTGCCAGCCGTGCGGATATGCCCGCCCAATTCACCCAGCTCTTCCCTGCCAGCGCCAGCATAGCCCAAAACCACTTCGCGGTCGGTGATGGCAACAGCGCATGCCGAAGTGGAAGGGAGCAGTATCTCGCACACCTTCTGCGCAGCTTCCGACGTGAAGCCTTCTTGCATGGCTTCCAGCGTTGCGCTTGCCAGGTTCAGCACCGACATAGACTGGTTTGCGCGGATGCGGTCGGGGTCAAGGATCAAGGCAATGGTAATAAGCAGGAACGCCGTAAACAAAGCGCCCGAAATGGTGAGCACCAAATAGTTGGTTTCGGGGCCGAACATAGCCCAGCCCAAAACACAGCCGCAGATGAGCGCCATGCACAGCGAAGCAATTTCAAGAAAAATGGTGACGTTGTGGCGAGGGTAGGCCATAAACGATCCTCCGGAAAACGGGAGCTACTTCCACCTGCGCCATACACGTCGCAGGTAATGTGACCATAGCATATTACAGTGCAGCTACCTCGTTGCCCAGCAGCACTACTGCGCTGATAAGCAAAAATACACCAAAAGCAATGCGCAGCTGTCGCTCGGGAACACGACGGATGAGGTTTGCACCAATCACCGCACCGGGGATGCTGCCCGCCGCCATGGCTATACCCGCAAGGTAGTCGATGTTGCCCAGCATGCCCTGATAGACAACGCCGGGAATGGCCAAGATCATGATGGCAACCAAAGACGTACCCGATGCCTTGCGCATCATAACGCCCAGCACAGAAATAAACAGGGGCACCATCAGGAAGCCACCGCCAACACCCACGTAACCTGAGGCCAGGCCCGCGGTTAGGCCGATGCCGATAGCAACAGGCAGATTCTTGCGCGTAAGCTTGAACTCTTCTTCGCCCGAGTCTTCTTCGATGACCGCGGCCTTAACGGCCGCTTTTTCCACATCGACGCCCATGGCCTTGCCCGAAGCGGGGTTCTTTGGCATGCGCGCAGCCTTGCGGAACATCTTGAACGATGAAAAACCAATGATAATTGCCGCTGCCAGCATAACCATCCATGCCGGCGACATATTTGCTAGGTGCACGCCCAAAGGGCTGGTGCATGCGCCAGCCAAGCCGCACACAATGCCCAGCTGGGGAATGCACGTCTTGTTCTTGATATGGGTGATAAAACCCACCAGCGAGGTGGGAATGATGGTGAACAGCGAAGTTGCCGTAGAGGCAAGAGCCGAAAGCCCGAAACCCAAGCGGAACAGGGGAACCATCAAGGTTCCTCCTCCGATACCCAGCAAGCCCGACAAAATGCCAACAACTACGCCAACTGCTGCGGTAATCACAAAGGTTTCCATGAAGTGCGCAAATCCTATTCTTCGTTGATGTTAAGCCTGATCTCGGCAGTCATGCCCGGATCAAGGTTGGCAACAGCAGGTTCCAGCAAGTCGGAAGCGTTGCCCGCACCATCTGCCGATGCGCCCGCCGGAGCAGCGGCTTCAACCACCACCTCCCCGCCCGACTGGCGGGCAATGGCCGCCTGCACCAGTGCTTGGCGCAAACCGCCATCGCTTTCCATGCGCGCCATGATATCGCCCCAGGTGTACTGGAACTCGAAGTACTTCATGCAGTGTTCCTGAGCATATTCGGTTGCCTCGCCAGCAGCGGCCTTGGCGCCTTCGCGATAGCGCTTCTTGTCGGGGCGAGCCAGTGAACGTAGGAACGCCGTACGCTTGATGCGCTTGGTGATGCCCGGCTCCAGGAACGGGCCAGGGTACGGCATAAGCGAAGAGGGCTTGATCTGCAGAAGGTCGATCTGCGCGCGGCTGAACTCAATTTTGTAGTACTCGTACACCCAGCGGAAAATGTCGCGATAGAAGCGATGGCCTTCGTGCCTGTCGCGCGGAGGACGGTGCATCAGCGACCACTGATTGTCGAACCAGATGTCGGAACCGTACATACGCAGGTTGAGCAAATAGTCCAAGTCTTCGCCGCGAAGAATCCACGGGTCAAAGCTCAAACGGCGATACGTTTCGCGATGCAGCGCCAAGCAGCCACCGCATACATGGTTGGAGCGAGAAAGGCGCGGGCCGGACATGGCCTTGCTGATCCAATTATTGAACGCGCGACCCTGCTGCCAAAAATGGTTGTACCAACGGTTCTGACTCTTCGAGTAGTAAGTGCCCTCATCGTTGAAGTAGAAGCCCGACTTAGCAAGGATGGGAATGCCCTTCTTGGTGAGCTTGCCCAGGCCGTACATGGCCTTTTCCAGAAATGCCTCGTCTTCGATAGTTTCATCGTCGTCGATGAACACCACCGAATCGAATCCCAACACCTGGGCAACAACCAAACCAAGGTTGCGAATGGCGGAATAGCCTGTAAGGCCAATAGCCTCTTGCTGACCACCGAAGCCCAACTGATCCAAGCGCTGCTGAACAATCTCAGCTTCAGCGCGCCCAATTACCAACGTGTGCATTTGGGGAAACTGGTTGGCAATATTTTGAACCTTCTTGGCGGCTTCGTCTTCCACGCCACCCTCGGCGGCAACCAAAATAATTACCTGGCCCAAACCGCGCACTTGCTGCAACGAATTCAAGCACCTGCCCAACGTGCGCTGTTCGTTCAGGGGCGTAGGATGGTCGTACAGGTTGGAAGGCTTTGAAGCGCCACGCTTTGTGGGCGCGGTGTGGAAGGTAGGTATGATCACTGCAGGATTCATGGGTCCCCCTCTTTGCGGCCCGCCCTATGCAGGCCCCTTAGAAAAACAACATCCCATGATGGGATGTTGCACATAATATTGTAGCGCATCGGAAAGAGCGCTTGGTTTCACGGTTCTTAACGCCTTCGGCGAGGATGTCCTCGACGGCTGCGAATGCGCTCCGCCTCTTCGCGGCGGGTTTTCACCTGAGCGCTTTCTTCGCGAAGGCGTACGTACGATTCCAGACGTTCTGCCGCTAAATCGCCCGACTCAACGGCGGCTCGGACAGCGCATCCCGGTTCGTTGGTGTGGGCGCAATCGCGAAAACGGCATGAAGAGGCAATCTCTTCAATGTCCGAAAACGCAGCGCCAATGCCTTCGTCGGCATCCCAAAGCCCCAAGCCGCGCACGCCAGGCATGTCGATAATGCGGCCACCCGTCGGCAGATAGATAATCTCGCGAGAAACGGTGGTGTGCCTGCCCTTGCCGTCGCCGCGCACAGCAGTGGTTTTCTGGATGTCACTGCCTACGAGCATATTCACCAGGCTCGACTTGCCCACACCCGACCTGCCGATAAGCACTGCGGTTTTGTCGCCCTCGGCAATTATCTGGGCAAGGCGCTGCACCGACGCCTCATCGCGGTCGGAAATGGCGAGCAATTCGTCATTGCCCACGAACCCATCGATATGCGAGCGCACTTCTTCCACTTCAGCGGGCGAGGCCATCAGGTCGGCCTTGGTAAGCACCACCAGCACTTCCGCTCCCGTTTCGTGGGCCAAGACAAGCTCGCGCTCCAGGCGGCGTGTGTTGATATCTTCAATGGGCTGGGCGATGATAACCAGGTCGAAGTTGGCGGCCAACGTTTGCGGAAGGGCCCGTTCGGTAGGGTCTTTGCGCACAAACGACGTGCGCCTGGGCAGCGTCTCCTCGATGATGCCCTTGTCATGCCCGTCGGGAAGGGAAATGCGCACTGCATCGCCCACCACCGCACGCTGATCGCTGCCCTTCACCAAGGAAGTGGCATGCTCGCAACGAAGCTCACGGCCATCGCCCAAACGAACCAAGGGGAAGCCTCTATCGAGCTTCACCACCACTCCGGTTTCGATGGCTGGAGTTTCCATTACAGCGTCCCCTCTCGTTTAGATTGGTACAGAGCCAACAGCGCCAAGCCAGCCAACACCGAAACGATGCCAAGACCGAAAAGCTTCGGATCCATCCCCGGCTTGTTTTCAGAGCCGGCGGCAAGCGCCGAAACCTCTTCCACGTGAATGTCGGACATACCCTGATGCTCCCTACAGTCCAAGTGGAATGTGCCACGCACTTGGAGCGTGGTGCCAGTAACGCCATAGCTGCCGTACGTGTCGATGTTCTTCGCTTGTTCCATGGTCATGAACACCGAAACCACGCTAGGGTTTGCGGGATCGTCGTCTTGCAGGGTAACCCAGCAATTGCCGGGTTGCATTTCATCGTTGATGCGATCGCCCACCACTTCGCCCTGCACAAATACTGTTTGGCCTTCATAGTACGAGTCGGCCTGAGCCAAGTCGGCAATAGTTGTTTGATACAAAAACGAGCTGTCGGAAAGCTGGTTCACATACACATGATTGTTGGGCTTAGACGATTCCTGCCCTTCATCGGCCCAGGCAACGCCGGCACACAGCAGCACTGCCGCCAACACACATGAGCACCATGCCGCAGCAACGGTTCGCTTTGAAAGCAGCTTCGTCACGAGCGCACCACCTTCCTGCGAGGCGCGATGGACACGACGACTTTCACAACAAGGGCCAAAAGCGTTACGAATTCCAGACGACCTGCCCACATTTCAAGGATGTACACCGCTTCCAGGGTTGGCGGCATGCCGCGAGAAACAATGCCCAAGCTCAAGCCGCCGTTGGAAGCCATAGCAACCGACTCGAAGATGGAGGAAATGGCATCGTAGCCGTGCGCGATGCCCGCAAGCGAGCCAATAAGATACGTAACCACGAACAGGGCAGAAACGGTCATAGCTGACTTTGCTGCATCGGTGGTAAGCACTTTGCGCCCCAGATGATAGTAGCGAACGGAAACGCGCGCCGTGCTAGGAGAAAGGGTTTCCTTGATGGTGGAAACCATCGATTTGGCAATAAGGCCGATGCGCGAAAGCTTGATACCACCGGCGGTGCTTCCGCTGGAACCGCCGATTGCCATGCACATGGCGATGATCAGGAACGCGCCTGAAGAAAATACCGTGGTGAGCTGATTGTTCGTAACATTCTGGAAGCCCGTAGTAGTAGCTGCAGCCACAACCATGAACACGCCGCGGCGCAGCAGCGCCATCAAATCAGAGAAGCCACCCGAAGCGCACGTTGAGGCCATAAGCGTGATGGTGGCAACAATAAGCCAGATGGCACCCGTGCGGATTTCCAAGTCGCGGAAGAAGGAATCGGTTTCGCCGCGCTGGGTTTTCACGTACAGCGAAAAGTTAATGGCGCCCAAAAGCATAAGCACCATACAGACGATTTCCAGCGCAAACGAATGGTAGTACCCGATGGACTGGCTGGTAGGAGCAAAGCCACCGGTAATGAAGCCAGAAATTGATATCCACAAGGAATGGAAGAAAGCACGTACCGGCTCCATGCCGGAAAGAACGCACATCACGAACAGGATAACCGCAGCAACTGCAATAGCGGTAAGGGAAATGCGGCTGATAAGGCGAACCGTGTTCACGATGTTAGGCAGCACGTGTTCGCTTCGACCTTCTGAAGAATACAGGCCCGAAGTTGCCTTGCCCAAAAGGCCCAGTGAAAGAGCCACAACAATAAGGCCCAAGCCGCCGATAAGGTGCATTACGAAGCGCCACATGTTGTCGGCGGTAGAAAGGTGCTCCAGGTCGATAACGAGCGTAACGCCCGTGGTGGTAAGCCCGGAAACCGCTTCCATAAGGGAGTCGAGGTACGAACCATAATGACCCGAAAGCGCCAGGGGAACCGAAGCCACAAACGCCAGAACAATCCACGAAAGCCCCGTTACCGCAAGCGCCTGCTGGTGAGTGAGTTTGCCCGGCTGTACGCACAAAAGACGCAGCCCCGACCCAACGATAAGCGAAATGCCCACCGCCAGCAGATAGCGCGAAGCCGGCTCCCATTCCTGCATTGCAATGGCAACCACCAACGGCACCGCCAGCGCAATGGTGAAGAAAGAAACCAGCACACCAAGGTAGTGCGCTACGACACGCACATCAAACAGGGTAAAGCGAAGCCACATGTTACTGCCCCGCCTTGCCGAAAATGCGCCATACGGCAAGGCGGGCAGAGCGCCGCCCTCCGCACTTGAAAACGTTGTTTTGCCTGCTGGTATACGCCATGGCTACCCAAGCGACCCCAGCGCAAAAAGGAAACGGACAACAACGGTAATACCATATAAGAGCAGCAAAAAAGCGACGATGCTCATCAGCACCGCCGAAAAGCCCAAAAGTGGGACGCGAATACGCTCTTTCAGCTCGTCTTTATCCATGGGGGTTATTCTAGTACATTCTTGCTTTATGGCTACATTAGCAAAGCAAGGGAGCCATGCAAGGGGCCAACAACACTAAAGCGGCCAGACTCGAGGCCTGGCCGCTTTAAATGATTCGGCTAGGCTGACGCCTGACGGCCTTGGACGATTCGCATCAGGATTGAAGCCTGATCGCACTGAAGAACTCACGCCAAGCTTGAAGCCCGACTGAGCTGAACGGTTTGTGCCGGATTTGGAGCCCGAGCGCTTCGAATGATTCGCGGACTGATGCCTTGCGACCCCGAAAGGTTCGCCAAGCCTGGAGCCCGAATGACTCGGATGATTCGCGCCAAGCTTGACGCCCAACCGCCTTGAATGGCTCTCATGATGCGCAGCTATTTTGCTGGGATTCAGCTAAGACAGGCGCCCAATTGGGGCGGCGAAGCCAACGCTGGGATTTTGCTACTTGTTAGCCGTATGGGGCACCAAGGGGCAGGCGATGCCGCCGTCGCGGAAGTAGCGAACCAAGAAGCAGCAGCCAGAAAGAGCCAACGCGATGCCAAGACCAGCATAGAAGAATGCGATGAACCACGTGGGGGCAATGCCCGAAGAACGCAACCCAATGCCCATGGTCATCATGAACGCCATAATGAGGTAGCCCTTGGCATCGAAGAACCTCCAGAACGGCACACGATCTTCTTCCATAGCTTCAATACGGCCGGCATGCTTGCCAACCAGCTTGGAAAACATTCCTGCATGGAACACCGTGAAGGCAACGATTGCAGCAGGCACAAGTACCAACATTGCGTGCTCACCCATTTCGGTAAATGCGGAAACGCCGAGGATGGCAATGTTGAGCCCAGCAGCAAGCCAAACGAATCCAGCAATCAGCAAGAGCTTTTCTTTTGCCACGCGCATATGATTCCTCCTTGCTTCCAGGCCCGTCGATCCAGACCATTCGATCCAGGCACGCCGATCGGGCTAATACGTTAGTGGAACGATAGCACTTAAACCGAAACAGGCGGTTCGTTTCACCTCATTGACACCCGTAACCCGCAACTTACTTTTTCAGCGGCGACAAAAGCGCCGCGTACGGTGCATGGCATCATGGTGTTGCAGCGCATGGCGTTGTGGCGCTGCGGCGCATGGTATCGTGGCGCATGGTGTCGTAGCGCTGCGGCGTTGCGGGACCGATACCAACTTTGCGATATTTACGACCCGCTCGGCAGCAACGCGACAATCAGCGGGTTGTGCCACCGCCAACGCCCGAACCACCTGCAACACCCGCAGTCCAGCGGCGTCGGGATGTCGGGTGGCGTAGGCAAACGGGGGGCGCTCGGAGCCACGGCCGTGGGCCAAGCGGGAGCCGTAGCACATGGTCGCGCGGGGCGTTCGGCGCGGGCGTCCGGTCGTGGCAAGATTATGCCTTGATACGTTCCCAGGCGCTCGACGATGGCAGAATGCTCGCGCAGTACCCCCCCCAGCGTCCGGCGGCGGCAGGATTGCGCCCTGATGCGCTCTTGGCCTGACTGGCAGTGGCAATATACTCGCGCGGTGCGTTCCCGGGAGTCTTGCCGTGGCAAGATTTCGCCCTGATGCGTTCCCGGGCGTCAATCCGTGGCAAGTTTTGCGCTCCATGCATCCCGAAAGCGGTCTCGGACGGGAAAATCGCCAGTTCGCGGCAAGATTCGCACGCCACGCATCCGAAATGAGCTGGCTTTGGCAGGATATGCGCGCCATGCATCCGAAATGCCCCGCAAACCGCCGTCGGAGGATACACCGCGTGAATATCTTGCCAGGAAGGGGCCCTTTTCGCTGCACGGGTCCCTCGAATCATGCACGGCGCGCGAATCTTGCCATCCAGCGTCGACGAAGCGCCCTAGCGCCCGCAACCCCTGTGCCGCCGACCAGAGCAAACCGCCCGAGCGCCCGCAACCCCAGCGCCGCCGAACAGCGCGGAACAGCGCGAGCCGCCCACAACCACGCCGCCGCCCTCATGGCAGCGCACCACCCACAGCATTCGCGGTGCCAGCGGCAGCCACACCGCAAACGCTCCCACACCCCACCGCCCCGCGACACTGAGGCGTCAGGCGGACGTGAAATCCTGCGCCGCCCGAGCCCCGCAGCGCCAAAGCGCAGCTCGGGGACCAACGGCACCGCAGCGCCCCATGGCGCCATCTGGCCGCAGCATCCACAACGGCGGTGGCGCCACCAGACTCGATGCGAACCCTGACGCCACAGGCGCCACCGCACCCACGCCGTCCGCCGCTAGCAGTGCCCGCAGCGCCAAACCGCTCGCGCACCCCACGCGCGAATCAACAGCAGCCTTCGGCGGGGCTTCGCTTTGTTCCATCGAAGGCGCGCACCCACCATACATATTTATCCGCCACTCCTGTGGCGGGATTTTCCAGCTGATGCTCCAAGAACAGCTGCGTTTCCCTGCCACCCAGGCGAATGTCGAAGCGCGCCGTGCGCTTGCCATGGCGTACCGGACCGAAACCGCTTGCCATCAGCACCTCGTCAATGCGGAAAGCACGGCAATCTTTGAGCACGACAACACAAGGCTCAAGGTGGCCATCCCGCCCGAACCGCGCCAACACGTCCACCGTTTCGCGGTGCACGCGCCTCATTTCGCCATCTTTCGCCCTGTAGTCCATGTCTGTATACTAGAACAGGTGTTCGTATAAAAGCCAGCGAACAAACTCTGTTTTCGATGTGATGGAAGGGATGGCCCATGCTTGCCAACAAGCGCACAAAGAGCTATGTGTGCATCGACTTGAAGAGCTTCTACGCAAGCGTCGAATGCGTCGATCGAGGCCTTGACCCTTTCACCGAAAACCTCGTGGTTGCCGACCCCACCCGCGGGTCCGGCACCATCTGCCTTGCCATAACCCCCGCCATGAAAGCGCTGGGCGTAAAAAACCGCTGCCGCATTTTCCAAATTCCCAACGGGATCGAATACACCATGGCAACGCCGCGCATGGCCCGCTACATGGAGGTATCGGCGCAGATAAACGCCTTATACCTGCGTTACGTAAGCACCGAGGACATCCACGTGTACAGCATCGACGAATGCTTCATCGATGCAACTCCTTACCTGAAGCTGTACCGCATGAGCGCAAAGGCCTTCGCCGAAATGCTGCGCAACAAGGTGACTGAAGAAACAGGCATCACCGCCACGGCAGGAATCGGCCCCAACCTGTTTTTGGCGAAGGTGGCTTTGGACATCGAAGCAAAAAAGGCAGCCGACGGCATAGGCATACTGGACGAAGAAAGCTACAAACGCGAAATCTGGTTCCATCGGCCCATAACCGACATCTGGCAAGTGGGCCCAGGCATCGCGCATCGTCTGGCAAAACACGGCATCCACGATATGGCGGGCGTATGCGCGGCAAACCCCGCATGGCTGAAAAAGGAATTCGGCAAAAACGGTGAATACTTGCTAGACCACGCCTGGGGGCAGGAGCCCTGCACCATCAAGCAGATAAAAGAGTACCGCCCCGCAGCGCATTCGATATCGAACGGGCAGGTGCTGATGCGCGACTATTCTTTCAGCGAAGCACGCACCGTACTGCGGGAAATGGCAGACGCCAGCTGCTTGGACTTGTGCTCGAAGGGGCTTTCGTGCGGGAACGTATCCGTGCACGTTGGCTACGCGCAGCCCCATCTTACCGAAAGCGGCAGATGGGGCATGGGAAGCGGCGGTTCAACCAAGCTTTCCGAACGAACCGATTCGTCGCATCGCATAGTGAAGGTTGCGCTGGAACTGTTCGACAAGCACACGCTGAATAGCGAACCTATCCGCAGGCTAACGGTGGCACTGGGTGCCCTCCAACCCACCAAGTACGACCAACCCAGTCTTTTCAGCTCGGAAGACGATGGCAAAGAAGCCAACCTGGCCAAAGCATCCATTGCCGTGCGCGACCGCTTTGGCAAGAACGCATTGCTGCGCGGCACCAGCTTGAAGCAGGGCGCAACCATGCGCGAACGCAACAACCAAATAGGAGGCCACCGTGCTTAGTGAAGACGATTTCCTGGAAGACATTGCCTTCGACGAGGCAGAAAGACGCCGCTGTATATTGTGCGACATTGCAATGCGAATTAAGGAAAACGGCATCCACTTCGCCGCCAACAACCCTAAACGAGCAACCCAGTTCATGCCCTTCGCAGCGCTGACTGGCTTTGAGGAATTAATGGCCGAAAAGGAAGCGGACGCCGCCAAATTCGACGATTTTGCCGGGGCGCAGGTGTTCGACACGCCCTAGGGGCGCGGGGCACGGGGAGGAAACGCCGACCACCCCAGGCGCCTGACGTACCACCCCGCGCAAGAACCACCGCATGCTATGCTTTTCTGCAAATTTGGCAATCAAGAGGATTAACCCACACCAACGTCAACAGGAGAAGAGTTATGTTCAAGATTTCCAATTTCACCGACAACGACGACGTAACCGTACTCAAGGAATTCGGCGCCTTCAAAACCATCGAATGGAAGCGCGACCTTTCCGTCAACGAAGCTTCCGCCATGAACGCTTACTTCGCCAGCGAAATGAACGTGCGTCGCCGCCAGGTTATCTGCGATCTGAGCCAGGCACCCGTCACCGTTCAGGCCGGCGCCATGCAGTGGATGGTAGGCAACGTGACCTGCACCACCGGCGTTAAGGGTGTGGGCGACCTGTTCGGCAAGGCCCTGCGCGGTGCGGTTACCAGCGAATCGGCCATCAAGCCCGAATACCAGGGCACGGGTCTTCTGGTGCTCGAGCCCACCTACCGCTACATCATCACGCTCGACGTAGCCGATTGGGGCAATTCCATCGTGCTCGACGACGGCCTATTCCTGGCGTGCTATTCCAGCCTTCAGCACAAAACGGTTATGCGCAGCAACGTTTCTTCAGCCGTTGCTGGCAACGAAGGGCTGTTCAACCTGGGCATCCAGGGCTACGGCGCGCTATGCTTGGAATCCCCCTGCCCCGAAGAAGAGCTTATTGAGGTCACCCTGGACAACGACGAACTCAAGATCGACGGTAACATGGCGCTGGCTTGGAGTGGATCCCTCAACTTCACGGTTGAGCGCTCAGGCAAATCACTCGTGGGCTCTGCCGCTTCCGGGGAAGGCTTGGTAAACGTCTATCGCGGCACCGGCAAGGTGCTTCTTGCTCCAACACTTTATTAAAATCAATCGCGCTCGAGAAACTATAAATGCAGGTCAGCCTTGCGCGGTCTGCATTTATGCTGATCATCGCCCACACTTGCTCACATCACTAAAGCAGTTGTGACGCACGCCCTAAGGCGGCTCATTGCAATACGGCATCCCTGGAGGTAGAGTGACGAACATGTTCATCTAACCAAGGAGGTTATCGTGAGTCTGGATCACCGAATCGTCATGCCCCCCGCCGAAGAATTCCAGGGCCTGTCGCCCGAGGAACTGCCGAAGGGCCTTGAAGGGCTCGTAGTGGTCGAGCTGGGAGATTACGTCGCGATGCCTGCCTGCACCCGCGCGCTCGGCGAAATGGGCGCCACGGTGTACAAGATCGAAACCATCAAGGGCAACCTGCACCGCGGCGACGGCGTTGGCTTCGGCATGCCGGAGCTGGGCCCCGACAACCCGGCGTTCGACATGAGCAACGCCAACAAGAAATTCCTTTCCATCGACATGAAGTCTGATGGAGGACGCGAACTGGTAGAAAAGCTGCTGGAGCAGGCCGACGTGTTCGTTACAAGCCTGCGCAATCCTTCCTTGAAGCGCTTGGGCTACGACTACGAAACATTGCATGCCCGTTACCCGCGCCTGGTATACGGCCAAATGCGCGGCTATGGAGAACGCGGCGCCATGAAGGATGCCAAGGGCTTTGACGCCACCTGCTATTCCGCCCGTGGCGGCCTGCTTATGTCCATTCCGCAGGCTGGCGAGCACTTCCAGCCAGGCAACATGCCCGCCGCATTCGGCGATTTCAATTCCTGCATCGCCCTTGGCTTGGGCATCATGAGCGCCGTTTGGCGCGCTCAGCGCACCGGCATGGGCGATCACGTTACCGTAAACCTTCACCACATGGCGCTGTGGGGTATGCAGGTGCCTGTTGTTTCCGCCCCGTTCGGCGTGCCCTTCCCGAAGAGCCGCAAGGCCGTGCCCTGTCCCACCAACAATTCGTACATGACCGCCGACGGCGTATGGTTCCTCATCTGCTATGGCACCTACGATTCCTGGTATCCGTTCGTTGCGCGCCTGATTGGCCTGGAAGAATACGCCGACGACCCGCGCTTCACGAATTGCGCAACTATCAACGCCAACGGCGACAACGCAACCGTGGTAAACATGATGGCCGAAGCCTTCGCCAAGCACGACTGGGCATACTGGAAGGAAGTTTTCGACACCAACGACGTTCCCTACGCAGTATGCAACACTATGGATGATGTTCTTGAAGACGAAGAAGCTTACGTCAACGATATGCTCCGTCCGATTCACTACGACAGCATCGGCGACCATTCCATTACCACAATTCCCATCCGCATGAAGAGCCAGGGCGACCCAGTTATCAGTCGCGCGAAACCCGTCGGCTACGACACACGCGCGGTTATGGAAGACCTGGGCTACAGCGAAGCCGAAGTGGACGCTCTGGTGGAAGCAGGCAACGTGCGCTGCTACGACGAAGAGGCACCGGCGAAACTCGACGACCTTTCGTTCGGCCCTACGCAAGGCTAGCGGTTCAGCTCACCTACGGAGCCGGCGCTTTTCATTTCAGCCAAAAGCCCTTCGTCGCAAAGCGCGGCGAAGGGCTTTTTCTTGCTACAAGCTAACCGATGATCTTGATGCTGTTGGCGTATTCGTCTGCGTCGTCGGCGTGAGCTGCGGCATTCTTCTTCTGGCGCCGCAGCTCTTCTTCGGTGAACGTGCGCTTAATCTTGCCCGGCACGCCGGCAACCAGCGAACGCTCGGAAATTAGCCATTTAGTCGAGCGACGGCCTTCTCCCTTGCAACTTCAGGATTGCAGATAGCCGCAGCATGTCCGCATCAAAATCAGGGCAAACCTCACCTTCTCGATGAAGCTGAATCTCATGCCCATCGTGTTGGCCGCGGCGGCTGCACTGGATCCCGTAACAGACTCGCCTGTGCGCAAACTACGGCAACATCTTCGTAGTGGCGAATTCGGCGCTGCCACACTGGAAGTCAAAAAAGGCGCAGTTAGATGCCGCCCCGCCAGCATGCCCCTACTTCATCATCCAGGGATAATCCGTGAACTCCTCGGGGAGCACGATCTTGTCTCGTTTGCCGCCATCGCCTGAAAGGCACTTTGCAAGGTAGGTCCAAAGCCTCGATTCGAAGATGTTTTCCGTCATCTTGTTCAAATGGTTAAGGGTGATCTTGCTTGGATCATTCACCCAAAGCCGAAGCATGCCCACTTTCGCCGAAGCGATGTACTCCGAAATAACATCAAGCTGGAAAGAAGAAAGCTCAAAGCCCCTATCCAACAATGCGGCGAACAGCTGTTTCATCGGCTCACACTGCTTATCAAGGTAAATAGACCCATATTCCCCGTTCGCCAAAATGGAAACTTCCCTGAAGCGTTTTTGATAAAAGTCGGCCATCGCATCGGTAGCCTGCTCAAGCGTAATATCGTCTAAGCACGAAATAATGGCTTGGCAGGTTGATGTGCAGGTATTTTCTTCTTCGACAGACTCAAGAACATTACTGATGCTGTAATAGTTGCGGTAAAACGTCGCCCGTGAATAGCCCGCCTTTTCCGTAAGAGCCATAACGCTGATTTGATCGAGCGGCTTTTGGGCATAGAGCTCAAGAAATGCCTCTTCAAAGCACTTTCGCGTTGGCGATTTTGGCAGCTGCTGAATAGGGACCATCGTTACCTCGTCCTTTGTTCCCGAAATGGCGTTCTGCGAAGTGCGCTCAGCTGGGTTAATACAGCTAATACAATCCCAGGCAAAATGTCTCGTTCTTCATGAACACGTTCATGCTGCAATTAGAATACTACTTGTCAGAGTACGAAGCTGCATCGTCACGTGATACGTCCTGGCAAATGGGGAAATCAGGAGCTTCGTTCTGCTGCCTTAAGGGGAAAGGCGGGCAAAATGCACGAACTTGGGGTAACCAGAAGCATCGTTGACGTTGTATTGCGCAACGCATGCGCCCAACAGGCCAAACAGGTCCTTTCGGTGAGCCTGGTTATAGGCGAAATGCGCAACTTGGAAGAAGAATGGGTGCAGCGCTATTTCGACCGCTGCGCAAAAGGCACCCTTGCCGAAGGCGCAAAAATCAAGATCCAGAAGGTACCTATGGCTTTTTACTGCAACGACTGCGGGTCAACCTTCCAACTTGCCATGGGCAGCGACAGGCATATGTGCTGCCCCGATTGCGGAAGCGAAAACTACGACATGGTCACCGGCGGAGAACTCCTTATCAAGGAAATCGAAATCAGATAGGCCTACTTCACGTATTACGAACAAGGGGAAATAAATCGTTCGGAAAAGGAAGGAGCGGGAAATGCATAAAGGGGAAGAAATGCTCAACCAAGCTCAAGAGAACGCTACGGAAACGCAAGCAACTTCCGTTCGGGTAAAGCCAGGTATCGATTACGAGAAACTGAAGAGCATCGGGGTTCCTGATGAGGTAATTGCCTCGCTCGACCCGCGCGACGGCGGCAACATCACCCCGCAGGGGGAAGTGCTTTTCTTGGACGAAGGCCGCCTGCACCGCAGGGAGCTGCCAGACAAGCCCCTGCACGAAAACCACCCACGCGGGCTGGGAATCAAAGACTTCATCATGACAAAGGTGCTGGCCACAACGCCAAAAACGTGGGACCGCACCCTTAAGGTGTTCATGATGATCGTATCAGGAGCAAAGCTTACGGGAAAAGAGGGTATCATTCCAGAGCTCTATAAAAGGGCTACCCAGTTCTCGCCCGATGAGAAAATGTACACGCACGGCACTGTGCTGCCCCTTAATGTGGACATGGTCGAGGAAGGCAAAACCGCGGTTTTGCCCATAGATCTGATCATGAACGCCATCGATGGCGCTGAATACATCGCTCAAATGAATCGGTGCATTTGCCGTTCCGCCCACGACTGCTCCGAATACGAAAAAACGCTGGGCTGCCTGTTCTTCAACATGGCAGGAGTAACGGCGGTGAAAAACGGGCTGGCAAAGCCGGTAACGAAAGAAGAGGCTAAGCAACATGTCTACGATGCCCGCGATGCCGGTTTGATCGGGCAGGCGTTGTATGTCGAACTCGAGCAGATGGTTTGGGGCTTCGAGAATCAGAAGATGGATGAGTTCATGGAAATCTGCTTCTGCTGCCCTTGCTGCTGCGTGGCGCTCGATGTTTGCAAGAATGCGAACCGCACTATAAAGAACCGATTCAGCGGCGCTGGCTTTACGGCGGTAATCGACCACGAGAAATGCACGGGTTGCGGCAACTGCACCAAGAAGTGCCCACAGGAAATCATCACGATGAATCCCGATGGCAAAGTGACAATCGACCAAGACCATTGCATCGGCTGCGGGTACTGCAAGAGCGTCTGCCCGAACGACGCCATCACCCTTCAGCAAACCATGCCCCTACGTGAAAGCATCCATGAGTACTTCCTGGAAGAAGGAAGGATTGACATGGTCATGGACAAATGCACGATGGAGATCCCTCCGGCAGATTACGAGTGGAAGGATACCCAAATGGATCCGATGGCAATTATGCAGGCAGCGGGCCAAAAAACCGTAGCACTTGCCGACGAGGCGGCGCGAAATCTGGGATGCACAAGCGCGAAAGCCTTCTTCAAGTACAACAAGAAATATATGGCAGGCGCCATTGGCGTAGGAGCGTTGGCGTGGCTGCTTCTTAAACACAAGAAATAGCAAGCAGAGGAAAGGGGCGTGACACTCATGGCAAAAGCAGCAAATGGGACTTTGCCTTCAATGCCCGAAAAACAGCCTCGCTTCATGGATCGTTTCTCTAAAGCCACCAAAGTAGGTTTTGTGCTGTTGGGGTACTTCCTAGGCATCATAGGCGTTTTGATCGACTGGGCTATCGGCCACAAGAAAAAGATGATGGAATGCAGCGCCGAGGCAATTTGGTACGGCCTTATCGGCTGGGGCGCAAGCATGATCACCCGATTCGCCCTCTTGGCTTTGGGGATCAACAAAACCGATTACCTGCTCCAACTGTTCGGCCCTGGCGTCACGGTATGGAATATTCTTTGGTGCATCTGCGGCGCGTGCTTCATTGTGCTTTCGATGTTGTGGATCTACGGTTTGCGCACAAAGATGACCGATGCCGAGCGCGCCTACAATCTCAAGGGTGACGACCACTTCCATAACGGAGAAAAGACGCTTCGCTACGACGGAGGCATTACAGTCAACGCTCTACCCGAAGAGATATGGCCCTATATGCAACAGGCAGGCCAATCAAAGGGTGGTTGGTACAGCTTTGAGCGCTTGGAACGCCTGTTCACCTTCGACATCCGCAATCATTACGACTGGAAGAAATACCCTCAGTGGCAGAACCTCCATGTTGGTGAGTTTCAGTGGTTTCACCAGGCACCGCTTTCTATCGGCGAATGGGTAACCGATTGTTCCAACGGAGAAAACGGCCTCTATTATTGGGCAGCCCACTCCGATACGGCTACCGATCCAACGTGGAAAAACCGCGGCCCAAATCAGGAAGGCGCGCTTCGCCTGTGGTTCCACCGCTTTGCGTGGACGTGGAACTGGGAAGTGTACCAGATCAATGAAACCCAATCGCGCTTCATCTATCGTTGCGATTGCCATTTCGATCCTTTCCTGCGCACTCCCATCCACAAGTACTTCGTTGTTTTCATCCTGGGAACCGCATCCCTTGTCATGGGGCGTTGCTGCATGGAAACAATCACCGGCTTGGCGGAGGGTCGCAGAGATTTCCGCAAGCGTTACTTCGACTAAGGGAAAGAAGGCGCCATGAAAACGCATTACGAAACCATCGTGGTTGGAGCTGGTGCAGCTGGCATGAACTGCTGCTTGGAGCTCCAGAAAAACGATCGCGAATACCTCCTGATCAGCCCAAATATTGGCGGGCGAATCTGCAACGACGAAGAACGCCACATGAACTACGGCGCGGTGTTCTATTTCGGAACCTACAAATATATGCTCCGCTCAGAGCTGCTGATTGAAGGGCCTGATGTCCTGCCCGCTTTGAGCGCCGGCTGTTGCCATCACGACAACGGGAAACAGTACGAACCGGTTTCCCCTACAACAATTGCCGACGCGCCTTCGCTTCTGAAGTACATGAAGTGGATGCGCGAGGAATTCATCCCCCGCTACACCAAGTTCAAGGACAACTGCACGGCGATGGAGGTCACGGCAGCCCTTGAGAAAGACCCCCTGATCAAGCAGCTGTACCAAGAATCAGCAATGGACATGATCGAGCGAATGGGTTTTGGCCCCATCGCCCACGATCTGATCAGCATGTTCGCTCACGCGTGTACGGGAACGAAGATCAAGGACCTTACCGCCCTTGATTATCTGAACACCGTGCAGCCTCTTACCATGAAGATCCCTCCCCTGCGGCTGCTTTTCGATCTGAAGCGTTTCGACTTCGATTCCGAAGGGACCAAGCAGCGCTTGGCGCAGGGTTCGGGAGAGGTTCTTATCGACGAGATAACCCAAGTTGAGAAGTGCGACGAGGGCTGGGCTGTCGAATGCGGCGCAGGACGCTTTACGGCGAGCAATCTGGTTATGGCATCTCCCGCCGTAGACACGCAGCGCCTCCTGGAGCCTGTCGAGGGAATTCCCGCACTGGATATTCGCAAGGCTTCCGAGCTTACGGGCTATCTGGTGCGAGGGAAAGTTAAGCGGAAGTTCCGCAGGCACCTTGTTCACCTGTTCGATGACACCATTCCGATTATCTATATCGCCAAGCGCTTCGACGGCGATTACGAGGTGTTCACCGAGGTCGATTTCGAGGAAACCCGCAAATTCGACGAGTACTTCGACGAGTGGACGGTTATAGGAAAGAAGTACTGGAGCCATGCTCTGTACACCGCCGCCCATGAGGCTTTGCCGCAAAACCTGGCACCAGGACTCATCATGGCAGGTGACGTGAACGGCTTGGGCCTGGAGCCCGCATGCATCAGCGGTATTTACGCCGCAAACAAGATCATGGGCAAAACGGTTGATTAGCATTTGCTTTAGCGGCTCCCCCGACTTTAGGGGAGCCGCCTTCCCGTTGAAGAGGGGTTACCGATGGAAGAATCACGCATCGTAGAGATAAAAGAAGACATCCTTGCCGACAACACCAATGCCGCAAACGTTTTTCGGAAGATGCTTGAAAACCAGAGCACCTTCTTCGTGGATGTTATGGCATCTCCCGGCGCAGGCAAGACCACCTTGCTGCTGGCGCTCATTGAAGAACTGCGGAAATCGTCAAGCATCGGCATCATCGAAGCAGACTTGGAGTCGTTCGTGGATTCGCGGAAGATCAAGGATGCGGGCATACAAGCAGTGCAGCTTGAAACGCGGGGAATATGCCATGTTGAGATGAGCATGGTCGAACGCGCTTTCCAGGCGTTTGGCGGACAGCATTTCGACTACCTATTTCTAGAAAACATCGGCAACCTGGTTTGCCCGGCAGGGTTCGACACCGGTGCACACAAACGCGTCATGCTGCTTTCGGTTCCCGAAGGGTATGACAAGGTGTACAAGTATCCGCCTATGTTCGCGGTAGTGGATGCGCTCATCGTGACCAAAACCGACTATCTTCCGCTTAACCCTGATTTCGACATGGCGGCACTGCACAAACAAGCACGCGTGCTCAACCCCCACCTTGAGATATTCGAAACGTGCGCACGCACTGGGGAGGGAATCCGAGAACTTGCAGAATGGATCGTCGCGTGCCACAAAGAGCTTTTGGGGCAGAGCAGCTAAGCACACCGTCTGTTCAATATACGGAACAGACGGCGGAGCAATGCGAGACCTTCACAGATTCAGAAGTCCTGCGCATCTCCGAAACACGCAACAGTCGCCACACTTCTAGCAATGGCAGCGTGAAAACTTAGAACTTACTGGGGCCCAGGACCGCTTCGGGACCATCCAGGGTCTAAGAAAACAAAGCAGGCCAGAGGAATTAACCTCTGGCCTGCGAAAATGCTTGGTCGCGGGGGCTGGATTTGAACCAACGACCTCCGGGTTATGAGCCCAAGACCGAGCTCTCAACGACGTATAACCATGTTATCGGATTGTGTTTCTTTTGTACAGTCTACCTGCGGTTTTGAGTCAATCTCGTTATTTCTCGCGCAACGGCGAAAAACGGCGTACCTTGCTCGATTCCCCCCGATTCCCCCCAAATTAGTTAGCCATATCTAACAAATTCCCCCCTTGCTAGAATTCGCCGCGAGGGAGGGCGGGCGACTCGTCCCTCCCTCGAGGGGGCGCTCCGCGTCTCCGGACGAACCAGGCGGCCCCTCTTCCACACCATGGGCCGCCGAGAGCACAAGGGAGGCGGCCATGCCGAAGGTGACGGGCTGCGGCGAGATCGAGGAGATCGAGCGCGGCAAGGTCTACCGCATCAGGCACCACCTCGGGAGGGACCCCGAGACCGGGAGGTACCTGAGGTCCCCCAAGAGGACGGTGCACGGGACGAAGTCGGACGCGAGGAGGGCGCTCGAGGAGTACCGGCGCGAGCTCGAGGAGGGGTTCGCGAACCCCGAGAACCTGACGGTGCCCGAGCTCGGGTGGAGGTGGCACGAGCAGCGCAAGCTCCTCAAGGACCTCTCGCCCCTCACGCACGCGACCGACGAGTGCGAGCTCAGGAAGGTGGAGCGCTGGTTCGGCGGGATCCTCGTCTCGGACCTCTCGCTCTCGCTGCTCAACATGGTCTACTCGAGCATGCGCGAGGACCACGGCGTGTCGCAGCGCGGCGTCCACAAGCTCAACGCCGTCCTCAGCCAGGTCATGGACCTCGCCGTGAAGGAGCACCTCGTCAAGCACAACCCGTGCCGCGACGTGGACGTGTCGCGCCCGCGCTCCGCCGAGCGCACTCCCCTCACGCTCGACGAGGCCATAGCGCTGTGCCAGGCGCTCAGGTCCGAGGGCTTCGACGGCCGCCGCGTCGCCGTGTGGCTCGCGCTCGCGACCGGGGTGAGGCGCGGCGAGGCGCTCGGCCTCACGTGGCGCTACGTCGACTTCGAGAACCGCCGCATCTACATCAAGTACCAGTACACGCGCGACAAGAAGCTGCGCGAGACCAAGAACAAGCGGTCGAGGTGGATCGCCGTCGACGACGGAACGGTCGCCTACCTGAGGACCTGGAGGGCGGTGCAGGCCCGCAGGATGCAGGTCCAGGGGCTCGCCCAGGCCCCCGACACCCCGGTGTGCTCCGACGACGCCTTCGGGCTCCACGACCCGGACAACTTCTCGGCGTGGCAGCGCGGCTACTTCGTCGAGCACGGCCTCGGCAGGATCGAGGAGCCCGAGGAGGGCGGGCGCAAGCGGAGGCGCTACGTGGGCTACGACTTCCACGAGCTGAGGCACACGCAGGCGACCTTCCTGATCGGCAACGGCATCGACCCCAAGAGCGTGCAGGGGCGGCTCGGCCACGAGGTGTCGAG
>OLOB01000091.1_pt1 | contig 76723 bp, 75 predicted proteins | sample 1671911 | NCBI WGS metagenome assembly OLOB01 (sample SAMEA3136625, study PRJEB25190) | human gut metagenome | biome: human gut; feature: human-associated habitat; material: faeces | place: Austria | collected 2013
CCCGCCGCTCCGGAACCGCCAGCTCCCCGATGGGTCTCACTTCGGCTTTGGCATCGGTTCTTCCCACAGAGCGATATTCCTGCTCCAGGAACGTGCTGATGTCCGGACGGACAATCATGTCCGCCCCCTTCTCATCCACCAGAATGTCGCCAATCATTCGCCGCTCAATGCCAAGCCCCAGCACGGAGCCCAGGTAATCCCGATGGCTCAGTTTTCGGTCGCTGCCGCCGGTCTCCACGTGAATCACCTGCAGGAATTCCTCCATATCCAGCACATCCTCCAGCGTCTCACCGTAATCCTTCGGAGCGATAATCAGAATGCGCCGTTCCGCGTCTTCATATCCCCCATAAAACCAGAATCGAAGATCCGAGTGTCCCCGGCACTCCTCTCGAGCCAGGGCTTGCTGGTGCAGATCCAGAAAATCCGTATTCGTTATATAGAAGCCTTCCTCTGCCTGACGGATTCGGTCCGCAATCCGAGACTTCAGCAATTTACTATCATCCATTTCATCGGTCACCTTTCGCACGTTGTATTTGTATTTTTATTCTGCTCTTGTCAATAACCAGTCCGCAATATCAACAATTTCAATTCCTTCATAACTGTATTGAGGATGCCTGGTTCTGGCAATCACCTTTTTGGGGTATGCATCACGAATCTGAAGCAATGGTGATACTTCTCGCTCAAAAGTCTCTTTGCCGGTGATATTATCGCTAACCTGAATATAAACCTTCTCGCTGCCCCTTTGTGCCACAAAATCAATTTCTTTTTTATATAGTTTTCCGACATAGACTTCATATCCACGGCGGAGAAGTTCAATGCAGACGATATTCTCATAAACTCTTCCGTAGTCCATATTCCTGCTTCCGAGGATTGCATACCGAATTCCATTGTCGCACAGATAAAACTTTTCCGAAGTCTCCAGATATTTCTTTCCTCGGATATCGTATCGTTTAATATCATAAAAAACGAACGCATTGCACAAGTACTTAATATACTTGCCGATAGTCACGTGATTGGTTGGCATCTCGTTCGCTGTCAACTGCTGACTAATCTTATTCGGAGATGTCAGATTGCTGATGTTATCCATGAGAAACTCGCTTAAACGCTGCAGAACCAATGTATCCGGCAGAACATATTTCTGTATCAAATCTCTTGTGACGATGGTTTCGTAGACTTCCTTGATGTAATTCGTTCTGTCTTTTTCCGTCCTGTACGCATAGGATCCTGCTAAACCGCCCTTAATCGAATACTCCTCAAAGAGCTTATCCTTATCTTGAACGTCATCATAGTATTGACAATACTCTTGAAAACTGAACGGAAAAACATGAATTTCAATGTAGCGGCCTGTAAAAAGTGTCGCCAAATCTGCACTCAGCAGAAAAGCGTTGGAGCCGGTTATGTAAATATCATATTTTCCTTTGGAATAAAGACTGTTGATTGCCAGTTCAAATTGCGGGCACATCTGAACCTCATCCACAAATAGATAATTGGTTTTTTCTTCTTGATAATTCGCTTCCACATAAGCATGCAATGCATGATATTCTTTAAGTTCTTCATATGCCAAATCCATGAAATCAATGAAGATGACATTAATGTTCTCAAAGCTGCTTTTCAAGTATTCGATATATGCCTGCATTAGTTTCGACTTTCCGCTACGGCGAATTCCTGTGATGATTTTTATATCCGGAGTACCATTTAGTTCGATAATTCGATTCAGGTACTGCGTTCTCGTAATTATTTTCATATAGCCGACCTCTTTCAAAAGTTGAATTTTTTTCGTTTTTCGAAACCGTCTTGTTTCACTTATTATACTGCCTGCAAATAGCATATGCAAGAACCCGGTTTCGAAACTTGAAATTTTTTCATTTTTCGAAACCGGCTTTCCGGCGGCACGAATGCATCCAAAAAACACCCGTCACTACTTTGTTTTCTATTGTCAAACGCCGCCCCCGGTGAGATAATAAACATATATTCTTTATTATATTTATGCAGTCACTGCAGAAAGGGGCCCGCTATGAACGAACACCCGGTGAACGAACCGTACAAACCCAACGCAAGGGAAACAAGGATTCAGATTATTAAGTTCGCCCTGTTCTCCGCATCTGCGGGAATTATCGAAACCGCCGCTTTTACGGTACTGGACATGGTGACCCCTTGGAAATACTGGCCCTGCTACCTGATTGCCCTGGTACTCTCGGTGCTGTGGAACTTCACGCTGAACCGAGAATTCACCTTTAAATCCGCGAAGAATGTGTCCAAAGCCATGGTGCAGATTTTTCTGTTCTACTGCGTCTTCACGCCTCTCTCTACCTGGTGGGGCAATGCGCTGACGGAAAAAGCCGGCTGGAACAGCTACGCCGTCCTTTTTCTCACCATGGCCACGAACCTTATTTCTGAATATATTTACGATCGATTTGTGGTATACCGGAACAGCATGAATACGAACCGGCGGGCACAACGCCAAGAGGAAAGGAGCGAACAAAAATGACAAATTGTGGAATCAGCAGATGGGACTCCCCGGATAAAATCAATGCCGCATTGAAGGCATTGACCGAAGAACCGATCTGGGAGGTGGATGACGACTATTACGAAAACACCATTCTCAAATATTACGATGAGAAGTGCACCAATTCCAAAGCCATCTACGAAGAAGCGAAGGAATACATCCCGGGAGGCGTGCAGCACAACCTGGCCTTCAACAAGCCGTTCCCGGTAGCCTTCCGGAAAGCCGAAGGGGCCTACCTCTACGATGAGGACGGCAATAAGTACCTGGACTTCCTTCAGGCCGGCGGCCCAACCATTCTGGGCAGCAACTATCCGGCCATTCGGAATGCGGTCATCGAGCTGCTCAACGAATGCGGCCCGGTCACCGGACTCCTGCACAAATCCGAACTTCTTTTGGCCAAAGAGATTCACAAACACATGCCGGGCGTGGAGATGTTCCGAATGCTGGGCAGCGGCACAGAATCCGTCATGGCCTCCCTGCGAATCGCCCGCATCGCTACCGGAAACAAGCGCATCATTAAAGAAGGCGGCGATTACCACGGCTGGAGCGATCAGATGGTCTACGGCACGAAGATTCCGGGTTCCCGCGGACTGCTGGAGTCCCACGGAATTCCGAGACGCCTCTACTCCCTCACCGACGAGGTTCGTCCGAATGACCTGAACATGCTGGAGAGCATGCTGAAGCTGAACAAGTTCCGCGGCGGCACCGCAGCGGTCATCATCGAGCCGTGCGGTCCGGAAAGCGGCACCCGTCCGGTTTCCAAGGAATACAACAAAGGCGTTCGCTACCTCTGCGACAAGTACGGCGCCCTGCTGATTTTCGACGAAGTGGTCACCGGCTTCCGCACCTCCATCGGCGGCGCCCAGGGCTATTTCGACGTCACACCGGACCTCACCATCTTCGGCAAAGTCGTTGCCGGCGGTTATCCGGGAGCCGGCGGCGTCGGCGGAAAAAAAGAATACGCCGGGCTGATGGCGGCCGGCGTTGCCAGCGGAAAACATCGGGCATACGTGGGCGGAACCCTGGCGGCTGCGCCGATTTCCGCGCTGGCCGGCTACACCTGCATCAAGGAAATTGAACGCACCAATGCCTGTGAGATTGCCGGAAAAGCGGGAGATAAGCTGACCGACGGAATCAAGTCCCTGATTCAGCAGTATCGCCTTCCGTTCGTGGCATATAATCAGGGCAGCATCTGCCACCTGGAATGCACCGGGGCCATGAGCTTCGACTTCTCCTCCTTCAACATTCTGAAATCCGCCGTCGGACTTCTGCGGAACAAGGAAATGATGTACGAACGGAAGGATTCCATGGAGCGGATGGGCGCTGCCTATATGGCCAACGGTCTGGTGACTTTAGCCGGAAGCCGGCTCTACACCTCCATGGCTACCACCGACGAAGTCATCGACGATGCACTGAACCGCTTTGAAGAGGTATTTAAGCACGTGGTTCCTACGGACAAGGGATTGCTGTAAGAAAGAAGAAACGCTATGAAAGAATATATTCTCGCCCACGATATCGGCACCGGTTCCGATAAAGCAGTACTGGTGGATTTTTCCGGCAAGATCATCGCCGCCGCCACCGCCCCCTACCCCACTTTCTATCCGGAGCCGGCATGGGTGGAGCAGAATCCGGAGGATTATTGGAAAGCGGTATGCAGAACCGGCCGGGAAGTTGTAGAAAAAGCAGGCATCCAAAAAAGCCAAATTAAAGGCATCGTGTTCTCTACCCAGGCACAGGGAGTCATTCCCGTGTCCGAGGACGGCACCGTTCTCTATCCCAACATCACCTGGGTGGACGGACGGGCGCAGAAGCAGGCGGAGCATATCATGAACCGCGTGGGCGGCAAGAAGCTGTTCACCCTCTTCGCCGGCACCCCGATCATGGGAAAGGACTGCATCGCAAAAATCACCTGGCTCAAGGAAGAACGCCCGGAAATCTACGCCAAAACCCACCTGATTTTGGACGTAAACGGCTACCTTAAATACAAATGCACCGGCCGCATGGTCACGGAACTGTCCGGAGCTTCCTCCTACGGACTGGATCTAAAGAAAAAGGATTGGATGTCCGTCTTCCCACTGGTGGGCATCGATATGAACCGGCTGCCGCCGCTAGTGGCCAGCACGGATATCGTGGGCGGCCTCACCCGGGAAGCCGCTGCGGAAACGGGACTCATGGAAGGAACGCCGGTGTTCGGCGGATGCGACGACGTCCAGGCGGCGACGGTGGGCTCCGGCATGTGCGACGACGGCGACATTCACATCTATCTAGGCACCTCTGCCTGGGTGGCAGCCTGCAGCCGAACAGCGGACAAATTCAAGCACGGTGCCGCCGCCATCCAAAGCGCCGACAAGGAGATGAACCTGATTGCGGGAATCACGGAATCCGCCGGCGCCAACATCGAGTGGCTGAAGAACCAGTTTTTCCGAAAGGAAATGGAAGAACTGGGTGACGGAATCTATGACTACATGGACTCCGTGGTGGCCGACATCCCGCCGGGCAGCGACCACCTGATCTGCACCCCGTGGATGCTGGGAGAGAGATGTCCCGTCTCCTCCACCACCACTCGGGCCACTCTGTTCAACATGACCATGATTCACACCCGGGAGCACATCATGCGAGCCATGTACGAAGGCATCGGATACAACCTGCGGTGGATTCTGGAGAACTACCGGCAGGATTACGGTTTCCGGTGCGACAATTTCCGCATCATCGGCGGCGGTTCTCTGGACAAAGGCTGGATGCAGATTATCGCGGATATTACGGGAAAACATTTTGCGGTGGTGAAGGATCCGCGGAATGCGGGTGCCGTGGGTGCCGCCATGATTCCGTTAATCGGTCTGGGCGTCATTCCGTCCTTTGCGGCAGCGAAGGAATTCGTGCCCATCGAACGGGAATACCACCCAAACCCGGAAAACGCCGCCATCTACAACAAGCTGTTCCAAGATTACAAGAACGTCTATCGTTCGCTGGAAAAAGCTTACCGCCAAGCGAACTCCGCCCGCTTTGAAGGGACGGATCAGGAATAACGGAAAGGAGCACGAACAGAGCTTATGACACTCCACGCAGTGAAACAGAATATAATTGAATACGGAAAAAAATTTGCGGACATCGGTTTCTCTCTGGGGGATTCCCCTCGGATTCTGGTGCAGCAGAACCATCGGGTCTTCGGGACGGAACCGGATGCGGACTTTACCGATCTTCGGGTAAAAGAAATTTGCGACATCACCGGCACTTCCGACCCGGCCAAAGGCGCACTGATTGCCTCCCCTTACGAAGCCATGGTGGTGGCAAAAACAGAATATACCGCCATGTGCATCCGGGATGGTCTGAGCATTCCGGCCGTGCTGGACGATATGGCCATGATTATCGGTAGCCGAGTTTCCATCGTTCCGGAGGATCGCCTCAGCCTGGCCAAAGCCCTGAGAAAATCCCCGTCCGTTCTCACCACGGAAGGCAATCTGATGGTCTGCGGGCGAAACCTGTACGAGGTGTTCACCGGACTCCTGATTCTGGAGAAGAACGCCGGTATCTTTGTGGATGCGGATTTCCTCGGCGGTGCTCATCCGGTGTGCCCGCTGATGGGAAAACTGGAGCATAAAATCTATCTGAAAAAGTATTCTCGGAAAGAGATGGAACGGCAGGACCGGCTGGAACAGCAGGCTCCTGCGGAAATACCGGAAGATATTCTGCAAGACGCGGCATCGGATTACGCGGAGATGGATTTGCCGAAAAAAGACCGGTCACCGGAAGAACAGAAGTGCCGGGAGCAGGTGGTGGAATACGGTATCCGATTGTTGGATTCCGGACTGGTCCAGGGCACCTGGGGAAACCTTTCCCTTCGGCTGGACGATGAATGGATGCTGTGCACCCCATCCGGGATGGACTACCGGGGACTGACTCCGGAGGATATCGTAAAGGTGAACCTGGAAACCTTGGCCTATGAGGGTGCGCTCAAGCCCACTTCGGAAAAGGACTTCCACGCCGGAATCTACCGGAATCGGCCGGATGTAAATGCCGTCATCCACACCCATGCGCGGTACGCCTGCGTCTATGCCGCCTGCGGACTTTCTTTTACCACCAGCAGCGGCGATGCCATCGAATGCGCCGCCTACGGGCCTTCCGGCACCGGTCTGCTTTCCCGAAATGTGCAGAATGCCATCGGGGAGAACCGCGGCTGCCTGATGAAGAACCACGGCATGGTGGCGGTGGGTTCAGACCTGGACGATGCCTTCCACACGGCCATGAGCATCGAAAATGCCGCCAAAGCACGCATCGAACAATTCTGGGCAGAATAACAAAATCTGGGCAGTATAATAAAAATCTGCACCGGTCAGCAATAGCTTGCTGTCCGGTGCAGGTTTTTGGATCTTCACTTTTTATATACGGTTGGATCACCCACATCGTAATCTTTATATTCATCCGGTAAAACTTGCTCAACAATCAAGTTTTCATCCTTGAAGTAACAATTTAGTGTTAGTGTATTACCTTCCTCATCAAAAGGAATCTGCGCTGTATATGAATCACCGGATTTCTTATACGTTCCATCTGCAGTTCCATTTACCCTTCCGCCGATTCGGAACTGCTTTGGATTCGACGATTCTCATAGCCATCTGTTTCGTTTTTCCGCTGGAGATGCCGGCCCCCGTGTTGGGGTGCTTCACCGAATAGATCTGATCGAAGGAGAATAGGCTGATCAGCATGATGGCCGCCAGCAGAAGAGCCTTTCGGTTCACCTTTTTCAGGAGGTTGTCCAGCAGCGGCGCAATGAGATAGACTATGGCCAGTCCCCCAAGGCCGAATACCAAAAGTCCTTCCGCGCAAATTCTTCCGTCTATATTCATGAAATATCCGCTGTAGTCCCACCATTTCTGGCCGTATTTCGTCTCCAGGACCCAGGCCGTGCCGTATTCCACGATGCCGCAGACCACCACCGTCAGGGTGAACTGCACCACCGGCTTCTCCCGAAAACGCTTCAGCAGAATCAACACCAGAAGGCTTCCCACACCGTAGATTGGAAGCCATGGTCCGTGCAGCACGCCGCGGTTGACAAAGACCCCGTCTTCCACCAAATGCAGGCTCACTTCCCAGCACCAGCCCACAAAGGACATCATGAAGAAGATCATAATTAAGCTCAGCAAGGAATAGCTCCGAGTCGGCAGCATGGTGAACCGAGGCGTAAATTGGAAATTGCCGAAGAACGGTCCCAGTCTGCCGGGATACACCACGCCGTCCAGAATCGCCTGACCGTATCCCAGCTGGTACTGCATCGCCTTATTCCGTTCGTATTCCTCCAGCTTTCGGGACGGAAGGAGTTCAACGCCGAACCACTTCGCAATGAATCCGCTCATCCCCGTGGGCTCCGGAACGGCGTTCTTCTCATTTTCTTCAATCCGGCTCACCAAATACGGATACTTCTCTCGCAGTATCTCCTTCGGCGCCGGACAGTAGAGATATTCGTCCATCAGGTTTTCGGTACCGGAGATGCAAGCTTCCTTGGAAACCTCCCGGATTCTTGCGTAATACTCTCCGTAGAACGCCGCTTTATACGGGTTAGAAAAGAAGATGCCGGACAATCCGATGGTGAAAATGTCCAGAACATCCCAGCCCAAGAAGCTCATGTCCGCCTTGAACAGCTCCCACTTGTGACCCTGCATCATTTTTCGCGAGAGGGTGATGACCTCATTGGCTTTTATGGTGGGATTTTCCGCCAGAATATACGGCACCAGCGCATAGGAATACCGCTTAATCACTCCGCCCACGACGGTCAATGTCCACAGGAAACGGTACAGTGACTGTACGAACATGGTCCAGGCGATTTTCGGCCAGGACCGCGTCTCCAACGGATAGAACAATCGCTGAATCGTGACCTTTTCATATACCCGGCCCTCCAGTACCATACGCCGCATCACCACGCGGTAGGTTTCTTTGATGAACAGCCAAATAAACAGGTACACCGCCACGCTCCCCAAAATCATCAGAGAAATAGAGACGGTTCGGGAACCGGAAAGACTAAGCAGTGCCTCTGCTACGGCGAATCGAAAACCGCCGGCGGAATAGGAATTGGCAATACCGGAAAAAACACCGTTGGACCGGCCCAGGTACCGGCTGTGATCGTTCTTTACGAGATCTTCTTTCTGTTCCCGGATTTCCTTCCGGACCTGATCCCCTTCTCCGTTGGCAATCCGGTCCACCGTTTCTTTGAAATCCGAATTCTCCACAATTGTTTCGTACAGCTGTCCGATGGAAGTGTATTCAATATTGTCCATATGGTAGCGGATGGTGGACATGCCATATTCCACCCCGCAAAAGCTGGCGAAGAGACAGATGACCAGCACCATAAGATAGTGCTTTTTCAGATTTTCCTTCGCCCGTCGTTTTAATTCTTTACGCATAGAACTCCCTATCTATCTTCCATCTTCAAACCGTACGTTCAGCACCATCACTTCGCTGTTGCTCAGAAGCCGAAGCGGCGGTCCGTAGACTCCCACGCCGGAGGTCACCGCTCCGGTGGCCGTGCCCAGCTTCTCCACGCCCCAGTAATTCTCCCACACAAAGGACCGCATGATGGTCAGCGGGAAGAACTGCCCCGCATGGGTATGACCTGCCATCAGCAAATCCACCCCCGTATCCTTGTAATCCTTCAAGTGCTCCGGTTCGTGATTCAGCACCAGCACGGGCTTGTTTTTGTCCACCGTCTGCATCAAGTTCTGAAGGGACTCCCGCCGGTTGTTCCGATATCCGGTCTTCTCCCCGTCCAGCCGACCCACCAGATCTATTTTTCCATCCACCGAAATCACCTGATCCTGAAGCATGGTGATTCCCGCCTTCGCCATCATCCGGTCGATGCGCGGATCCCGCGTGGGATTGGCGTCGGTTTGAGTGGTAAAACCACCCACCAGCTTCTCCGACACATCGTGATTTCCGTACACACCGTACGTTCCGTAGCGGCTTCGGATTCCTTTCAGAACCTTCGCCACCTCCTCCGGCTTGTGAATGGCTTCATATTCGTTATCGTAAATATCCCCGGCCACCAGCACCAGGTCCGGGTTCTGTTCGTTGATTTTTTTTACCATCCGCTTCATATCCCGAACGCCGATGGAATACCCCAGGTGCCAGTCCGACACCAGCACGATTTTCATCTCCTTCATGCCATCCACCGACTTGTGAATGGTCACGTTCTGCGTGTTCACCGTCACGTGTCTGGCGTGAATGCCGCCGCAAACGGTCAACCCCGCCGACAGCAGAAGTATGATGCCGAAGGTTGCCGTGTGCCACGTAAAAGCAGGTTTCTTCCACACACGCTTCCGAAGAATCAGCGCGATATCCAGTAGGGCAAAGAAGAACACCAGGTAAATCCAGAAGCCCAGGAAGTAGTTGGAAAATTCAATTATATGGCGCCGAAATCCGTCGGCCGGCAGAAAACGCCCCACCAAAATCATCAGGCAGCACACTCCCACCAGCGTGCACATCCCCACCAAGTATCGCCTCTTCTTTCCGGTGATGAATTCCAGCCCTTTGTGAAAATGCGCCATCGTATATATCAGCAGTATTACGTACACCGCCAGCATGAACCATTTGAACATAAATCTCTGTCGTTACCCTTCCTCGTTTTCTGTATTCTACTTAATATGTTGCTCTTCCGAGCAAACCACATCCACCACCTGCAGCACATCCCCCCGAACCTGAAACCGCACGTCGTAGGAAGCGAACTTCATTCCGTACACGTATCCCGGCTTCTTCTCGTACGCCGCACGGGGATCCTGTTCCAGCACCCCGATTAGAGGCTGCCGCTTCTCTTCGCTCACCTTCCGAAGGAGCTCTTCCGGAAATACCACTTCCAGGAATTTCATCTCCGGCCGGGCGAATCCGGACCTCGCTTTCGGATGCGCATCGGAGTATGCCGCGTACGGCTTGATGTCGTAGATGGGCGTGCCGTCCAGCAAGTCTGCGCCGCCTACAATCAGCAGCGGATTCTCCGGGTTTTCCGTGTCCACCCGAAGGAGTTTTACCGCGGACATGCCAAGGCCGTTGGGCCGGAATGGAGAGCGAGTGGCAAACACCCCTTTCTTCTCCTTTCCGCCCAGCCTTGGCGGCCGCACCAGCTTCGACCATTTCGGTTCCGGCTCTCCTTCCCGGGAATAATCCCAGTTCTCCGAAAACCCGAAAATCAGCCAAAGGTATTCAAAATCTTCCATTCCCCGAACTACATCCGGCGTCCGGAATTCCGGCTCGAACTCCACGGTGCCCGTCAAACCCGGCACCAATCCCGGCTGCCGGGGAATTCCGAATTTCTCTTTGAAATCCGTACGAATGTACGCCACCGGCTGAATGGAAAGCCGGTCTCTCTCTCTACCGGAACAGCACATGGAGCACCTTCTCGTACATCTTCTTGTACGGCTGATACCGCATCGGCAGATCCGGCCGTGTTTTCTTATCCACAATTCCCTTGTAGTGGGAGAAGGTATCGAATCCCCACTTGCCGTGGTAGTTTCCGATTCCGCTGTCGCCCACGCCGCCGAAGCCCAACTTGTTGGACGCGATGTGGATGATGGTGTCGTTCACGCAGCCGCCTCCGAATCGGCATCGGGACAGGAAGTACTCCGCCACTTTCTTTTTTCCGGTAAAAACATACAGCGCCAGTGGATGAGGCAGCCGATTCAGCGTCTGTACCGCTTCCTCCGTGCTGCGGTAGGTGAGAATCGGAAGAATCGGGCCGAAAATCTCTTCCCCCATCACCGGATCGGTCCATTCCACCGAATCCATGATGGTAGGTTCTATCTGCAGGGTTTCCGAATCGGAACCACCGCCCAGAATTACTTTCTCCGGATCCATCAGTCCGTTCAAACGCCGGAAATGCTTCTCGTTGACGATCTTTCCGTAGTCCGGATTCAGCAGTGCATTCGGCGAATACTGCCGGATGGTCTCCGCCTTTAGAGCTTCCGCCAATTCTTCTCGAACATCCTCGTGGCAATAGATGTAATCCGGTGCGACGCAGGTCTGACCGCAGTTCAGGAATTTGCCGAATACGATTCGGCGCGCCGCCAGCTTAATGTTGGCCGTCTTGTCGACGATGCATGGACTCTTCCCGCCCAGCTCCAAGGCAAATGGGGTCAGGTGCTCTGCCGACTTCTGCATCACCAGCTGTCCCACACTCTTGCTTCCGGTAAAAAAGATAAAATCAAATTTCTCATCCAAAAGATACTGATTCTCCTTCCGTCCGCCGGTCACCACCGCAACGTATTCTTCCGGAAAGCATACTTTAATGATATTCCGGATTACGAATCCGGTCTCCGGAGAGTAGGCGCTCGGCTTCACCATCGCCGTATTGCCCGCTGCAATCGCATCAATCAGCGGTTCCATGGTAAGGAGGAACGGATAGTTCCACGGGCTCATAATCAGCACCGTTCCCAGCGGAGACGGCTTCACAAAGCTTCGGGAACGAAACTGCGCCAGCGGCGTCCGCACGTTCTTCTCCTTGGCAAAGTGCCGCACATTCCGAATCATGTAGGAAATCTCGTCGTACACCATGCCGATTTCACACATAAAGCTCTCGTAGGAGCCCTTTCCCAAATCTGCCTTTAGCGCCCGGCAGATGGCATCCTCGTACCGACGAATCCCCGCCCGAAGAGTTTTCAGAGCGGAAATTCGATGTCCCACATCCAGCGTGGTGCCGGTAAGAAAATATTGATTCTGCAGATCTCGAATTCGAATTATTTCTGAGCGATCCATAGCTTCCCTCTTTCCCTGCATCTCGGAACGATTTTCTCTTCCGGTTGCAAAATGCCTACCAAAGTGGTATCTTATAAAAATAATATATAAATCATTGTACCATGAATCTGTGATATAATGAACGAAAAGTAACAAACGGAGGAATTCAATGTCTGAAAAAGTTCTCGTGGCCATGAGCGGCGGTGTGGACAGCAGTGTTGCGGCTTACCTGATTCGGGAAGCCGGATACGAAGCCACCGGAGTCACCATGCGCCTGTATGATAATGAAACCATCGGTATCAGCAGCGCCAAGACCTGCTGCAGCCTGGACAGCATTAACGATGCGGTCAGCGTGGCCAATCGGTTAGGCATCTATTTTCTGGTGTACGATTTCCGAGAGGAGTTCAAGAAGGAAGTCATCCAGCGCTTCATCGACTCCTACGAACAGGGAATTACCCCGAATCCCTGCGTGGAATGCAACCGTTACCTCAAATTCGACCACCTGTACACCGCCGGAAAAGAAATCGATCAGGACTACATCGCTACCGGTCACTATGCCATCATCGAACAGGACCGGGGAACCGGACGATATCTCCTGAAGAAATCCGCCGATCTGAGCAAGGATCAGAGCTATGTGCTCTATTCCCTGACCCAGGATCAGCTCTCCCGCACCCTGTTTCCGCTGGGAGGCCTCCACAAGACGGAAACCCGCCGAATCGCCGAAGAGCAGGGCTTCATCAACGCCGAAAAACGGGACAGCCAGGACATCTGCTTTATCCCGGATGGGGATTACGCCGGCTTTATCGAGAAGTACACCGGCCGAACCTACCCTTCCGGTTATTTCACCGACCGGGAAGGAAATATTCTGGGCGAGCACCGGGGCATCATCCACTACACCATCGGACAGCGAAAGGGCTTAGGTCTCGCCCTGAAGAAACCGATGTATGTGCAGGAGCTGGATATGGAGCGCAACCGGGTCATCCTGGGAGACAACGCGGATCTCTTTACTCGGGAATTCGACGCCAAGGACTTCAACTGGATTTCCACGGATACCCCGGCCTCTGACATTCGGGCCAAAGCCCGAATTCGCTACAAGCACAAAGAGGCGGATGCCACCATCGTCCCAACGGGACCGGATACCGTCCATGTAATTTTCGACGAACCCCAGCGAGCCATCACCCGGGGCCAGTCGGTCGTTCTATACGACGGCGACTACGTCATCGGCGGCGGAACCATCTGCTAGAACCGATTCTGTTTTTACAGAAAATCAAAAACAGGAGCGACTTTGCCGGAATCTTTTCGGAAATCACTCCTGTTTTTTGATTATCCTTTTAACACTTTTTGTGCCATCTCCATGTATTCGTCTCGGACGACGGACGGGGAAATAATCCGGATTTTTCCGGCGAAACGGAAAATCCAGGAAAAGAAGTTGGGACTGACGGATACCTCCATCGTGGCGAGGAAGTGTTTTTCATCCGTTACCCGCGTGTGTACATCCTCCCCGAAATGGTCGATGACGTACTTCATCACCTCGTTCTCGCATTCCAGGGTCACAATCTGAAGCTCTCCCCGGTACATCTCGAACACCTTCTGGCAATAATCCTCCGGATCCCAGCCCATAGGCTTCTTGGCCGCCGGAAGATCGGCGATTTCCACATTGGTCATCCGATCCACCCGGAAAGAGGAAATGTTCAAGTGCTTGTCCGACCAGCCAATCACGTAATAGAAATCATCGTTCCAAAACAAGGTGTATGGGCTTAGACGATAGAGTTCTCCATTTCCCCGGAGCACCTTCTCCTTCTCCGCGTTGTACTCAAAGTAGTTAAAACGAATCATCTTCTCCCGGCTGATGGCATCGTTAATCAGCTCGATGATATAGTAGATATTCTCGTTCAGCGCCTTCACGCGGCTTCCGAAGATGAGATGCCGCTGCAGCTCGTTTCGCTGGTTCTCGCTCAAGAATCGATTCAGCTTCTCGATAAGCTGCTGGCTTTTCTTCGGTGTTATGAAGCGAGAAGAGGACACCGCATCCACCAAAAGCTTCAGTTCCGGAAGCTCGAACTCCCGCGAACCCCAGAAGTATCGATTCGGCTTGCTCTTGATTTCAATAATATCATAAGCAGAGTCCTCACCGGTCAGGAATTCCATATCCGTCTTCAAGGTCTTCCGATTGGTTCCAACCCCCTGCTCCTCCAGATAATCCAACAAATCATAGGTGGATGCGGGATGCTGTTCATCCGTATTCAGATATAGGTATCGCAACAGAACGATAATTCGTTTCCGCGTGCTGCAATTCGTTAAGTCACCCATCGGCCACACCTCCCGGTTCATTAAAGGGTATTAATACGATCCAGTCTGGCAACAATCTGACGAACATTGTCCGGGGAGGTGGCCAGGTTCACGCGGATAAAGTTTTCGTACTTATTCCGGCCGAACCACTCTCCGAAATCCACTGCCAGGTTGCACACATCCCGAATCGTTCGCTCCGTATCCCGTTCCGACAGATAGGCACTTAAGTCCACCCATGCCAGATAGGTCCCCTCGAGCGGGGACACCACTGCTTCCGGAAGCTTCTGTTTCAACCCTTTCACCAGAATCTGATAGTTTCCGTATATTAACCGGATTGCCTGCTCCAGCCACTCTTTTCCGCCCCGGAATGCCGCCTCGTAAGCGACGTATCCGAAGCTGCTTCCGCTCTGCGTCTTGATTCTCCGCGTCATGGCATCATATTTTGCCCGGAGGGCGTCGTTCGGAATAATCGCCATGGCGTTCTGGCAGCTGGCCAGGTTAAACGTCTTAGATGCAGAAGTCAGCGTAATCAGAATGCTGTCATAATCTCCGGCAGTGGCAGCGGTAATCTGCCGGTGTCCCGGCATAATTAAATCGTGGTGAATCTCATCCGCAATAACGTAGACCCCATTCCGCCGGCACACATCCAGCAAATCCCGAAGCTCCTCCTCGCGCCATACTCGGCCCACCGGATTGTGCGGGGAGCAAAGGATGAACAGCTTCACGTCCTTCTTCTGCACCATTGCCTCGAAGCTCTCCAGATCCATGGTGTAGTATCCGTTTTCATCTTTCACCAGCGGAACATCCACCAGTGTGCGGGACGTGTCCCGAATAGCATTGGCGAAAGGATAATATACCGGTGACATCAGTGCGACGCTGTCTTCAATCTCCGTCAGCATCTGAATAATCCAGTAAATAGCCGGAACCACACCCGGAGAATATCGAATCCACAACGGATTGATTTCATACCCATGCCGTTCTTTCATCCATTGGATAAAAGAATCGGTGAAAGACTCCGGAATCGAATAGTACCCGTAAACGTTATAGTTCACGTATTCCGTCAATGCCTCCCGAACGCATTCCGGTGCCTCGATATCCATATCTGCCACCCACGCCGGGAGCAAATCCGTGCGACCAAATTTTTCCTCCAAATCATCCCACTTTACGCTATTTGTATTTCTTCGGTCCTTATATTTCAAAAGACTGTATCTTTCCATTCTCTCCTCCTGATTACTTTACCTTAAGCCGTTCGATTGGTTCCAACTCATCGTCATTTCGAAGATCCCGCAGGTAATTGTATAGTGTTGCCTGAGATACGGAAATCACTTTGCATACATAAGGAATCGCATCTTTCACGTCAAATACGCCCTGAATTCTCAGCCGGCGAATCAATTCCATCTTTCCTTCTTTCGTGGTCAATTCCACCGGATTCATGGCCTCAGCCGAACGACGGATGACATCCTGCGTCATCTTCTGGATGTAATCTTCTTCTCCCAGCATGTTCTCCTGTTCACCCTCATGCAGATTCACGCGAACCATATTTCCCAGATATTGAAGAATTCCATCGATGGTGGAGGTATCCTGATTCACGCAAAGCATGGCGGCCACATCTCCGTTTTCATCTCGGAACAGCATATGAGAAGCTCTCAGCTTCTTTCCTTTTCCGGTATGGCTTTCAAATCCCACCAGATGATCGTCCTCATCGGACAATTTCTCGATGGATTGGCCCACGCCTTCATCCAGAGGGCATCCTGCCTTTCGGCCGGTCACATACCCATTTGCAACATAACTGAGTTTCATTTCTTGCAAATCATGAACCGCAACTTCAGTATCGCTTCCCATTATCTTGGAAAGACCTTTTGCGATATTGGACAGCATATTAATTCGTTCTTCCTGTGTCATATCATTTACCTTTCCTCTTCACTAGCCGTTGCAATCTGTAAATAAATTATAACACATAAACAAAAACTTTGTTCGAATTATTAACGAACTTTTCATCACATAATCTTTATCTCCACAAGAAAAAATGACGTCCCTGTCGGAACGCCATCCTTATTCACATAATTCTGCTAATCGTCGTCTCGAGTCACTTCCACATCGTCCACATCCACGGCATTCGTCTCGTAGACCTGTTCCATCCGATTCGGATCATCCGTACCCTCCGAATAATCCACATCCTCTTCCGGGTAACTTCTGTTTCCGGAATTGCCGTATGTTCTGCTTCTCTCATACTCCGACTCGTATTCATCTTCGCGATTCCGCTTGTACAGGTATTTCTGCACCGCAGAAATCAGTGCGACAATGCCCACCACAATCCAAAAAGCCGGTGTGAACAGAAGCCGCAGAAAAGCGCCCATCGTAAAGAGGACCAGCAGCAGCAAAATGAAACAGCCAAAATTATTATTTCTGTAATACATAGTACTCCTTTACCGGATGCACCTGCCGTTATTTCTTCCGGCACTGACCGAACAGCAGAGGCATCATCTTCTTGCTGTATTCTCCCAGAGAATATTCTCCATTATTCATACACCAATCGGTTACCAGCGCACGCTCACAGATTCCGTACAGCTTCACCATTTCCGTGACGGTCAAATCGTCCCGCAGTTCCCCGTTCTTCTGGCCTTCATCGATAATGCGATTCAGAATTGAAAAGTAGAATCGATTCTTGTCCAGCAGGTTGGAGGCGTCCTCCTTCGTCAGCTGAGCCGCATACTGATTCGCAATCAGTCTGTAGTCGAAGTTCTCTCCGATATAGGTATGAATTCTATAATTTAAGTACATCAATTTCTCAAAGGAATCCAAATCCGCCGGCATCTGTTCTTCCACATTTCTGTACTCTTCATCAAATATAACAGATAACGTGTTCAGTAATGTGTCTTTACTGCGAAAATAATAATAAAAAGTACCCTTAGATATTCCGGCACTCATAATGATATCGTTCAGCGTTGTTTTTTCGAATCCCTTCTGAGAAAACAAGTTCCAGGATTTGCGGATGATTCGTTCTTTGATATTTTCTTCTTTTTCCATTTCGTTCTCCATGATTTTGGCAGTGAGTCCTTTCGCACGGCCATTTTAACTATGTTCTATAACATAGTTTAATCGTTTTTATTATAACAGAATTCCAAATATTTTCAATACCAAAAGGGCCGCCGCATTCCTACAGCAGCCCTTTCGAAAAAGAGTAAGTGTTATATGACGGCAACTAGATTACCGCTGCCATAATTGCTTTAATGGTGTGCATACGATTTTCCGCTTCTTGGAAAACGATGGACTGCGGACCTTCAAAGACTTCCTCGGTCACTTCCAGCGAATCGATTCCGTATTTTTTGCAAACTTCTTTTCCCACCTGTGTATCGGTGTTGTGATATGCCGGAAGACAGTGCATGAAGACACAATCCGGTCCCGCCGCATCCATCAAATCCTGTGTCACACGATACGGATACAAATCCTTGAAACGGTAGTTCCACTTCTCCTCCGGTTCGCCCATGGACACCCATACGTCGGTGTAAATGACATCCGCATCCTTGACCGCATCCATTGGATCCGCATTCATCTCGATGATTGCCCCGGTTTCCTTGGCGATTTCCCGGCACCGATCGATCAGCGGCTGTGGCGGATAATATTCATCCGGCGCACATGCCACGAAATGAAGTCCCATCTTCGCGCAACCAATCATCAGAGAATCGCCCATGTTGTAACCGGCATCGCCCATGTACACCAGCTTGATGCCCTTCAGCTTGCCGAAATGCTCTTCGATTGTGAGAAAATCCGCCAGAATCTGCGTTGGGTGATACTCGTTGGTCAAGCCGTTGATTACCGGAACTTTGGAATACTTCGCCAGGGTTTCCACGCGGCTCTGTTCGAATCCGCGGTACTCAATGGCATCGAACATTCCCGCCAGAACCCGAGCGGTGTCTGCCAAAGTTTCTTTTACACCAATCTGGGATCCGCTGGCCAGATACGTACTTCCCATTCCGAGATCGCTGGCCGCCACCTCAAAGGAACAACGGGTACGGGTACTGCTCTTCTCGAAGATCAGTGCAATGTTTTTTCCCTCATGTGTCTTATGGAGTTTTCCGCCCTTCTTCTCTGCTTTCAATTCCGCAGAGAAATCCAGCAGATACTGAATCTCCTCAGGCGTAAAATCCAGCAATGTCAGGAAATCCCTTCCTTTCAGATCAATACTCATTCCCATTCTCCCTTTTCTTCCTCTAGTATATTTCGAACTGCTTGAATCTGCGCTTCCACAGACTCCACGGAAGTCCCACCTTCCGAATTTCTTCTTTTTACGCAGTTGATTAAATCGATGGCATCGTACAGATCCTGCTCAAACATATCCGAGTACTTCCGATACTCTTCCAGCGGAAGGTTCTCCAATACCCTTCCGCTCTTCACGCAGTCGGAAACGATGGTTCCGATGATTTTGTACGCCTCACGGAACGGCATGCCCTTCTTGGTAAGGTAATCCGCCAAATCCGTCGCGTTGATAAATCCCTTCTGTGCCGCATGCATCATATTTTCTTCGTTGGCCTTCATTTCCCGAATCATCGGGGCGAATACCTGAAGGCATATTTTTGCCGTATCGATGGCATCGAACACCGGCTCTTTATCCTCCTGCATATCCTTATTGTATGCCAGCGGAATGCCCTTCAGCACGGTGAGCAGAGACATCAAATCGCCATACACTCTCCCGGTCTTCCCCCGGGCCAGCTCAGCCATATCCGGATTCTTTTTCTGCGGCATGATGGAGGAACCGGTGGTAAAGCTGTCGCTCAGCTCCACGAATTTGAATTCCCAGCTGGACCAGAGAACTACTTCTTCGGCCAGGCGAGAGAAATGCATCATCAGAATGGATAATGCACTGAGCAGTTCCACGCTGTAATCCCGGTCGGAAACCCCATCCAAGCTGTTCAAACAGATGGAATCGAATCCAAGACCTTTTGCTTCCATCCGGCGATCTGTCCGGTAAGTGGTACCTGCAAGAGCGCAGCATCCAATCGGGGATACGTTGGTCCGCTTATACACATCCTTCAGACGATCCAAATCCCGCAGGTACATCATGGCATACGCCATCAGATGATGCCCGAAGGTAATCGGCTGGGCCCGCTGCAGGTGCGTATATCCCGGCATCACGGTCTTCTTGCATTCCTCCGCCTTGTCGGTCAGCGCTTCCACCATTTCCAGCACCAGCTGCTGCAGATCTTCAATCTCTTCCTTTACGTACATCCGAAGGTCCAGGGCCACCTGATCGTTTCGGCTCCTTGCGGTATGGAGCATCTTTCCTTCCGCTCCGATGCGTTCGGTCAGCGCCCCTTCTACGAACATGTGCACATCCTCGGCGGTCAAATCCACCTCCAGCTTTCCGCTCTCCAAATCCTCCAGGATTCCTTCCAGACCTTCGATAATGTGATCCTTAGCCGCAGCCGGAATGATGCCCTTTGCCGCCAACATTTCTGCATGCATTATCGATCCGGTAATGTCCTGTCTGTACAGTCTCTTATCGAAAGGAATCGACGCATTGAATTTATCGGCAATTTTGTTCAACTCTCCGGCAGTACGGCCGGCCCACATTTTCTTCATATTATACATCTCCTAAAAATCTATTACTTGTTGTTTTTCTGATCGACCATCGCCTGTACGGTAATTGGCAGTCCGAACAGGTTGATGAATCCGTTGGCATCGGTCTGGTCGTAATCCGACTCACCGAACGTTGCGATTTCCTCCGAATAGAGGGAATAATCACTCCAAAGTCCGGCCTTGATGATGTTGCCCTTGTACAGTTTCATGCGAACCTTACCGGTTACATTCTCCTGCGTCTTGTCCACAAAAGCAGACAGCGCCTCTCTCAGCGGAGTGTACCACTGACCGTTGTATACCACTTCGGCAAAGGTAATGGCCAATTTCTGTTTCTCGTGCAGAGTCATCTTGTCCAGCGTAGCGGATTCCAGATACTCGTGCGCTTTGTACAGAATGGTGCCTCCCGGTGTCTCATAGACGCCGCGGCACTTCATGCCCACCAGACGGTTCTCGATAATGTCCAACAGACCGATACCATTCTTTCCGCCCAGCTCGTTCAGGGCTAAAATAATTTCCTTCGCGGTCATCTTCTCACCGTTCAATGCCACCGGTGTTCCCTGCTCAAAATCCAATTCGATATAGGTTGGTTCGTCCGGTGCGTCGATTGGGGATACGCCCATTTCCAGAAATCCCTTCTCTTCGTATTTCGGCTCGTTCTCCACCTCTTCCAGATCCAGGCCTTCATGGCTCAGATGCCAGAGGTTCTTATCCTTAGAGTAGTTGGTCTCACGGTTAATCTTCAGCGGAACATTGTGTGCTTCCGCATAATCGATTTCCTCTTCACGGGACTTGATATCCCACTCACGCCACGGTGCGATGATCGGCATCTCCGGTGCGAAGTGCTTGATGGTCAGCTCGAAACGAACCTGATCGTTTCCCTTTCCGGTGCATCCGTGACAGATGGCATCGGCATTTTCCTTCTTCGCTACCTCTACCAGTCCCTTCGCGATGCACGGTCTTGCGGTACTGGTTCCCAGCAGGTACTCTTCATAAATTGCACCGGCCTTCATGGTCGGGATGATGAAATCATCCACATATTCATCCGTCAGATCCAGAACGTACAGCTTGGATGCGCCGGTCTTAATGGCCTTCTCTTCCAGACCATCCAGCTCATCATCCTGTCCTACGTTGCCGGATACGGCAATGACTTCGCAGTTATTGTAGTTTTCCTTCAGCCACGGAATGATGATGGAGGTATCCAGACCTCCGGAATATGCAAGTACTACTTTTTTAATCTCTTCCTTTTTCATAACAAATACTCCTTTTCTTTTTCGTTGATGTATTCTATTATACATAATTATTCATACTTGTCAATAAAAATTCATGAAAATATGGGTTGTATCAAAGTTTATACACAAGTTATGCACAAAGTTCACTTCCAAGTAATTCTTCTAATTTCATCACAATTCCTTTCCAAGCACTGCCTTTGCGTGCTCTCCCCCGTAAGGTGGACAGCTCAAAAAAAACAACAGAAAGGCGAGTCCTGCGACTCGCCTTTCTGTTGTTTAGAGGTAATCGGATTCATCTGGAGACTGCATCCCCATTCTTATTCCGCTCTTTCCCTATTACTTAAAATCGTATCCGGCCTGGAAAGCCTTCTTGTTCAGTTCAACGAACTTCGGCTTCACATTCTTCTCAATGTGCTTCATCCAGTCTACATCGTCCAGTGTACCGATGGCCTTAACCAGTGCACCCAGCAGAACGACGTTCATTGCCTTCGGGTTGCCCAGCTCAGTAGCCATATCTCCGGCTTTCAGGGATACAACCTTAACCTTTGCTGCCAGGTCTTCGATAATTCCTTCCGGATACTCTGCCTGACCCTGGTTAACCGGTGCCGGGTTAATTACGAAATCGTTTACTACGATGGATCCGCCCTTCTTCAGGTATGGCAGCCATCTCAGAGCTTCCATGGTTTCGAATGCAACGATAACGTCTGCAGAACCCTTTCCAACGATTGGAGAAAGAACCTTATCTCCATAACGTACCTGAGTACTTACACTTCCGCCACGCTGAGACATTCCGTGAATCTCACTCATCTTAACGTCATAACCAGCTTCCATAAGGCCGCTCGTGAGGATCTTGCTGGCGAGGATGGTTCCCTGTCCGCCGACACCTACGAGGAGTATATTCTTTACTTCGCTCATTATCTTGTCACCTCCGAAATTGCATTGAATGGGCATACCTGCTTGCAGATTGTGCAGCCGTTGCAGCTGGTCTTATCGATTTCTACCTTATCCTTGGTAGACATCAGAGCCGGGCATCCGGTCTTTACGCACATCTTGCAGTTCTTGCACTTATCCTGATCGATTTCACACTGATGTTTGTTCATGGTTGGGAATTCATCCAGATCCTGCTGGCTGAACTTCTTCAGAACGCACGGCCATCTTGTGATGATTACGCTTGGTTCATCGGTAGCGATGCAAGCATCCAATGCCTTATCAACCTCTTCCAGGATGTTCGGGTTAACAGTGTGGATATTCTCTTCCTTCATGCCGATAGCCTTCAGCAGAGCCGGAATATCTACTTCCGGTGCTTCCTTGCCCATCAGAGTGAATCCGGAACCCGGGTTCTGCTGATGTCCGGTCATACCGGTGATTCTGTTGTCCAGAATTACGCTGATGCTGTGACCCTGGTTGTAGATGGAATCCATGATGCTGGTGATACCACTGTGGAAGAATGTGGAGTCACCCAGTACACCAACTGCCTTTGTCTCTGCACCAACCATCTTATATGCCTGGGATGCACCGTGAGCCATGGACAGGCTGGCACCCATGCAGATTGCGGTATCCAGTGCGTTCAGAGGAGCGTTGGCACCCAGTGTGTAGCATCCGATATCTCCGTTGATCATGAGGTTCTTCTTCTTCTTGATTGCCTGGAAGAAGCCTCTGTGCGGACATCCTGCACACAGTGACGGAGGTCTTACTACAGACTTCAGTTCGGATTCATAGGATTCCGGAACTTCACCGGTCAGTGCTTCTCTTACGATATCTGTGTTGAGTTCGTCGAAGGTCGGAATAACCGGCTTTCCAACGCACTCAATTCCGTGAATCTGGAGGAATTCCTGCAGATACGGATCCATTTCTTCAATAACATATACCTTCTCAACCTGTGCGCAGAAGTCTTCAATCAGCTTAGTTGGCAGCGGGAAGGTCATACCCAGCTTCAGGTAAGATGCGTTCTCACCGAAGGTTTCCTTTGCATACTGATAGGAAATTCCGGATGTTACCACACCAATCTTCTTGTCATGCCATTCCGGCTGGTTGATTTCGCAAGTATTTGCATACTCTTCCATCATCTGCAGCTTTGTTTCCAGATTGACTCTCATCTTCTTTGCGTTTGCCGGTGCAGATACATACTTTGTAATCTTCTTCTCATAAGGGATGTAGTCTGCCTCAACACGCTCACCCAGCTCAACGATTCCCTTGGAGTGACATACACGAGTTGTCACGTGGAACAGAACCGGTGCATCGAACTTCTCGGACAGTGCGAACGCCATCTTCATGTAGTCCTTACATTCCTGGCTGGAAGACGGTTCCAGCATCAGCAGTCTTGCTGCCTTTGCATAGTTTCTGTTATCCTGCTCGTTCTGGGAACTGTGCTGTCCCGGATCGTCTGCAGAAATGATTACCAGACCACCGGTAACACCTGTGTATGCTACGGTGAATACTGGGTCAGCTGCTACGTTCAGACCAACGTGCTTCATTGCACAGAAGGAACGAACACCGGCGATGGAAGCACCAATTGCTGCTTCTGCCGCAACCTTCTCGTTCGGAGCCCATTCCGAGTACACGTTTTCCTTGTACTGCGGCATGTTCTCGAGAATCTCTGTACTTGGAGTTCCTGGATAAGCAGATGCGAATACGCAGCCACCTTCATAAGCTCCGCGGGCAATTGCCTCGTTACCCGACATAATTACTTTCTCGGCCATCTAATTACCTCCTAAATCAATTCAAATAAATTTCAAATTGAAATTTCTTTACAACTCGATAATATCACCGCACTTGGCCGGGGTCAACTTTTTTTTGCGAATTTTTTACACATTTTAATTTTTTTACATATCAACAAATTATCGTGAAAATCTTGTATAAAAATTCAAACAAAACACCCTCCTCCCCATACGTCTCGTGGCAAAGAGGGTGTCTATTGATTTTTTCAATAAAACGATATTCGGTTATTTCAGCCTTAACGGTGTGCTGTCATCTTCCCCTTCATTTTTAATCTCCCGAAGGTAGTTGTACAGCGTGGTCTGAGAGATGGAAAGCGCCTTGCAAATGTACGGCGTCGTTGCTCGAACATCAAAGATTCCCTGACGCTTCAGTTCCTTGAGCAAGGTAATCTTTCCTTCCTTCGTATCCAGATCTCCGGTCGTCATCTTCCAAATGGAATTCATAATCGCGTTCTGCGCCACGTTCTGAATAATATTTCCGCCGCTGTCCCCCGGAGAACATTCTTCATCCGTATTCACGTGAATCTTGTAGTTGATGTAATCCCGAAGCTCTTCCAGCTTGGAATCATCCTGGTTGATGCAGATCAGCACCGCCGGCTCCCCTTTTTCATCCCGGATGATGAAATGGGAGGACCGAAGGCGCTTTCCCTTCTCGGACATCGTACGATATGCAATCATATGTCCGTCATCGTCGGACTGACGCAAAATCATTTTATAGATGGACTTATCCATGCGGGTCCCCACTTCCCGCCCGGTAATATTGCCATTGGCGATGAACACCATTTGCATCTCGTGAAGGTCATGTACCGCTACTTCCGTGTCCCGGCCTTCCACCTTTGCGATGCCCTTTGCCACGCCAATCATAATTTTTATCAGCTCTTCCTGTTTCATATCCTTCCTCTTTTCGTCTCTCTATCTGCCTTACGGTACAAGAAGCTCTTTCATCATTTGTAAGATATACTATCACACCGCGGCAAGGAGTTTCAATATGGGTTGTAATTTTTTTACAAAAAAAAGTGCAGTTGCACCTGCACTTTCGACTTCAATTCAGTTTCCGGAACTAGTCCTCTTTCACCTTGTCCCACATGGTGGACATTCTCTGAATCTGCTTTTCGTCTGTTCCGTTTCGACGGAGCTGCTTCAAATACATTTCCTTCGGAACACCCATCTTCTTGTACGCACCCAGGTATTTCTTCATGTAATTGTTCATATACAGCATAAAGCCGCCCAGATACACGAATCCCAGAACTGCAACAATCAGGGAAGCCTTCCAGCCTACCAGGAATGCCAGAAGAATCACGGCAACAACCCAGACAATGCCGGCTACACGGTTGAATTTGGACCATTTCTCCATATCCAACTGCTTCGGCATCTCTACGCCCTTTTCCTTCATCTGATTCTTATACATATTCTGCTGATAACCTTTTGACTGACGGTTAAACTGTGGTGGACGCTGTTTTCCTTTTCCCATTCTTTCACTCCTTTAAATTAGTCACACTACATTATACAGGGAAATGAGCCATTTTCCAATGGTTTTTTGGCTTTTCTTTATTAATTTTTTCCCTCATCTTCGATCACCTTGATACCTTCGCGGCGCTGCGATACGATTGGCACGTACTCTTCGTCGCCGAACATGGTGGTAAAACCGTTTCCGTTAATTTCACTGACATTGGAAATGGTAATAAACGCCGTCGGATCGATGTTCAGAACCGCTCTCTTCACGCGGTTCAGGTTGCGGCTGCTGATGACGCTGGAAATCACTTCGAAATCTTCCTGAATGTATCCGCCCTTTGCCGGGAAAATAGTAGTGCCGTATCCCAGTTCCAGCAGTTTCTCGTTGATGGATCGGCTCTTTTCCTTACTGAAAATCATGGTCTGTACGCCACCCTGGTTCATTACCAGAATGTAGTTCAAAACCACACTGTAAATCAGCGTATAGAAGATTCCCAGAATAATTCCGTTGGTGTTGGTCATCGGAATCTGGATGATAAAAATACATACGTCCAGTGCAGACATGACCGGCGCTACCTTCCAGCCGAATTTTCGGTTTAAAATAATCGGCGGTACGTCCACACCACCGGTGGAACCACCCATACGAATTACCATACCAATTCCCACACCATCCATGATGCCGGCACAGATTGCCGCCATCAGCGGATCGTCTACCAGATGCTGCAGCGCATCGATGTTCTGAAACAATCCGAGGAAGAACGGAAACAGGAATGTTCCGGCCACAATTGTAGCGGCAAATTTTTTTCCCAGAAGAATCCATCCGATTACGAATAACCCAATATTAATTGCATATACGGTAGGGGTCACACCGAATCCAAAGAAGTGGTTCGCACTTCTTCCAACACCGGTCACCCCTGCAACTACCATGTCATAAGGAAGCGCAAAGCATGCCATAGCACAAGCGCTCATCGCATTTCCAAGAACGAGTTGCACCAGATCTGTTACAGTTTTCATTGTTTTACTCATCGCATTTCCTCCTTCCAATAAAAAACACCCGACATGTCGTCCGGTGTAGAAAAAACAATCTTGCCCGACGAGTATAACGTAAAAAGCCGTGTAAGTCAAGCATATTCCACTTTTTTTGCACTCTTGAAAATACACTGCACGGGAAATATAATAAGAGATAGTTGTTTATGTTCATTAAGGAGGAACTATAGAAATGAAAGCTTACGAAAGATTTCTTAAGTACGTTACCGTGCGCACACCGAGTGACGAAAACAGCAGCACCATCCCATCCTCTTCTTGCCAGTTCAACCTGGCCCACGTTCTGGTGGACGAGATGAAAGCCATCGGCATTGAGGATGCTGAGGTTGACGATCAGTGCTATGTATACGGTCACATTCCGGCAACTCCGGGATATGAGAACTGCACCGCCATTGGTTTTATCGCTCACATGGATACGGTTGCGGACTTCTGCGATCACGATATCGTACCGGTAGTGCATGAAAACTACGACGGAGAGGCATTGGCACTGGGCGACAGCGGTCTGACCCTTTCCCCGGAAATGTTCCCGCACCTTCGGACACTGAAGGGCCGCACCCTCATCACCTCGGATGGAACCACCATCCTGGGCGCCGATGACAAAGCGGGAATCGCCGAAATTCTCACCGCAGTGGAAGATCTTTCGGACATCCCTCACGGACCGATCAGCGTTGCTTTTACCCCGGACGAAGAGATCGGCACCGGCGCATCTCACTTCGATGTAAAGAGATTTGGTGCGACCTACGCGTACACCTTGGACGGTGATACGGAAGGCGAAATTCAGTTTGAGACATTCAACGCCGCTCAGGCAAAATTAACATTCCACGGCACCAACGTGCACCCGGGTTCCGCAAAGAACATCATGGTAAATGCGGCACTGGTAGCGATGGAATACGATTCTCTGCTTCCGGCTGCAGAACGTCCGGAAAGAACCGAGGACTATGAAGGCTTCTATCACCTGACCCACATGGAAGGCAGCGTTTCCGATGCCTCCCTCACCTACATTCTCCGGGATCACGATGCCCATGTTTTCGACAACCGCCAGAAGACCATGCGTCAGGCAGCGAAGTTCATCAATGAACGGTATGGTGCCGGAACTGTGGAACTGGACATTCGGGTTCAGTATCGGAACATGGCAGAAGTTATCGAGAAGTGCCCAATCATCGTAGAAAATGCGAAGAAGGCGTGCAAAGCAGCCGGTGTAGAAGAGCTGATTCTTCCGGTCCGCGGCGGCACTGACGGAAGCACTTTGAGCTTCATGGGTCTGCCTTGCCCGAACCTGGGAACCGGCGGACACGCATACCACGGTCCTTACGAGCACATCACTTTGGAAGGAATGGATCAGTCCATTCAGGTCATCCGGGAATTGATTCGCATCTTCGGAGAACAGGAATAATCCGATGACCGCACTTCATATCTTTGATTGTGACGGTACGCTGCTGGATTCCATGCGAATGTGGGACAACATCAGCAGCGATTATCTCCGAAGTCTGGGCATTCAGCCGCCAGCGGATCTGGCGGAAATTCTGGATCCCCTCACCTTCCCGGAGAGCGTCCGGTACTTGGTAAATCACTTTGACCTGGATGACTACGAAAACACCTCCCGGGGACTGATGGACCGGGTACTGTGGCACTACGAGAACGACCTGGAGCTGTTTCCGGGAATTCAGGAGGAGTTGGAAACGGTGTCCCGAACGGGAGAGCCGATGATTATCCTTACCAATTCCCCTCGGGAGTTCGTGGAAGCCGGACTTCGGCGAACCGGAATCCGGCACTATTTCAGTCGGCTCTTTGTATCCCAGGAACTGGGCATCTCCAAGGACGATCCGGAAATTTTTCGGGTGGTATGCCGGGAAATGAGCGTTCCTCCGGAAGACGCGCTGGTCTATGAGGATTCCGCCTTTGCCATTCAGGCAGCGCGGGAAGCCGGGTGCCGCGTGAAGGAATACGATCGGTATCGTTAACCTTGCTTTTTAGCTTCCGGAGAGTATAATGAGAGAGGAATAACCGAATATCGAACGACGGGGAGCCCAATCCGGGCTGAGAGTAAGGAACGACTTAGACCCTTGACCTGATTTGGGTAATGCCAACGGAGGGAAATGGATTTGGAAGGCTGCGTCAAATTATGGCGCAGCCTTTTGTGTTTTATTCGGTCGTTGATCATGAAAGGAGAAATAAAATGTTCGAGAATTGTTTTGATCGGCTCCGCCAGAGGAGTGCTCTGGTACACAATATCACCAACTACGTGACCGTCAACGATGTGGCCAACATCATTCTCGCCTGCGGTGCCAGCCCAATTATGGCGGATGAACCGGAAGAAGCGGCGGAAATCACCGCCATCTGCACGGGATTGAACATCAACATCGGCACGCTGAATCAGCGAACTATCTCGTCTATGTTTGCCGCCGGCAAACAGGCCAAAGCACTGAATCACCCGGTTCTTCTGGACCCGGTAGGTGCCGGCGCCAGCACGCTTCGCACGGATACCGCACGCAGAATTGTGGATGAAATCCATCCGGATGTGATTCGCGGAAATATTTCGGAAATTAAGACCCTGGCACAGGGAAGCGGTACCACCCAGGGCGTGGATGCGGACGTAGCGGATGCTGTGACGGAAGAGAACCTGGATGACAGCATCGCCTTTGTAAAATCCTTCGCCTCTTCCTGCGGCTGCATCGTCGCAGTCACCGGTGCCATTGACCTTGTCAGCGACGGCGACCGCTGCTACGTGATTCGAAACGGCCGGCCGGAAATGGGCCGGATTACGGGAACCGGCTGTCAGTTATCCGGAATGATGACCGCATTCATTGCCGCAAATCCGGACAACATGCTGGATGCCGCCGCAGCGGCGGTTTCGGCAATGGGGCTGGCAGGCGAAATCGGCTGGAGCCACATGCAGGCATCCGACGGGAATTCCACCTACCGCAACCGAATTATCGACGCCATCTGCAACATGACCGGAACAGAACTGAAGAAAGGAGCACGTTATGAACTTCGATAATCTTACATCCCCTCGCAAGAGCATCCACCGGGATAACCTTCGCCGGGAGGATTTTCTCGTATACGGTGTCACCGACCGCCACTGGCTTCAGGAGGGCGAACGTCTTCCGGATGTGGTTCGGAAAGCCCTGGATGGCGGCGCAACATTCATTCAGCTCCGGGAAAAGCAGTTGGACGAAGCTGATTTTATGGCCGAAGCATTGGAAATTCAGAAGCTCTGCCGGGAATACGATGTCCCGTTTGTCATCAACGACAACGTGAAAATCGCGGCGGAAATCGGCGCAGACGGTGTACACGTGGGACAGTCGGATATGGAGGCCGGCAACGTCCGGGAGATCCTGGGCGATAAGCGAATCGGCGTTTCCGCCGGAACCGTGGAAGAGGCCAAACAAGCCGAAGCGCGGGGGGCGGACTATCTGGGCGTAGGGGCGATTTTCCCGACGGACTCGAAGGACGACGCCCGTGCCCTGACCATGGATACCCTAAAAGCAATTACCGCTGCAGTGAACATTCCGGTGGTTGCCATCGGCGGAATCACGGAGGAAAATACGCTGGATCTTGCCGGAACGGGAATTGACGGCGTTGCGGTAATCAGTGCGATTTTCGGACAGAAGGATATTGAAACCGCCGCTCGCAGACTGCTCACCGTGACCAAGCACGTTGTAAATAAGTAATTTATGAAGGAGACACTTATGCAAAAGAAAACAGCATTGACGATTGCCGGAAGCGATTCCGGCGGCGGTGCCGGAATTCAGGCCGACATCAAGACTATGACCGTAAACGGCGTTTTCGCCATGAGCGCCATCACCGCATTGACCGCACAGAACACCACCGGCGTAACGGATATTCTCAATTCCACGCCGGAATTTCTAGCACATCAGCTGGATGCGGTATTCACCGATATCTACCCGGATGCCGTGAAAATCGGCATGGTTTCCTCGGCGGAGCTGATTCAGGTCATTGCCGACAAGCTTACGGAATACGATGCGAAGAACATCGTGGTGGATCCGGTAATGGTGGCTACCAGCGGTGCCCGCCTGATTTCCGATGATGCCATTTCCGTTCTTAAGGAAAAGCTGCTGCCCCTGGCACTCCTCAGCACGCCGAATATTCCGGAGGCCGAAGTGCTCAGCGGAATGGAAATTCATTCCCCGGAGGATATGGAAAAGGCCGCCGGAAGAATTTACGATGAGTTCGGCTGTGCCGTGCTTCTGAAAGGCGGCCACGACCTGAACGATGCCAACGACCTGTTGTGCACCGGCAATGGACTGAGATGGTTCAAGGGAAAGCGAATCGATAATCCGAACACCCACGGAACCGGATGCACCCTTTCCAGCGCCATCGCCTCCAATCTGGCCAAAGGCATGTCTCTGGAAGATTCTGTAGATCAGGCGAAGCGCTACATTTCCGGAGCCCTGGCGGCTATGCTGGATCTGGGTAAGGGAAAAGGTCCGATGGATCACGCGTTTGCAGTGGAAGGAGAGTATTAATATATGGAGCATAAGACAAATCTATTGGAAAACGGCATGATATGGTTCGGGGCCGGCGTTTCCATTGCGGAAATTCTCACGGGAACCTATTTCGCTTCTCTGGGACTTCGGAACGCCCTCCTCACCATACTCATCGGACACCTTATCGGCTGCACCCTTCTTTTTTTCGCCGGATACATCGGCGGAAAAGCGAGAAAGAGCGCCATGGAGACCACCAAGATGAGTTTCGGACAGAAAGGCGGATTGTTCTTCGCCTTGATGAACGTGATTCAGCTGATCGGCTGGACGGCCATCATGATCTACGACGGCGCGCTGTCCGCCAACGCCATCTGGAATACCGGCATCTGGCTGTGGGCGCTGGTGATTGGCCTGCTGATTATTCTCTGGATTAAAATCGGCATCACCAATCTGGGAAAAATCAACACGGTGACCATGACCGCGCTGTTCATCCTCACACTGGTTCTGTGCAAGGTGATTTTCTTCGGGAATGGCAGTGCCGCACCGATTTCCGAAGGGGGACTTACTTTCGGAGCCGCTGTGGAGATGGCGGTGGCCATGCCCCTTTCCTGGATGCCGCTGATCAGCGATTACACCAAGGAAGCGGAAAAACCTTTCGCCGCAACCCTTACCAGCTCTGTCACCTACGGCATCATCAGCTGCTGGATGTACATCATCGGCATGGGGGCCGCGCTCTTTGCAGGCACCACGGATATTTCCCTGATCATGGTTCGCGCCGGACTGGGACTGGCCGGCTTGCTGATTGTGGTTTTCTCCACTGTAACCACCACGTTCCTGGATGCCTACTCCGCAGGAATCTCTGCGGAGTCCCTTACATCTCGGATTTCCGGCAAAAACATGGGAATCTTTGTGGCCGTCATCGGAACCGTGGGTGCCATGCTGTTCCCGATGGACGACATCACCAATTTCCTGTACTTCATCGGCTCCGTTTTCGCTCCGATGATTGCCATCATGATTGCGGATTTCCTGGTAAAAGCAGATGACAGCGGCCGAGATTTCCAGTGGGTCAACCTTCTGGTTTGGCTTCTGGGATTCTGCCTCTACCGCTACCTCATGACGGTGGACTTCGTGCTGGGCAACACCTTCCCGGACATCCTTATCACCATGATTGTGGCGCTGATTGCCCGGAAGCTGCTTCCGCAGGAGCGGTAAGCATTTGCAGGGTATTTGCGAATTATTGCGGGATAGTGTTAGGAGCTATCCCGCTTTTTAGTTTTGACATATCTGATTAGAGAGTATGATTTATAATGTATACAATTAAATTAATGAATGAGTATCTTCATGGCCCTATATGGGTATACGATGAAGAAGGATTTATAAGAAGAAAATATCCATTAATCGATAACGATGACGAACTTCAGCAATTGAATGAACAGGCAAGAAATCTATATGATTCATTTTATTCATTCAACGAAGATGATAGCGCATGCGTTTTTGATGAGGACGGATATAAAGCAGCATATGAAGAAATGATTGGTATAATAAAGAAAATAGTTCATAAGCTTCAGATGATTAATAATAATGATTTTGTTATTGAAGACTATATTACGAAGGATTAGGGAAAAAGTCTAAAAATCAAAATCGCCCAGTCGCTTCCGATTTTTTGAGTTTCGGAATGGATTTGGGCGATTTTGTTCTTAAGGGTAATTTTCGGTTCTTCACTTGATTTACAGTAACGAGGAGAACAACCGAAGAATGCTGTTCCAGCCTCTCTGAAGTAAATTCCGTGTTTTCTTGTACTTTTTCGTCACTTCCATGCACAGCGGAAAACAGTGTTCGAAGTCCGCTTTCATGTCCTGCACCGCTTTGCAGTTGGTGAACAGGACGCCGTCCTCAAAGTGGTGATAGAGACTTCGGAAATCGAAGTTGATGGTTCCGCACAGCGCCACGCGGTCATCCGCAATGAGCTGCTTGGCGTGACAGAAGCCCGGCGTGTACTCGAAGATTCGCACCCCGTCTCGAACCAGCCGCTGGTAGTAGGAACGGGTCACCGTATAGATGGTCCGCTTGTCCGGAATTCCCGGCGTGATAATCCGAACGTCTACTCCTCGCTCTGCCGCCAAGCCCATCGCCCGGTTCATTTCATCCGTAATCACCAGATATGGCGTAATAATCCATACATAGCGTTCTGCGGAAGAAATCGCATTGAGGTACACGTTCTCGCCCACATGCTCCGAATCCAGTGGCGTATCTCCATAGGGCTGAATCAGTGCCCCCTCTTCCTTCTGAGTGTACTCCAGCTCCGGAAAGAAAGGTTCGTAATCTTCATCATCCTTATCCTTCGAGCGGATGGCATTCCACATCTCCAGAAACATCATGGTGAGATTACGCACCGCATTTCCGGTGATTTTTACGCCCGTATCCTTCCAATAACCGTACGGATGGGTGATATTGAAATACTCGTTGGCCAGGTTGTAACCGCCGGTAAATCCCACCTTGCCGTCCACTACCGTAATCTTCCGATGATCTCGGTTGTTGAGGAACACGTTCACCAAAGGGATGACCGGGTTGAACACCCGGCACTGGACTCCGCGGGAACGCATCTCCCGAATAAAGTCCGTGTTGATGAAAGCGATGCTGCCGATATCGTCGTAGAAAATTCGCACATCCAGTCCTTCAGCCGCCTTTTCCGTAAGAATCTCCTTGATTTCCGCAAAGGATTCGGCATTCTCAATGGCATGATACTCCATGAAGATGAATTTTTCCGCCTTTCGAAGCGCATCTTTCTGCGCCTCCAAGGCATCCGCTGCACAGGAAAAGAACTCGATGTCGCTGTCGTCGTATACCGGAAACGGGGCATGCCGGGCGATGTACCGGGACATATTGGCCACGGTATGGTCCTTCTCTTCCATTTTCTTTATGACTTTTGGGTCCTGCCGAATGTACGGAAACAGGCGCGCATCGATATCTTCAAAACGCCGCCGCATTCGCCGAGAGGATCCGTTCAAACCCACAATCAGGTAAATCATGGTCCCGGCAATGGGAAAGGTTAGCATCAAAATAAACCACGGCATCTTCATGGATGCCGTTTTGTTCATGCTAAACAGGGCAATGCAGAGAAGCAATGCCGCCATGCGGGCTACCTGATCCACCCATTCATAATTTTTTTCTATTTGAACCAGTACCAGATACAAAAAATAGCATTGCAACAAAATCGCCACGGCCACCAGAAAAACGCGCATGATGCTGTTCTTGGTCGCCGACTTTTTCTCTTTTGTCGCCGGTTTAATGGATGTGTAATTATTCATTCTTCATTTCTGTCCATCTCGTGGCGAAGGAGTCCGTTCCACGCCCTTCTGCCAAATCAAATCTACTTCGTGTCGTTTTCCTTCTCGTCTTCCGATAACGCCGAATCCTCTTCGGCCAGGAAGGCATCCCCCACTTTCTTCGCCGCAGCGATTAATGCGATGCCGCCGCCCAATCCTACGGCCAGCATTCCCAGAACTGCTTTACTCAGACTCTCTGCCCGCTTCTCACCCTGCGGTTTCGTATTTTCCTTACTCATAGAGATCCTCCTTTCACTGCCGTAAAAGTTCTATTCATTCCATAGTGTAAGCGTACCACATTCCCGTGTTAAGTTCAAATCGATCAAACGTTGATTTTCGGAACCCCGGAAACGCAAGGAAATATTCTTTTTGCTTTTATCAAAACGTCCGTCCACCAATACATCAATCAGCGACAGCATTTCCTCGGTGGCTTCGCAGTGACAATGGGTGCCTTCCGTTTCCAGCATTTCCAGGGTGAATCCGGTGAAGCACCAGATGCTCTTCTCCGGATATTTCCGGCGCACCTTGCGGAGAAAATCCACCAGCACCCGCTGATTCTCCGGCTCGAAGGGTTCTCCCCCCAGCACCGTCAGACCGCAGATATAATCCGGCGCCAGCATTTCCAGAATCCGGTTTTCCGTCTCCTCCGTAAAATCATTTCCGTAGTTAAAGTCCCAGGTTTCCGGCTGAAAGCAGCCTTCACAGTGATTCGTGCATCCGGAAACGAACAGGGACACCCGTACGCCAATGCCGTTTGCAATATCACAGTTTTTTATTTCACCGTAATGCATTTTTTCCTCCTAGCAAAATCGGCCGCTCCTAGGAGTGGCCAATTTCTTTTTATCATCATTACAGATGCAGTACACGATCCTTAATTTCCTGAGTCCGGCCCTGATTCCAGAACTGGGTACCGATGTAACCGCAGGTTCTGCGAGCCACGGACATCAAGTCCTGATTTCGGTTGCCGCAATTCGGGCATTCCCATACCAGCTTGCCGTCACTGTCCTCTACAATCTTAATCTCGCCATCGTAACCGCAGGCAGCGCAATAATCGCTCTTGGTATTCAGCTCTGCGTACATGATGTTGTTGTAGATGAACTTCATCACTTCCAGAACGGCCGGAATGTTGTTCTGCATGTTCGGAACCTCCACATAGCTGATGGCTCCGCCCGGAGAAAGCTGCTGGAATTCCGCTTCCTTCGCCAGCTTGCTGAAGGCGTCGATTTTCTCCTCTACATGGATGTGATAGCTGTTGGTAATGTAGTTTTTGTCCGTTACATGCGGGATGATGCCAAATCGTCTCTGCAGGCACTTCGCAAACTTATAGGTGGTGGACTCCATCGGCGTTCCGTATACGGAGTAGCTGATGTGTTCCGCCGCCTTCCAGTATGCACACTTATCGTTCAGGCGCTGCATTACGTCCAGAGCGAATTTTCTTCCCTCTTCTGTAGTATGGCTCTTTCCGATCATGCGATAGCACATCTCAGCCAGTCCGGCATATCCCAGAGAGATGGTGGAATAACCATTGTACAGCAGCGGGTCAATAACTTCCCCCTTCTTCAATCGGGAGATTGCACCGTACTGCCACAGAATCGGTGCCACGTCCGACGGCGTTCCCAGAAGGCGCTCGTGACGGAGACGCAGTGCCCGGTGGCACAGCTCCAGACGATCGTCCAGGATTTCCCAGAAGCGGTCCATATTTCCGTCGGAGGAACAAGCCACGTCCACCAGGTTGATGGTAACCACACCCTGGTTAAACCGTCCGTAGAATTTATGCTTGCCGTTCGGCAGCAACTGATTGTCCTCCACCGTCAGGAAGGAACGGCATCCCATACAGGTGTATACCTCTCCCTTCTTCAGTTCCTTCATCACCTTGGCAGAAATGTAATCCGGCACCATTCTCTTTGCGGTACAGGTCGCTGCCAGTTCTGTCAGATGCCAATACTTGGAATCTTCCGTGATATTATCTTCGTCCAGCACGTAGATCAGCTTCGGGAATGCCGGTGTAATCCACACGCCCTTCTCATTCTTGACGCCCTGAAGTCTCTGACGGAGCACTTCTTCGATGCACATCGCCAAATCGTCTCTCGTCTGTCCTTCCGGTACCTCGTCCAAGTACATGAACATGGTAACAAAAGGTGCCTGTCCGTTGCAGGTCATCAAGGTAATCAGCTGATACTGAATGGTCTGAATACCGTTCTTCACCTCTTCCCGAAGGCGGCGCTCGGTAATCTTGTCGATGATTTCGTCATCCATGGATTCGCCGCAGGCCTTCCGGTCCGCAATCACATGCTCCCGGAGTTTTTTCCGGCTGATATCCACGAATGGCGCCAAATGTGCCAGGGAGAAGGACTGTCCTCCGTACTGGTTGCTGGCTACCTGTGCGATAATCTGGGTGGTAATGTTGCAAGCGGTATAGAAGCTGTGCGGCTTCTCAATCATGGTCTCACTGATAACCGTGCCGTTCTGCAGCATATCCTCCAGGTTAATCAAATCGCAATTGTGTTCCTTCTGTGCATAATAATCGGAATCGTGGAAGTGAATGATTCCCGCTTCATGAGCTGCGGTAATCTCTTCCGGAAGAAGAATTCTCTTGGTCAAATCCCGACTCACTTCTCCGGCCATGTAGTCTCTCTGTGTGGAGTTGATGACCGGGTTCTTGTTGGAATTCTCTTGCTTCGCTTCCTCATTGTTGCATTCAATCAAGGAAAGAATCTTGTCATCCGTGGTGTTGGACTGACGAACCAGGGAACGGGTATACCGATAGGTAATGTACTGCTTCGCAACCTCGTAGGCTCCGTGCTGCATGATGGCCTGTTCCACGAAATCCTGAATCTCTTCCACCGCCGGAGAACGTCCCAAGTCATCACAGGCAACGGTCACGCTCTCTGCAATTCGGCGAATCTGCACCTCGGTCATTCTTTTCTTTTCCGGCACCTGACGGTTGGCCCCCTGAATGGCATGGATAATCTTATCGATGTCGAATTCTACTTCCGCTCCGTTTCTCTTGATTACGTTCACGACAATCTCCTCTTTTCTTTCGCATATATATGTACCATTTTAATAAGCACTCTATATGTAGGGTGCTCTTCGGTACTTACTACCACAACATATTGTTTCCTTTGGTATTATATTACCCATGATGTTGTATGTCAATTGTTTAAATTCCCTATATTTCGCGTTCTTTTTTTTAAACCCAATAACGGCACGCTTTTACGCACAATACGGGCAGAAAAAATATTTTTTTCTATCGATTTCGGAACACGAAATGCTGCACCGGTGTCTTCGCGCTGCGATTGGTCTGACGCAAGGTCAACACCTCAAAAACACTCCCGGGCAACGCTTTCAGATATTCTTCCACCGCAGCCGCCTCTCTTGCGCCTTCCGGATGGCCGGGATAGGCCACGACGGAGATCACGCCTTTGGGTAAAACCAATTGGCAGGCCTGCTCCAGCGACCGCAGGGTCTCTTCTGTTTTTGTGGTAAGATCACAATCCCCGCCGGGCAGATATCCCAAATTGTACATGATAAGCCGGGCCTCCGAAACGTATTTCGACAGATTCACATAGGAGTCCCCGTGTATCCTCACCCTTGGATTCTCCCGGAATTTCTCCTGCAGCTCGTTGATTGCTTTTACCTGTATTTCAAACGCGTGCACCGCACCCTTTTCTTCCACGCACTCAGCCAAAAAGAGCGTGTCCAGTCCATGTCCTGCGGTGCAGTCCACGGCGACATCGCCCTTTCGGATATACTCTCGGAGAATTCGGTGCCCTCGCTCAGTGATAGAGAGTCCGAACATGATTTCCTCCCGATTCAATTATTCTTCATTCTGCTCCCGGGCTTCTTCTTCCATTCCCTTCTGGACTACCCGGATTTTCTCAATGTACTTCTCAGCGTTCTTCCAATCCCCCAGAGACTGGAAGACTTCCACCAGCTCCGTCATCACCTGGATGTTGCTCGGACTCAGGCGAAGGGCATGCTTGTAGGCTTCCACGGACTGTTCCCCTTGTTCCATGCCGGCATAGGCCACGCCCAGGTAATACCAAAGCGGCCACCATTCGCTGTATTTTTCTTCATACAAGGTCAAAACGTCAATTCCGTGCTGGAAGTCCCCGGACAGGATTCGGTTCACCGCATGCTCGATTTCCACCGCCTGCTCCATGGATTCCAGGCGATTCCCGATTTCTTCTCGCATCTCCTGCATCTCATCTGCCGGAATCGGATCCATGGAGGAATCTCCATCTTCCTTTCGATCCCGACTGAGCTCCATGAACTCCTGCCAGGTAATCTGAGCTTTCGTGTACTGCCCCATGTTGGCATAGCTGTAGCCCAGAAAATAATATCCCATATCGAAGTCCGGATGGCGGATGGTCAGCTCCTCGAAAATGTCAAAGGCCTGCGCTTTGAACATTCCCACGTACGCCTCCTCGAGATCCTCCCGGTTATATGCATCGCTGCAGGCTCTTCCGTAAAGGTACAGGGCATCCCGGCTTCCCGGATTCAGCTGAAGGGCGGTTCGGAAATAGATGCAGGCCATCTCGTAATCGCCGCTGCCGCCGGCTTTCGCTCCCTCGGAAATCAGCACTTTCTCCGCATTCTCTCCGTACATCCGACGAAGACAAGCCCGGTACGCTTCCGCATACCGAAAATCCGGATCCGCACCGATGACCCGAGCCATGCCCATGGCAATGGTCAGATTCGTGAAATTATCCGTCGCATCTCCCGTAATGGGCACCGGAATCCCGGTAAGAATATCCTTCAGATTGCCGGACTCCAAAAATCGTTCCGAAAGCTCATCGAAAAGCAAATCTTTATTCTTCTCAATGAGAAACGAACGTATCTTATCCGATAAATCCAACTCCATATTATGCATTAATGTCCCATCCCTTTCGATCGAATATTTTTACTTTCTCATAAGAAAGATTCTGTTCCATGTCGCTGTGAAGAATTTCCTGGAGAACCGGCAGCTTCAGCGTCTCATTCATGGTATCGTAAAGCTCCGTCGCATACGCATAAAGAATCCGATAGAGATTCTCTTCCTTGTACATCATCTTCTCCATCTGATTCTTGGAAATATAGGCCTCCAACCCCTCCAGGAATGCGTACGGCTTCATCCGTCCGTCCAGCAGAATCTTCTGAATGGACTCTTCGAAGCCCCCGCTGTTCACGAACAGATTCAGAAGCTTTCCGATATTCTCGATTCGAATCAATTCCGTCGCCGGCATAAAATCATTTGCGATGACTTCATAAGGTGCCCGGCTCTGATAAGCATAACCGTACTGCTGGGCGTTTCTTCGAAGCTCTGTTCCCCGTTTCAGACGAAGCACCTTCAATTCCATGCGCGATGCCTTCAGATCAAAAATCTTATTAAAGGAACGAGCGAACAGCGCCGGCGTCTCACAAGGAAGTCCGGCCCGAATCACCGTTGTAATCTCAACAGTTCCGTATTCCTGAAGACGGGATACGTTATACATCAGCTGATAGATGTTCGCCTTTCGTCCGGCTGCCGCCAGCGCCTCCGCATTGGTACTTTCCACATCCACATTGAATCGGAATTGACCTTCCCGGGCTGTTCCCAAAAGGCGCACGGTTTCCTCATCCAACAGATCTCCGTTTACATCAAATTCAAACGTGGTGATTCCGTTATCGTTGCTGATCAGATACTCCCAAATGCGATAGGCTCGGTCCCTGCTGTAATTAAACCATTTGTCCACGAACACGACACGCTGTACGTTCTTCACCAGAAAATACCGAAGTTCCGTACAAATCCGATTCAACGGCAAAGAGCGAATCTTTCCCGGATAGTATTGGGAATAGCCGCATCGATCCGGACACCCTCGGAAACTTTCATAATATGCTGTATCGCTCGGCTCCAGTTCCATGTTTTCATACGGAAACGGAAGTGTCTCGAAATCCACCGGTGCCGCCATCGGATTCACCTGAATCCGGTCATCCTGACGATATGCTAGGCCGGCAATATTTTCAAAATCAAACTCGTAGGTAAAAATCGTCCGAAGGAATTGGTACAGCACCGATTCCGGTTCGCCTCGGAATACGTAGTCGATTTCCGGGTGCTGTTCCATGAACTCCCGGGTACCGAAGCTGACCTCCGTTCCGCCCATCACCATAATCGATGTCGGAACGGCCTTCTTCACCATCTCTGCGACTTCTGCAACCTTATCCACATTCATCATATTGCAATGGAAATATACAATATTGTATTCGCCCCGAAGGATTTCCCGGAAAATATATCCCACATGATCTGTGGATTTATATTCCACCACATCCGTCTGGCACGGCGCCTCTTCCACAACACTGTAGAGGTACTTCATTGACAGCTTCGTGTGAATGCAATCATTTTGAATTGTTGTAAGAAGAAGTCTCATGGATATCACCTACATTCTTTCCGGCGCTTTGATGCCCAGAAGGTTCAAACAATTTGCAATAACGATGCGAGCCGACTCTACCAGAGCCAACTTCGCCACTTTCTCATCTTCATTGTCCACCAGGATGTGTTCATCGTGGTAGAACTTATTGAAGCTCTGTGCCACATCCACCAGATGACGGGTCAAAATGGACGGTTCATATTTATCTGCTGCATCCAGAATGATCTCCGGTACGCGGTAAATCAGCTTAATCAGGTTATACGCACTGTCGGATGTGATGTACTTCGCATCGAAATCCCCCTTGCGAATCCGTGCCATTTCCTCCTCGGTGGCATTGCGGAGGACGCTGCAAGCTCTGGCATGAGTGTACTGAACGTACGGACCGGTCTCACCGTCGAAGTTCAGCACCTTGTCCCAATTAAATACATAATCCTTGATGCGGTTGTTGGACAGCTCCTGGAAAATTACGGCACCGATACCGACTTCCTTTGCCACTTCGTCCACATCGATTCCCTGCGGATTCTTCTCTTTCATGATTTCCGCAGTCTTCTGAACCGCTTCGTTCAGAACATCTTCCAGGAATACCACGTTGCCCTTACGGGTGGAGAGGGTAGCGCCGCCTTCCAGGCTTACCAGACCGAATGGGATGTGGATGCAGTCTTTCTGCCATTCTTTTCCCATCAGCTCCAGGACCTTCTTCCACTGCTTAAAGTGGAGGTTCTGCTGAGATGCTACCACGTAGATGCACTTATCGAAGTTGTAGTGCTCTTTTCGATAAATCGCTGCGGCGATATCTCTGGTTGCATACAGGCTGGAACCATCAGACTTGGTGATGATTGCCGGTGTCATTCCGTACGGCTCCAGGTCTACAATCTGAGCACCTCTAGATTCTACCAGCAGCTTCTTTTCCTTCAGTTCTTCGATAACCGCCGGCATCTTATCGGAGTAGAAGCTCTCTCCGGCATAGGAATCAAATGTGATTCCCAGCATATCATACACGCGGTTGAATTCCTGCAGGCTCAGTTCCCGGAAGCGCTTCCAGAGACGAACCTCTTCTTCCTCGCCATTTTCCAGTTTCACAAAAGCTTCTCTCGCCTCGTCGTCCAAAGACGGATCGTTTTCTGCCTCCCGGTGGAAACGGGTGTAGTACCCCAGCAGTGCCTTGATTGGATCCTTTTCCAGTTCCTCTTCACTGCCCCACTTGCGGTATGCCACAATCATCTTGCCGAACTGAGTTCCGTAATCTCCCAAATGGTTGATTCGAATCACGTCATAGCCGATTTCATCGTACAGCTTGTAGATTGCATTACCGATAACGGTACTTCTGATATGTCCGATATGGAACGGCTTTGCGATGTTCGGGGAAGAGTATTCCACGATTACCGGGCGATGCTGTCCCACTTCCGATCTGCCGTAATCCTTGCCCTGAGTCAGCACATCTTCCGTCAGAGTCTGCGCATATTCCTTCTTATCCAGAAACATGTTCACATAGGCATTTACCGGCTGGACCTTTTCAAAAATGCCGGCACCTTCGATTCTTGCAGCCACATCCTGTGCAATCAGCGGCGGTGCTTTCCGCAATGTTTTCGCCAGACGGAAGCAAGGGAACGCATAGTCTCCCATCTTGGTGTCTCCCGGAATTTCAATCCACTCCAGGATTTCCTCCGGTGTCATATTCAACGCTTCGTCTTCTGCAATAATTTCAGCAATTTTCTTTTTGTAATCGATCATTTACTGTTCTCCGTTCTCTCTAATTACATTTTCTGTTCCTGCGGGAATCCCGTTTTCCCGAAGCAATCGGGCAAAAATACCATCCCCCGGGATTAAGGTCCCGTCAAAATGGCCGTTGTAAATCTGCCCCACGCCGCAAGAAGGACTTCTCGCCTGAAGGATGGCCCCTTCCAGGGCTTCCCCCATCCGTTCAGCAGCTTTCTGCGCATCCCGGAAGCAAATCTCCGCTCCCCGGACGTATTCGGCGGTAACGTCCACCCCGTTTCGGTTCACCACTCGGCATTCTCCGTTCTGTTCCACGATTTCCGCCGGAACCCGCGGAGTGGGAAGCCCCCCGGCACACTCCGGACACACGCCGAAATAAGAATGTTCATGTGAGAATTTTATCACATCTTCCGAGCGATTGTTACCCCCATTATACTTGCAGTTCTCTCCCAGAAGACATTTACTGATAATATACATGCATTACTCCTTCAGCTCTACCACCGTCGCGCCTTCTCCGCCCTGATTGTACGGAGCGCCTTTAAAGCCCTTTACGCATCGGTTGTGCTTCAAAGCATCCCGTAGTCCCTTCTTCAGAATACCTTCTCCTCGGCCGTGAACCACCGTCACGCTCCGCAGACCTGCAAGGTATGCATCGTCCAGATATTTTTCCATTTCCATTCGAGCATCATCCAGGTTTTTCCCAATCAGATTGATGCTCATGGGCACACTTCGCGTCTTTCGAGTCTTAATCTGATTATACTGTCTCTTCTTTCGCTCCTTGTTTCCGGCCTTTTCGCTTTCAATCAGCATCAGGTTTTTCACGTTCACGCCGGTCTTCAAGGCGCCGATCTGCACCATCAGGTTTCCGCGATTGTCCGGAAGGGATACCACCTCGCCATTTTGATTCAGCGACATCACCTTCACCCGCGTTCCGATTTTCAGCTGATCCGGGCGAATCGGCTTTCCTTCCTTCTCTGTCGGAATTGCCGCCGGTTTATCCCGGTACTTCTTTTCGGCTTCCCGAAGTCTCCGCCGGCTTTCCGCCACTTTGTTCACCTGGTGACCCTTGGATTCGTCTTTCATCCGCTTCAGCTCTTCCCGGATATCCTCCACCGTGTCCTCGGTTTCTTTTAGGATGCCTTTCGCCTGATTTCGAGCATCCTCCAGGATTTTCGCCTTCTCTTTCTCAGCCCGGCGAATTTGAGCTTCCGCTTCCTGCAGCCGCTGCTCCGCTTCTTCCTTAATCCGATTGGCTTCCTCGGTAATCCGTTCCGCTTCTTTTCGCTCTTCCTCTACCCGAGTTACCGCATCCTCGAAATTCAGCTCGTTCTCTCCCAGAAGGGCTTCCGCTCTTCGGAGGATTTTCTCTTCCAGACCAAGCTTTCTCGAAATTTCAAAGGCGTTGGACTTTCCCGGCAGGCCGACTCGAAGGTGATAGGTGGGAGACAACGTCTCCACATCGAACTCCATGGAGGCGTTTTCCACTTCCGGGGTGCTCAGCGCATACTTCTTCAACTCCGTGTAATGGGTAGTAGCCACCACCAAAGCCCCGCGCTTCCGAAGTTCTTCCAGCTCGGCGATACCCAGCGCCGCACCTTCTGCCGGATCCGTTCCGGAACCCAGCTCATCCAGCAGTACCAAAGATTTCTCATTTACCGTCCGAAAGATTTCCGTGATGTTCTTCATATGAGCAGAAAACGTACTGAGACTCTGCTCGATGCTTTGCTCATCTCCGATATCCGCAAACACTTCCTCCAACACCGGAAGCCGGCTTTCCTCGGAACACGGTACGTGCAGGCCGCTCTGTGCCATTAAAATAAAGAGTCCGATAGTCTTTAAGGTGACCGTCTTACCGCCGGTGTTCGGGCCGGTAATCAGGAGGGTTTTCCAATTTTCTCCCAAAGATACATTGATGGGAACCACCTTGTCCGCCGGAATCAGCGGGTGGCGGCCATGATATATTTCCAGAATCCCCTCTGTGTTCATCCGAGGCTCAAAGGCATTCATCTGAAGGGACAGCTTTCCCTTTGCGCTGATGAAATCCAGCTCCAGAAGAAGCTTCTGGTTATTGTTCAATCCGTGGAAATGTTCCGCTACCCGGCCGGAGAACACCTCCAGAATTCGGGTAATTTCTGCCTGTTCCGCCAGATCCAATTCCCGCAGCTCGTTGTTCATATTTACAACAGACTGCGGTTCGATGAATAAGGTGGATCCGCTCTGGGACTGGTCGTGGACCAATCCCGGAAACATGTTCGCATACTCCCGCTTTACCGGGATGACGTATCGGCCGTTTCGCATGGTGACAATCGCTTCCTGCAGGAATTTCTGTGCGGAAGAGGTACTCACGGTCTTGTTCAGCCGATTCCGAATGCTTTCATTCTTATTGCGAATTTCTTTTCGAATACGTTTCAGCTCCGGTGACGCGCTGTCCGCCATCTCATCCTCCGACAAAACGCAGCGGTCGATGTCCTTTTCCAGTTCATCCACTCGTTCCAGCAGATTGCCGATTTCCTGAAGGGTCGGAATCTCCGGAACGTCTTCTGTCAGGAATGTTTTTACCTCTCTGGCAATCTGAAGACAAACCCTCACCTGCAGCAGTTCCCGCATGTTCAGCACCCGACCTTTTCGAGCCATCTTCAGAATGCGGCTCAGGTCCGGAAATGCTCCCACCGGAATATTTCCCTTATACAGAATAACGGAAACTGCTTCCGTAGTTTCCGTCTGTGCGTCCTGAATTGCATGCAGGTGGGTCATCGGTTCCAACTTTGAAATTCGTTCCTTCGTCAGTTCGGAACCGGCCTGTTCTGCAAGCATCTCCAATATTCTGTTGTATTCCAGCAGCTTAATCGTTCTACTGTTCATCTTCTTCCCTAAACTTTTTCAAGCTTCTCAGCTCATTCTTAAGGTTCACATTTTCCATCTGGAGATCGAAGTATGCATTCTCCATCTCGGTGCATTTCGCCTGAAGATTCTTGTACTTCTCGCTGTCCTGAATCTGTCTGTCGGAATCATCGTTCATCTGTTCCTTCAGATCCGTCACCTGTTTCTTCGCATTTTCCCAAAGGGTAATGTAATGCTGAACATCGTTGTCCAACTGGTGATTCTCTGTCTGAAGCTTCAGCAGAAGATCGCTGTTCTCCATCAGTTTCTCCGCAATATTAATTGCTGTCAGCACGGCACATTTATAATTCGGATTGGAATTCAATGCCCGGCTGGTCCGTCTCAGTTCATCATCCACGAACTTGGCAATTTCCTTAATCTTATCTTCGCTCTTCTCTCCAGAAAGCACGTAATCAGCGCCACAAATCGTTACATCCGCTCTGCACTTGTCCATAGTCTGCTCCTCTGTTCTTTATCAATAACTTGTATTCTTCTATATGTTGCGCACTCGTTCGTACATCAATATGCCCGCCGATACAGCTGCGTTCAGGGACTCGATTCCACCGTACATGGGCAGCGTCACCCGTATATCCGAGGCTTCAATCAATTCATCTCCGATGCCATTTCCTTCATTTCCGATTACCAGAAAAACATCTTGTCTCAGGTCGCAATCGTAATACGGAATTCCGCCGTCCGGTGTGGTCACCGCAATGCGCTTTCCGTAATCATGTGCCAACTTCACCAGTTCCCGCCTATCGGATAAAGGAACAATCGGTACATCAAAAATCATGCCCGCTGTCGCACGAAGGACTTTCGGAGAATACACATCGCCCGTTCCCTTCATGGTCACAATTGCATCATATCCCGCTGCCACTGCGGTCCGAATGATTGTCCCGATATTACCCGGATCCTGAAGGCGATCCAGCACCACGCAATTGCTGCCCGGTCGAAAACAGTTTTCAAATTGACTTTCATCCACAACCGGTCGATCTACAATTGCCAGAAGGCCGACACCGTTTCTCGCATCCGTAATCTTCTCAAAAAGGAACGCATCCACCCGTTCTACTCGAACGCCTCGCGTAGAGAGCTCCTCCATCCAAGGTTCGGAAGGATAGATATCCGAAATCAGAAGAGCATCCATACAGATGCCCTTCTGAACAGCTTCTCGTATCAAGTTGCTTCCTTCAATAATCATCTGACCGGAAGCGTCTCTCTTTTTCTTCTGCTGTAATTTCCGAATGCGCTTAATCAGCGGATTTTTTTCTGAACAAATCACTTCACTCATAATTGAAATCGATTAACGCAGGAAATCCGGAACGTCAAATTCCGATGCAGCGGAATTCTCTGCCGGGTCGCTGTTTCTTCTCATCAGCTCATCCAGCGTTACTTCAACGCCTTCCAGACCGTCTCTGGAAACCGTCTTTCTGCTTGGACTCTGAGTGCTGATCTTAGGCGACTCGATCTTGGAACCGGAAATTCCCTCCGACTGGAAGTCGGTTGCAATCAGGGTAACCGATACCTTGTCTGCCATATCTTCCGATACCGATGCACCGAAGATGATATTGGCATCCGGATCTGCCTCCGCCTGAATCTTCTCTGCAATCTTGCTGATGTCCAGCATTCCCATATCCAGACCACCGGAAACGTACAGAAGAATGGATCTTGCGCCATCCACCGATGTCTCCAGCAGCGGACTCTCGATTGCATTTCGAACCGCTTCTTCTACCTTGTTGTCGCCGGATCCAACGCCCACACCCATGTGTGCAACGCCGCGACCTTCCATCGTGGTTCTGACATCCGCATAATCCACGTTGACATATCCTTCCTTGGAAATCAGATCGGAAATACCCTGAACACCCTGTCTCAGTACATCATCTGCCATTGCAAACGCGTCCATGAAGGAAGTGTTCTTTTCGCTGGAGTCAATCAGACGATCGTTCGGGATGATTACCAAAGAATCTACGAAATTCGTGAGATATTCGATACCCTTCTGTGCTCTGTTCCAACGCATCTTTCCTTCAAAAGAAAATGGCTTGGTTACTACGGCTACCGTCAATGCGCCGCAATCCATCGCTGCCTTTGCAATAATCGGTGCTGCGCCGGTACCGGTACCGCCGCCCATTCCTGCAGTGATGAACACCAGGTCTGCATCCTGAAGATAACCGGTGATTTCTTCCAGAGTTTCTTCCGCCGCTTTCTGGCCAATCTCCGGATTCGCGCCGGCACCTCTTCCGCCGGTCAGCTTCTCACCAATCTGTATCTTCACCTCTGCCTTGCACTTTGCAAGAGCCTGTCTGTCTGTATTTACGGCAATAAAGGTTACGCCGGACATCTGTGCGTCCACCATTCGATTCACTGCGTTACATCCGCCGCCACCCACACCGACAACCTTGATAATCGCAGCTCTGTCCTGATCTGATATAAAGTCAGAAACAAATTCCATCATAAAGCTCCTCCTATATTTATATCTAATTTATAATACCATAAGATTTACCGAAATGCACTCTATTTCTACAGTTTTTCTTGTTAACCTACACATTTTTTCAACGCTTCTGTATTCAAAAATGCACTTCCTATGTCTATTTTAGTTTCCTATACCTTCGGTTCGAAGGAAGCGTAGCCGCTTTCCGTCAAGGTGACGGTTCCCCGCTTAATTCCTTTCTTGAACAGCGCCTTCAGCACTTTCTGCAGCCGCTCCTTTTCGATGGATTCAATCATGGTTTCCACACGTCCCTTGCAAACCATTGAATCGTATACGTATCCTCGAGCCGTATCGTCGGAGACCTTCAATTTCTTAAAGTACAGGTCTCCGTCATTCATGGCATTCAGGATGCGCAGCGCACTCTTCCATTCCTTGGAATTGGTCACCTCTAATTTCTCACCCAGCTCCATCTTTCGAATCTTGATTCCGGTAACGATGGTCACCTTCGGTTTCGTTTTAGATCGTCGAAGCAGCAATCCCTGCGAATCCACCACCAAGTATTCCTTGTTATATACCACTGCGGCAATCTGTTCCCGTTCTTTCACCCGAATCACCAGGGTACCCGGAATCCGTTTGGATACCTTCGCCTTCTCAATGTACGGACTGCCTTCCAGATATTCCACAATTTCACGGCTTCCGGAATGGTAGAACAGGTTCTTTCCCGTCGTGGCGTGGGCCATGTTGATGATTTCCTCATCGGTAAAGTAATCGTTTCCATCCACTTGAATGGAATCAATGGTGAACACCCCGGTACTCATGAATATCAGCATGGCGACGGTCAGAATGATAATGCCGCATGCCACCTTAAAAGGGCTGGGACGGCTTCGCTTCTTCTGACGCTTCAGGATGTTCGCCGCAATCTGCCGATCCAACTCCGAAGGGGGTTCCTCCGATGCCTCTTCCGAACCGTCCACATCCACCATCTCCGCTGCCAGTTCATCAATCGCTCGGTCAATGGATACGAATTCATCGTCTAATCCGAAATCCATTCCCGCGGAAGTTTCCGAATTATCGTTGTTTATTTGTTTTTCGTCCATATATCCATAATCCCTTCATACACAATGTCGGTAGCGTTTACCGGAGCGCACTTCAGGCTGCATTCCGCCATCCGCCGAACGATATCCGGATCCGCAAGGAGTTCTTTCAATATGTTCACAATTCGGTTCGGCGTATCGCCATCCTCCCGGACGATAATCGCTCCGCCGTTATCCACCACCGCTTTCGCATTGTAGTATTGATGATCTCCGGTTACGTTCGGAGACGGTACGAAGATGGCCGGACAGCCCGACATGGTAATCTCTGAAACGGACAGTGCGCCGGAGCGGCTGATGGCCACATCCGTTGCCGCCAGAGTGTTAGCCATATCCTGAATGTACGGAGACACTCGAACGTTGCTTTTGCCGGAGAGTCCCATCACTTCCAGATTATGCTGTACGTCATCGTAAAATCGCTTGCCGGTGCCGAACAGAATGGTGACGTTCGGGCGGTCGCCGTAGGCACGAATCAGTTCAATCGCCGTATCGTTGATGGCGGTAGCACCCTGACTGCCGCCAAAGGTCATAATCACAAAATCATCTTCCGGTATGCCCAGCAGTTTCCGGGATTCCTTCTTATCCTTTCCGTAGAAATCCTTCCGAACTGGATTTCCGGAATACTGCAGTTTTCGATTCTGCTTGAAGAATTTTCCCGCATCCTCAAAGCCCAGGAACACCTTCTCCGCATATTGAGACAAGAATCGATTCGCCATTCCCGGATACGCGTTCTGCTCATGGATGAATACCTTTGCACCGTATTTATGTGCTGCCAGCACCACCGGAACGCTGACATAACTTCCGGTGCTGATGACGATATCCGGACGGAATTTCTTCATAATCCGGTAGGTCTGACTCTTCCCCCTACCGGTTACCGCCAGGGTCTCCGCCATTTTAAATATGTTGGACCGGTCCACCGCTTTGGAGGGAACGATTTCCAGGGGAAAACCGTGTTTCGGAACGATTTCGTTCTCCATTCCCCGCTCATTTCCGATGTATAGGATTTCGCATTCCGGATTCATTTCCTTGAATTTATCGCCTATGGCCAGTGCCGGATAAATATGGCCTCCGGTAATTCCTCCCGTTAAAATAATTCTCATGTTATTACCCTCGATTTTTCTTTGAAATATTCAGCATAATTCCCATCGACGCCATGAACACCAGCAGCGACGTTCCGCCGTAACTGACGAATGGAAGCGTAATTCCCGTTGCCGGCATAGAGGCGGTTACAACGGCCACATTCAGAATTACCTGAAGTGCCATCATGACCGTAATTCCAGCGCCCAGATAGAATCCAAGCTTATCCTTTGCCCGAACAGTAATGACAAAGCATCGATAAATCAGCAGAAGATATACGGATAACAGTACCACCAGACCCACGAATCCCAATTCTTCTCCGATAATCGCCAGAATGAAATCGTTCTGGGGTTCCGGAAGATAGAGGTTCTTGGTGATGCTTTTACCCGGTCCCAGACCGAAAAGCCCTCCGTTTCCCAGTGCAATCAGTCCTTGGGATACCTGATATCCTTCTCCCTGAGCATCCTTGAACGGATCGATAAAGTTGGTCATTCGTGCGTACCAGTGGGAGTCGGGGTAGAACATCAGGATAAATATCAATCCGCCGATTAGGGCCAATGCTGCCAGCACCAGCCATCCGTTCCACATGCCCGCCACGTACATGATGCCGATCATGATGGCGGCGATTACAATTGCCGTGGACAGGTTCGGCTGTTTGATAATCAGTCCCAGATGCACTATCATTACGCCGAAGAGGACGAACACGTAGATGGTTCGAACTCTTCTCGGTCGCTCCGCCACGTATCCGGCGGTGAAAATAATCATAGCCAGCTTGGAGAATTCACTCGGTGTAATTCTCAGCGGGCCCAGCTGAAACCACCGTGTCGCAAAGTTAACCGTAACGCCCAGCGGTGTGAATAAGAGCGCCAGGGCCCCAACGGACACCACCGCAAACACCCAGTAGTACTTTGCGTATTTGTGGTAATCCCATCGGGTGAACAGCGCCATTACGCCAATTCCCAACGCTACCCATGCCAACTGTCTCCGCAGGTAGTAGTACGGGTCGTTGTAGAAATTGGTAGTGGTGTAGTACCCTGCACTGAACACCATCACGATGCCGAAGGCAATCAGGATTCCGGAAATCAGAGCCACCGATGCATCGTAGTTCACCGCTAAAGAACCCAGCATGCTGTCCACGTTCCATTTCGGTGTTCTGCGGACTTTCTTCTCCTTCTTTCCACTATTCGATTGCTTCTTCCGGCTGATCACACCCATCTACTTTCCGTTCTCCATTTCATCTTTCAACAAAGCAGCTGCTGAACACAGGCCTTGAAATGATCTCCCCGCTGCTCGTAATTATCGTACATATCCCAGCTTGCGCATGCCGGAGAAAGGAGCACCTTATCTCCTTCTTCTGCCAACTCCATGCACTTCTTCACGCAAGCATTCATATCTTTTTCATTATAAATAGCGTCAAATCCGACTTTTCTTGCGCATGCCTCAATCTGGTTGGCATCCCGGCCCAGAAGTACCAGTGCCTTTACCCGTCCTTGCAGGTTCTCTGCCAGTTCCGTAAAGTCCTGCGCCTTTCCGTCTCCGCCGGCAATGAGGATAATTCTCTCCTTCAGCGCTTTTAGCGCGATAACTGCCGCGTCCACATTGGTTCCCTTGGAATCGTTGTAGAATTTCACGCCATCCACCAGACCGCAGTACTCAATTCGATGCTCCACGCCCGGAAACTCCACGATGGCGTCCCGAATGGACTCCGGATCCACCCCGGCGAAGAAGCTGATTGCCGCCGCCGCCAACGCGTTCTCCACGTTGTGATCGCCGATAATCTTCAGGTCGTGAATGCTGCAGATCGGCCGAACGATTCCGTTTTCATCTCGGATGACCATTTCGTCATCCTGAAGGAAGGCACCCATTTTCAGTTCTTCTTTTCGGCTAAAAGGAACCACGGTGGCTTTGCATTTTTCTGCCAAGGCGAAGCACGTCTTGTCATCGTAGTTAATCACCAGATAATCGTTTTCATCCTGATTTCGGAACACCTGCGCCTTTGCCGCTCCGTAAGCTTCCATGGTCTTGTGGCGATTCAGATGATCCGGTGTCAGATTCAGGATCGCCGAGACCTTTGCATGAAATTCCTTCACCGTCTCCAACTGGAAGCTGCTGGCTTCCGTCACCATCCATTCATCCTCCGTGGATTCCAGTGCTTTTGAAACCACTGCCACACCGATATTTCCTACGACTGCCGTCTTGCGGCGTGCCTTTTCGAAGATTTTGCCTACCAAGGTCGTCGTGGTGGTCTTTCCGTTGGTGCCGGTAATGGTAATAAAGGTTCCCTTGCTCAGGCGATACGCCAACTCCAGCTCACCGATGACCTCGACGCCGGATAATCTCGCTTCCTGCAGAAATGACAGGTCCGGTGACACGCCGGGACTGATTACCACCAAATCATATTCGCCCATGTTATCCGGATTGCATCCAAAGAGCGCAGGAATGCCCTCTTTTTCCAGGTATTTTGCAAACTTTGGATCCACGGCATCCACCGTGTGCACATCCTGTGCCACCACCTGTGCGCCCAGCTTGTGCAGCTCCTGAACCGCCGCCTTGCCGGATTTCCCCATTCCCACTACAAGGATTTTTTTACCTTTCACTTCATCTCTCATCATCTCTGCGCCTCCTTATCTAAATCGTTCCGAAGTATGCAATCACACCCAGAACCGCTGTTACTGCACAAAACATATACACTACGTTGTATTCTTTCATTCCGCCCAACTCGAAGTGATGGTGCAGCGGAGCCATTCGGAAAAATCTCTTCCCGCCGGTCTTCCGGAAGTACGCCACCTGGATGATTACCGAAAGGGCTTCCAGCACGTAGATTAATCCCACCAGCGGAAGGAGGAATTCTTTTCCCGTTACCACTGCGATTCCGGAAAGTACGCCGCCCAGTGCCATGGAACCGGTATCACCCATGAAGATTTTCGCCGGATAGTGATTGAACAGAAGAAATCCGATCAATGCACCCGCTACCACGGTTCCGCTGACGGTCAAAATGGTGTCTCCATCCTTCCATCCGATGACGGCAAAGGTAATTCCCACAATGGCAGTCACGCCGGCAGCCAGTCCATCCAGTCCATCGGTGAGGTTCACCGCATTGGACATGGCGATTTCCACGAACATTACAAACGGAATGTACAGAAGTCCAAAGCTTACGCCGATCTTCAGAAACGGAATGAACAGGTCTTCCCGTCCGGTCCGCATCATATAGAACGCCAAGCCGATGCTGAACACGGCCTGCATGATCAGCTTCTGCTTTGCCGTTAATCCCAGATTTTCCTTTTTGGCGATTTTGTTGAAGTCATCGATAAATCCGATTGCCCCAAAAGCAAGCATCGTCAGAACGATGGCCACCGCGTCCCGCACCAGGTGCGGACTTGACCAGGATTTGAGAGGGTCTGAAACCCGAACCATGAATATCGCCATTCCGGCTGTAATGCCGATGAAGATAGCAATTCCGCCCATCGTCGGTGTACCCTGCTTCTTGAGGTGAGCCTTCGGGCCTTCCTCCCGGATATACTGACCGAACTGTTTCCGATGGAAGTACGGAATCAATCCGTAGGTCAGCAGTGCGGTAATCGCCAGGGGCATAACGAAATATAGAATTACGTCCAATAGTGTCATTTTTCTTTTTATCCTTTTCTTTATTTTATTTCCGTTCCTATTGTACTACTCTGTGATTGCTGTGACAAATTTTTCCAGTTCCATGGAACGAGATGCCTTCACGTAGACCAAATCGCCGGCCTGAAGCATCGGGCGAACGGCTTTGGCAGCATCTTCCCGGTTCTCATAATACAGAACCTGCAAATCCGAAGATGCCGATTCTCCCCCTTCTGCAATGGCTTTGCCGTTCTCACCGATGGCCACCAGAATATCCACCGGCTTGGAAGCCGCGTATTCCCCTACGCTTCGGTGAAGCTGTTCCCAGTGATCTCCCAGCTCGAACATGCTTCCCAATACAGCGATTTTTCTCTTTCCCGGACTGTTCACCAGCACGTCGATTCCGGCCTTCATGGATTCCGGACTGGCATTGTAGGTATCGTTGATGACAGAGTAGTCCGTCCCTTTCACCACGCTGAGCCGGTTTGCGTTCGTCTCCACCTCGCGAAGCGCTTCTGCGGACTCTTCCATGGTTATTCCAAAAACTTCTCCGATAGCCATAGCCAACACCGCATTTCCCAGGTTGTGGGCACCGATAACCGGCAGTTTGAGGGTAACCGTCTCGTCACCGTGGGTCACATCGCATTGAACGCCTTCAATGCCCCGGTCCCGAATATCCGAAAGATGATAATCCTCGCCGCCTTTCGAACCCACCGTAACGATTCTCGCATCGGAGGGCTGATGGCGCTGCGCATTTTCTTTTGTGAGAATATCGGAATCCGTATTGATTACCAATGTATTCTCCGGAGTGAATCCGGTGGATACTCGAAGTTTCTCTTCCAGAAGCTTCTCCCGAGTGCCGTACACCTCCAGGTGGGAGGTGCCTACGTTGGTGATTACGGCTGCCTCCGGCTTCGCAATCCGGGACAGGTCACCCATGGCACTGCCGTAGCCTGCACCCATTTCGATGACCGCAACTTGAATGTCTTCCGCAAAGGAAAATGCCGTCAGAGGAATTCCGAATTCGCTGTTCAGATTTCCCGGTGTCTTGCCCGTGCGGTAGCGGCTTCGCAGTACGCTGTAGAGAAATTCCTTTGTGCTTGTTTTCCCCACGCTTCCGGTCACGCCCACCTTTCGGAGACCGCTCCAGTCATCCAAATATTTTTCGCCCAGGTCCATCAGCGCCAACCGGGTATCCGGTACCAGAATGACATTCACATCTTTCTTCGCACCCATCTTTTCCGCCCATTCCGAATCGGACACCACCACATTCCGGCATCCCTTCTCATATACATCCGGCAGAAACCGATGTGCATCGGCTCGCTCTCCGATGATGGCAAAGAACAAGCATTCCGCCGGGATGTCCCGAGAGTCAATGGACACGGCGGTGACGCTGTCGTGTCGGTTTTCCTCTGCCCTTGCGTAGATTTTTCCTTTTACCGCCTCTGCAATGTATTCCAGATTCGTTCGCTTCATTTTCTTTCGTTCCTTTTTCTTAAAATTTTATTTGCTGTACAGATATACCGTGCTGTGCGGGGATACTTTCGTTCCGGATTTCGGATACTGATCCACCACGTGGAAGGATTTCCCGCTGTCCGCCGGTACCGCCTTGTATTTCAATCCCCTTGCGGAAAGATAATTGATGGCACTCTTGCTGTTCATTCCGGTGACCTTCGGAACAATCACCTTGGTCTCCTGATCTCTTCTTTCATTCTTGGCGTATTTCTTGCTGACGCCCAGATACGGAAGTACACCGGACATAATCCGTTTCACGATTGGGCCCGCATTCACCGCACCGAATTCGTTTCCCTTCGGACGGGTCACCATGACCAGCACCGTCACCTGAGGGTCGTCCATTGGTGCCATTGCGATAAAAGAAGCCACCGTATCGTGGGAGTATCCGCCGTTGGATGCGATATTCGCCGTTCCGGTCTTGCCGCCGATACGGTATCCCGGGATGTAGGCTGCACCGCCGCCGCCCTTCTCCACGTAATACTGCATGATTTCCCGCATCTTATCCGCCACTTCCGTAGATACCACCTTTCGAATCTTGGCATCCTTTATGGTCTGCACCGTCTTTCCGTCGCTGTCCAAAATCTTCTGAACCACCTTCGGTTTCATCAGGTTTCCGTCATTTCCCAAAGCGTTGATGGCGCACATCAGCTGAATCGGCGTGATGGCGATACCCTGGCCGAAGCCGGTGGTCGCCAGATCCACATCTCCCAGATTGGTCGGATTCTTTACGATGGAATTTCCCTCTCCCGGCAAATCGATGCCGGTCTTGTCATCGAAACCAAAGAGGTCGATATAGTCGTAAAATCTCTTGGATCCCATGTTCAGGGCCACCCGAGCCATTGCCGGGTTGCAGGAATTTCCCACCGCTTGCTTCAGGGATTCTGTGCCGTGGGCCGTTCCCCAGCAGTTAATCTTCGTTCCCTTTACCACGATATACCCCGGGCACTTGTACCGGGATTTCCGATTCGCACTGCCGGAATCCAAAGCCGAGGCTGCCGTTACCAACTTGAAGGTGGAACCCGGTTCGTAGACCCCGCTGATAATCGGATTCGTCCACATCCGGCTCAGGTACTCACTCTGCTTGGAATCGGACAGTTCACTGAACTGCTTTAATGCATATGGATCCGACGGTTCATACGGATTATTCGGATCGTAACTCGGATAGTTCACCATGGCCAGCACATCGCCGGTTTTCGGACTCATTATAACACAGCTGATGGATTCGGCACGGGTCTTCTTCTCTCCGGCTGCCACCGCCTCCTCTGCGTAATTCTGAATCACTCCGTCAATGGTGGTGACGATGCTCTTGCCGTCTTCCGCCTGATAGTATTTTCGATTTCCGTTGAACAGGGTATTTCCCTGGCTGTCGGTGGTGCTGAGTTTCCGTCCTTTCACACCGGTGAGCAGTGCGTTGTACTGGTACTCCAGCCCGCTTCTTCCGCTGTTGTTGGAATCCACGAAACCGACGACGTGCGAAGCGAAGTCCTTGTTCGGATAACTCCGGGCCATGGAAGTCTTCACCACCACGCTGTCATCGTACAGTTTCTGAAGCGCCTTTACATCATCTCTCCTCAGGCCGTCCGCCAGCTTAATCAGGTTGTCCTTGTTTTCAATTTTTTTCTTGAGCTCCTTCTCGCTGAGCCCGGTGTATTTCGACAGATTCTTCAGGACTTTCTTTCGTTCGTCCTCTGTAATTTTCTTATCCTTGTACAGACTTTGGGAATACACGTACAGTTCGTATTCCGTTACGCTTTGTGCCAGCGGATTCATATTGGCATCGTAAATCGTTCCCCGCACCGGATCGATGGTGGTATCCTGATCCTGCATCTCCGTGGCCTTTTCGTTCAGATCGTCTCCCCGAACAATCTGCCAATAGGCCAACCGAAATGTCAGAACCGAAAACATCAGCACCACCAGCATGAATCCGATGCCCAGCCGCCGTCGGTTCTCATCCACCACCCCGGTTCTCCGGGACATGGCCTCATCTATTCTCTTTTTCTTCGTACTTCTACGGGGTTTGTTGCTCATTCCTTATATCCACAAAAAACCACTACCCCGAAAAGACGGAGTGTGGTTTCAATTATCCATGAAATTAGTTATAGGCTTCTTTCTTTATCGTGTCCGCCAGACTGCTTCCTTGTTTCTTCTCATCCCGAATGGTGATGTAGTTACTCTCGTCCGGCTGAACCATCCCATACTTTTTCGTGGCAATCGTTTCCACCTTCTCTATGCTGGTGGCATCGTTAATCTGTTCGTTCAGCGAATCGATTTCCGCCTGAAGAACGTCATTTCGTGCTGCCAGGGTGTTGTTCTGCTGCTGCAGATTCGTGGAATACGCTGCCATAAAAACAATTCCCAGGAGCAGCAGAGCACCGCACAGAATATATTTAATTGCGATTTTGTATTGTGCTGCAGCTGCCTGTGTCGTCGTCTTTGTTCTCCGTCTTACAACTGCTTTTCGGCCGGTATTTACCGCTGTACTCATTGCTTCCTCCTGTATATTATTGTATCTTTCTATATTTTCTCTATGACGCGCAGTTTTGCACTCCGCGCTCTCGGATTCTCCTCCAGTTCCCGTTCTCCCGGGGCAATTGGCTTTCGAGTGACCTTTCGCACATCCGGCTTCTTTCCGCACACGCACACCGGAAATTCCGGCGGACAGGTGCATGGATTCAGCCGAGCGTTAAAGGCTTCCTTTACCATCCGGTCTTCCAGTGAATGGAAGGTGATGATGGCCAATCTGCCGCCCGGAGCCAGTATATCCGGAAGGCGCTCCACCGCCGTCTTCAAATGTTCCAGTTCTCCGTTTACCTCAATTCGAATGGCCTGAAACGTCCGTTTTGCCGGATGCGGCCCGTTTCGTCTTGCCGAAGCCGGAATGGCCGCTTTAATCACCTCCACCAGCTCTCCGGTGGTTTCAATCGGCTTCTCCTCTCGGCGGCGAACGATGAACTGTGCAATTCGAGATGCCCACCGTTCTTCTCCATATTCTTTGATGATTCGGTGGAGTTCTTTTTCATCGTATTCATTGACCACGTTGTACGCCGTAAAACTGTCGTCCTCATTCATCCGCATATCCATCGGCGCATCGTGCATGTAAGAAAATCCCCGTTCCGCCGTATCCAACTGAAACGAGGATACGCCCAGATCCAACAGAATTCCGTCCACCGGCTGCCCTGCCGTTTCCAGAATCCGATCCACCTCGGAATAGTTGGAATGGAGAAATATTTTTTTACAAGAATAAGGTTCCAAACGCTTTTGGGAGGCTTCCAGCGCGGCCGTATCTCGGTCCACTGCCAGGAGTGTGCCCGCTTCGGATAACCGTTCGCAAATTCCGGAAGAATGCCCGCCGCCGCCGGTGGTTCCGTCCACATAGAACCCATCCGGCCGGATGTTCAAGGATTCCATTACTTCGTCGTATAGTACCGGTACATGTCTGAATGTCATTTTCGCCTCTATATATCGTATTCTTCTAACTTTGCAATAAATTCTTCGTCGTTGAACATGTTCTCACTTTCGGAGTCGTTGTAGACCTCCTTGCTCCACACCTCAATCTTATCCATGGCGCCCAAAGTAATCAGGTCCTTCGTGATGGAAGCGTAGGTCTTGAGGTTCTGGGGAATCAGGATTCGTCCCTGGGAGTCCAGCTGACACTCGCTGGCATTGGAAAAGAACTCCCGGATGAACCGCCGCATATCCCGATCCGTCTGACGGAGCTTTCGCATCTTTGCCACCAACTCGTCCCAATCTTCCATTGTGTAAATGTAAAGACAGGTATCAAAACCACGGGCCAGCATGCATTTGCCGCCCAGCTGATTCCGATACTTCGACGGAACAATCATTCTATTTTTATTGTCAATAGAATTTTCATAAGTTCCCGTGAACATAGCTGCCTTCCTAAATTTTCATACACGTCTCGACTGTAATTTAATATATGCTCCATTTTAAACCACTTCACCCCACTTTTCAACAAAAACCACCAAAAAACATATTTCCTCCCCCCTTTTTCATAAAAAAAAGAACCGCCGCATTGCTGCAGCGATTCTCGCACTTCTGCATATTCCGTTATTCCCAACGTTTCAATCCGAATACCGCATGGACATTGTCTTCCCCGTTCGCTTCGGTTTTGAAATAGACGATTTTATCCGCACGCGGATCCAGTTTTCCCGGGTCCAAAAAATCACTTCGAAGGATTTTCAGTTCACTGCCCAGCGGCGCCTCATGAACGAACCGCATGTTCAGGGAAGTGATGCAGTATTCTTCCACATTCGGAATGCAATCGTACAAACAGTTGTAATACCGAGCGTTGTTCATGTGCCCGTTAATGTCGGTCAGCGTTAGAGTTACCGGCACCGTTCCGCCGTCATTCCATTCCATCGTCTTTGGAATCCGAAATCTCGTCGGAATTCCCATCTCCGGTTCCCGATCCTCCGGATAGGAAGACATATCGTACTCGCTCTGAAGCACCAGTTTCCGGGTATCCACATCCACCAGCGCCCAATTGCTGTATGCTCGCGCCACCAGATCACCTTCCACAAAAAGCTCATACGCCCGGGGAAAATTCGCTGCCTTCCCCGGCACAACCCAGGTATCGCAGTCCACATGGGCATACTTGTATACCGGCCGCATTATTTCCACACTCATGCGGCTGACCACAAAAGCTTTCCGCTCTTCCCGGTAGATCAATCCGTAGTCTTTATCCGTATCGTGCATCTGATGATCTGCCGTTTCCTGGAGATACTGCACCAGTGCCGTCGGTGTCAACGCATCGTGGCGATCGATTTCATAAGACCTTGTCTCAAAAGATTTTGTATATTTCATCCGTTTTACCCCTTACATCTGAATCAGTTGTCCGGTGATTCCCTCCGCATCCCGAGATGCCAGGAATCGCACCGTACCACCCAATTTCGGTTCCGCTTCTTCCCGGTTCGAAAAAAGCAATCCGTTCACACGAATTCCCTTATCCCGCAGCGAACGAGCCAGGGACTGAATCATCCCCTTCAGGGCCGACTGCAGCATGTTCTCCACCAAAGACATTGGTTCGGACGTTTCCCGACCCGAATCCCCGGATTGCAGCAGAACAATCACGCTTCCCCCTTCCCCCATCAAGGGCAGCATGGTCTGCAAGTAGAAACCCACGGCATCCAAATTCTTCATTAAGCTTTCCCGGTCTTTGCTCCAATCTTCTGCCGGCTGTTCTCGATTCAGTTCCGGGAGAATGTTGCACACCAACGTATCCAGCCGATCCTCCATGAATTCTTTCACCACATCTGCGGCAAACTCCATGGAATTCCGATTAAACACGTTGCATTTGATGTTCAGCGCCCCGGTTTCCCGGCTCAGTTCCAACGCTTCCTTATATCGATCCCGACAGAAAAAGGCGGTGGTAGCTCCTCGATCGGTAAAAGCACGCACCAACGATTCTCCTCGGCTTCCGGTTCCCTCTGCAATCAGGACATGCCGGCTTTTTTTATTCTCACTTTCTAGAAGCATTCTGACTTCCTCCCTTTCGGCCCCATGTGTGACTCATAATCTCACTTACATTATACACCGAAACGAAGGCATCCGGATCCACCTTATCGATTAAATTAATCAGGGTAACGTATTCCTGACGATTTACGATGATGTTCAATTCCTTGTAATGGCGGTAGTCGAATGCACCGGTTGCCTCGTAGAAGGTCGCACCGCTGTGCATCACGTTGATGACGTAATCCCGAATTTCCTCAATATGATCCGATACCACGCACACCTTCTTCTTAATGCTGAAACCAAAGAGGAAGTGATCCAGGATGATTCCCTGGAAATAAGTTCCCAGAATACTCAGCAATCCGGTTTTGATATCGTAGATGAAAATGGATGGGATTGCCACCGCCATTCCGCAGACGGACATCGCGGTTCCCAGCTCCATATGGAAATATTTATTCATAATTTTGGTGATTACATCCAATCCGCCGGAAGATGCGTTGTTCATGAACAAGAGGGATGCTCCCAGTGCATAGAGGAACAGGTATCCCAGCATATCCAGGAACTGATCTCCCATCAATGACTGCATGTTCGGGTAGAATTTCTCCAGAATCCGAATCACGATTGGCAGCAGAATGGACGGATACAGAGTTCGATATGTGAACTCCTTTCCCACAAAAATAGCGGACAGCAGCAAGCAGATTCCGTTCAGAATAATCAGGAGGGTACCTACCGTCATCGGAACGAACTTCGCAAGCAGTACTGCCAGACCGGAGATGCTTCCTACCGCCAAATGGCTTGGAGTCAGGAAGAAAAACACCGAAAAGGAAGCGATAATGGTTCCAATTGTAATAATAATATAATCCCGAATGCGTTCTTTTATACTTTTCACCAAATTTCTCCTTTATTTACCACAAAAATTTATCTTCAGCCAACAAAGGATTATACCATTTGTTATAAAAAAGTCATGTTCTTTTTTTAATACATTCTGAGCAATTTGAACGCTCCTGGGTCTTCATTTTTGAAAAAAGGTGTTGATGACGGAATCCTTATTCCGTCATCAACGCCAAAAAGTATCGAACGATTATTCTTCTTTTCCGTCCCAGCAGTAGGTGCACAGGTTTTCCACCGGAATGCCAACGGATTCCAGCATATCCTCCAGACGGTTGTACTGCAGGGTATCGTATCCCTGCTGCTTCCGAATCACTTCAATCATATTCTGATATTTCTCGCTGTCCGGATTCAGGTAATCACCCAATTCATCGTCCTCCATGTGACGGCCTTCCAGCTCATCAATGGCTCTTCTGGCAATCAGTTCCAGCGCAGAGCGGGAACGGGAGAAGTTGAGATATTTGCAGCCGAACAGGATTGGCGGACATGCCGGACGAACGTGAATTTCTTTCGCCCCACAGGAATAGAGGTACTTGGCCTTTTCCGCCAGCTGGGTTCCTCTGACGATGGAGTCGTCAATCAGCACAATTCTCTTATCCTTAATCAGTTCCGGAACCGGAATCAGCTTCATCTTTGCGATGAAATCCCGCTTGGTCTGAATGGTCGGCATGAAAGATCTCGGCCAAGTCGGAGTGTATTTGATAAACGGACGGGAATACGGCAGTCTGGCCTCATTGGAATATCCGATGGCGTGTGCCACGCCGGAGTCCGGAACGCCCGCAACGATATCCACATCTTCTCTCTTCAAGGTATCTCGATGGGCAATCGCCGCACCACAGCGATGTCTCATGGCCTCCACGGAAATATCTTCATAAGAAGATGCCGGATAACCGTAGTATACCCACAGGAACGTGCAGATCTTCATCTTCTTTCCCGGTTCTGCCAGAACGGTCACACCGTCGCTGGTCATGATGTCGATTTCTCCCGGACCCAGGTTCTTGTAATCTTCGTATCCCAGATTCAAATACGCAAATTCCTCGAAGCTGGCGCAGTATCCGGTGTCCTTCTTTCCGATGGCCAACGGCGTACGACCCAACTTATCCCGCACGCAGAAAATTCCCCGCTTGGTCATGATCAGCATGCTCATGGATCCTTCAATCACGTCCTGCGCGTGGCGGATGCCGTCAATCATATTATCTTTCTCGTTAATCAGGGCTGCCACCAGTTCTGTGGTATTGATGTCTCCATCTCCCATTTCCATGAACTGAGTCGTTCCGTTATCGAACAGCTTCTGCAGCAATTCTGCCTTATTGCTGATCTTTCCAACGGTGGTAATGGCAAAGGTTCCGTGGTGGGAACGCACCGTCAAAGGCTGCGGTTCATAATCCGAAATGGATCCCATGCCCATGTTGCCCTTCATGCGAGATACATCGGCATCGAATTTCGTTCTAAAAGGAGCATTTTCAATATTATGAATGGCCCGATCAAATCCATTCTCTCCGTACACTACCAATCCGCCACGTCTGGTTCCCAGATGAGAGTGATAATCCGTTCCGAAAAACAAATCAAACACACAATCTTCTTTCAACGTCGCTGCAAAAAAACCGCCCATGCGAAACCCCTTTCCTGTCGTTTCATCTGTCTTGCATCTAAAATCTGATATGACGTGACCTTTGTCAAGAGAAAATATTCCGCTTTTGAAAAGTCACTACCCGAAGGTATCTTGTAAGCGCTCTAGCAAATACAGTTCCCGGCATTGGCCACTCTGATATACGCGGATCGATCCCGCAGGTCAATGGTCCACCGTGAGCTCTACCGTCTAAAAGCGCGGATCACAGATAAATCTGTGCCATCATAGATTTTTCGTAGATAGCTAAACCTTGATCTTACAAGCCAAAGCGCTTGCAAGATACCTTCGGAGAAATAACGTACCATTTGGTGATGCCTCTCTGGCATTACCCGGTCTGTCCCGGGAGCGCCGCGCTGGCTGGGCGGGCCCTCCAAAGCCCGAACAGACAGCTATAAAGCGAGCGTGATCGGCTGACAGACCCTGTGAGCTCAAGTGAGAGCGAACGGCGAATTGCCACTAATGTGGCGTGCACCTTGATAACTTACGCTATATTGTCAGTCATCATACCCCAGATGAAGCATGCAAGCTCTCTTGCGACAGCAGTCTTGGCGACATTCGCCTTCTTCTTGTTGACGAGCTCCATCCTGATATACTTTCTTCTAAGTCTGATGGACGCCTTGTCGGCATAAGCGATGACTTCCGGTGATGCGCCTTTCTGCCTGCTCTTGAGATTTTTGGATTTCTTAGCTGGAACACCTCTGGAGTAGCATTGTGCAGCTTCTATCAGAAGCATCCGCATATGCCTGTTACCGGCTTTGGTGATGCCCAGACGATTCTGGTCTTCAGAACTGCTATGCTCACCAGGGACGAGGCCAATGTATGAAGCATAGCGTTCGGCAGACTGAAATCTGCTGAAGTCGCCGGTCTCCACAATGAGAGACAGTGCAGTATGGGTCTTGATGCCTTTAATGCAGATAAGCTTCTTGACTTTGTCACGATACTCTTCGAGTTCTGCGAGCTGCTCTATCTGGGATTCCAGTCTCTCGACCTTATCTGCGAGTTCACGATAGGTTATCATGTATTCGTTGAATGCATCCTGCAGGTAACCATCGAATTCAAGTGCATTAAGCCATTTCACATGAGCTTGTGTCCACTTCGACTTGTTGCCGGGATAGATCTTATTATGCTTCAGGCAGAATGCATTGATCTGCTGTTTGATTTTCTTTAGCATTAGCTTGTGGTCATCGCGCATCCTGAGATAGTCTCTGACAGCCTCATCCTGAGCAGTCGGTATATATACAGACTTGTATCCGCCATATGCCAAGCATCTGGCAAGATTCTCAGCATCGATGCGATCCGTTTTGACTCTCTTGCTGTTTCGCAGAATCGTGGTCGGAGCCATGATTACACATCTGATGTTCATAGCAGTCAGCTGATGGTATAGCGTATAACCGAGGCATCCAGCCTCATAGCCGCATACAAATTCGCATTCCTCACTGCGTGAGAGACTGACTCCATCAAGGTATTTCTTAATGGCCTTTGCGTCCGGAGATATCTTGACTGTAGCAAATGTCTCCTGTGTAGTAACGGAAAAGCAGGAAATTGTAAAGCTTGCTTTGTGGACATCCATCCCGACGTATATTATACTTTTCATAGTGACCTCCTTTGTATGCGGTAATCCCCGTTTCTTGAGTAGTGTAGTGACTATTCAAGTATACGGGTAAATCCACGTTGCTACAAATGTGAGGTCACTTCATATTGTCTAATGATTTTATAAAGCGCTTTAAAAACCTCATCTCGTAATATAGCCTCATCTGGTTTAACTAGCATAGCAGACAAATTAAAATAATCTACCGGATATTCTTTACGCCATTCATTGATATCCCAGTTTTTTTCATCAAGTTTCTTCTTATTATTAGGTTTTATTTCAATATCTTCTATCCTCAACTATGGCACTCCCATTTAAATGCTTCCCCACGCTAAGGAAATAGCATTTTCTTTATAGTTTTTAAATATGCTCTTCTCATGAGTTTTAAAAGTTAATGTTCTAAGGAAATCATTGCGTTCTATATCCCAATCAAAAAACTGAATAGGACTATTCTGTAGGTAATTCTTAAAAATATCAACCAAAGTATGTGTACATCCTGAAGCCGTAGGAACATTTAATAAAGTAATAGCATTATCTATTGCATTTTGTGATGCGTTAGTAATAAATGGACATTTATTAAAAATAAGAATCCACCAAAACTCTCGGTATTCATAAACAGATTTCTGAACTCTTATTGCATTTATTTTTTCAAGTAAAGTTTTCTCAATGCAGCTCCTTATTTCATCAGAGTATTTTCTGTTATACTGTGAATACATTAAATAAGTTGCCCATAAAATGGGATCGTCTTTCTCCTTTATCTTCCTAACAATGCATTCTTCTTGAAGGTATGGTATTTCAATTTTTGCCTGCCTGCAAAACAGAAATAAATTAACAACATCATTTATATTTGCTTTATCAAATATAAATGCATACTTATTAATCAGGGCTTGCAATCTAGTGCTTTCTTCGAAAATATCGTATTCATCCCTCACATAACTAATTATTTGTAACAGCTTTTGTGTATTACCATAATTGGGAAAAAATGAGTATGCATAAAAAGTCAAATCCAAAAAGCTAAAAACAGTAGATCCTTTAACATCATTTTTAAAAATGGTGCATTTATCCTTATTCTTACCTATATGATTCAAAATGGAACTCAAAAAGTACGCTATTATCGTTCTGTCTTTATTTGGATAATTGCAAATCAACTCATTAAGTTGATTCATAATTGACTGCTTGGCTTTTGAGCCATACCTAACAACGTGTGATTTAAGTAAATATGGTAATACATCAGAAGTTGGTGTTTCTGCATCATCTTCTTTGGCAGATATTTTTTCTACATAAGCTTTCTGCTCTTCTTTTGAAGTAAAAAGCATGTCACACATCCTGTTTGTAAACCCATTTGTTTCGTTTAACCATCCATCAAGAACAAACGGAACTCTGCTAGAGAACAACTTAGTCTCATTTAATTGCAATAAATATTTTCGAGCAATCTCCGAATACTCTTCAACAATATGTGTTGCTAACTCCTCGCTTTTAGCAAAGATAAAAATGTCATCTACATACCTATATACATTATAATCTTGACCACACTCAACACCTGTATTAATTAATTTATTATAGACAGCCATATCTATAGACTGTAAAAGTAATTCTGCAATCATTCTGGAAAATTCTGGTCCAACAACAATTCCATTAGATCTTCTTGCATTTATATTTTGCATAATTCTATCAATTGCAGAATATATATTTGAGTTACTTTCAAAACTCTTTGTATCTATTGAATCTTTTCCTATAAGCCACGTAAACGTATGTGAATAAATACTATCAAAGCAAGCTTTATAATCCGTTCTAATAAAATGCTTATATTTGCTATTTAACACAAGCCAGTCCTCCGAGGAAGTAAAGGCAGCAATAGACTTATATGGAGATATATCAAAAAACATTCCAGTCTGCTCAAGGACTTCACGTCCCATAGTTTTACTTTCTTCACTAAAATATCTTATGACCGATTTGTTCTTGTTCTTATAACATAGATCATTGTTTTTATGATGAAATCTCAATGAAAAACATGAATTCTTATTCAGTAAATTCAATAATTCTTTTTGATAAAGTTCTACAAACAACAGCATCTCAATGGCTGCTAACGGTTGAACTAAACTTATCTCTCTTACAGTGTATAAGTCTTTCATAATTGAATATTTCAAAGGCATCGATGCCCACTCCTTACCTTTAAAGAGTCCATCCGGTTTTGCCTTTGTTTCCTTCAAACACTGAATCATATCATCAATTTCATCAGATTTACTAAGTAAAAATTCATAGAAATAGGAGTATGTAAATCTATCAGAAAGCTCCGTTGGCAATATATCAGTTAATAAATAGTCAAGATTATTTCTTTTTATATTGTTTAAGTCCATTGACATAAGCTCCATTTCGTTTAATAATATTAATGAGCATTTGATGTTCTAGTAATCTTCGGATTACACACGTCAGCTATACAAAGTATCTTTGTAACGAAGATAGTACGTTGTATCAAACTAGCATCTCTTCGGGGGATGCTAGTTTATTTTTATCATTTCTAAATACTCCACCACAATGCGATAGTAATCCTTGCCACACGCCGAATAAAACGGATTTATTTTATGAATCCATTCAAGAACAACTTCTTTGGGCACACCTATGCTCTCTTCAAATAACAATGATCTATTTCTTTTCATATTTGAATATAAATTGTATATTGATTCTTCATTACTTGTTCTTTTAGGTAAAAAATACGGTCTTTTTATATCGTATTTTCGTAGCAACTGATAAAATAACTTCGACAAAAATATTTCTGTATCCACATTTAAGTGATCACAGACATTCTGAAGTTCATTATAATTAGCAATTACCCCCTTTGTAAGCCAATCAAAATTACTACCAAGAATTTGTCTAGCAATTACTACTCTTGAAGAAAAAATTTTTAGTTGCTGTCTAAATACTTCATCGTTTCCAGTCAGCTTATAATTTATAAATGCACGCTCTATCATATTTGAATACTTAGTGCGTTTTTTTTCAGTTATGCCATATTCAAAGTCAATTATTTCATCTCCTCTTCCATTAACTTTTTTTAATATAAAAAATTCATATCCTAAAGAATTAAAGTTCTGACTCGGAACAAGATTTCGTCTTGATATATACGAAAACTTTCCAGGGCTACTGCTTAAACGTACTGGACAAGAACCAAAAACTTCAATAATTGTTTCTCTAATTATGTTTTTGATTCTATTCTCAGAGATATAGTTATTAAACATAATAAGCATGTCATCTACATATCTTTCATAAAAAAACACACCGTATTCTGAAAGTCTAGCCTTTAAAACAATGTCAAAATCCTTACATACTATTTCCGTCATCCCATTGGACAAGCACAGTCCAGCATAGCAGTACTTAAAGTTCTCGACATACTTCTCTAATAACTGCTTGTCTTCTCTTTTTATTATAGAAGGCAGGATATATTCTTCATAAACATATTCAGATTTTACGCTATCAAAAAAAGATTTAAAATCAGCTCTTACGATAACAAAATCATTCATATTTTTAGTTGCAACCAATGTATTGAATAATAAGTTAATTATTTTGCTTCTACTTGCATATTTAATATGAAACGCCCTATCTAACTGTTGCTTCAAATAGTGACTGAGCATATTTTCAACAGACAGTTTAGGAAAAGAGTAAATGACTCTTTTCTTACCTGATTGTGAATATACCTTCCTCGAAAAGGACGAAAAATCATATGTCTCAGTCTGAATTGCATATCTACACGCTTCACACCAGTCATCAATTTCATCTTCTGTGAGAGTGTAATCTATCTTGCGAATCACTCCTCTTATATTTTCCAACGACATTTTTCTTCCATCCTCTCTAATGTAGTCATTCTCCTAAATTGGGATCTGCAAGCGCCTTCATAAACGCTTCCATATCTATTGGCGGCAAATGTTCCGTTGCCTTGTCCCAATCAAGAATTTCATAATTAAAATGAAATTTCTCTTTATTCTCTTTATAATAAGCTTCGGCTACACAGCAAATGATCAAACAAACTCTTCTTATACTCATCCTATATGATCTACTATGCTGATCAAACATATCTGAAATGCCACTACCATCGGAATAAATATCAAAATCATTTTTTCTTTCGATCTTTAATACAAAATGATCTATCGGTAATGATTCATTCCTTTTGGTAAGACAATCATTATCTACATTAGGATTTCCTTCATGCAATAATGAGCATCTCAAGCTGTATATGACACTTCCAGATAAGTACGGCATTTCTTCATCTGTTGTTTGATGTGGGTTCTTAATCAAAAAAATATACTTTGATTCATTGGTATAATTCTTTACAGTCTCTCGTAATACTTCTGTATCAAAGCTGCCATCCTTTTACGTCTCTCAATTAAAAACTCATCATAGTTCTCAACTGTCATATTCATAATATTATGTGGAATACAGTTCTCTTCAAGATTTGTCATGAGCAAGTCTTTATCTGAAATATTTCCAAGCACGATATTTCCACCTTCACACTGCTTCATTACCTTTCCAAAATATACATTCGGTGCATCATCGCTAACCGCTTTATTCACCTGTGTATCAAGGTATATGTAATTCGCAACTTGATTATATTTCGTCTTATTATCCACACCATTACTTTTCAGATAGCTACGAGGGAATATATGGTGCACATCTCCGGAAATAGTAATCAAATCTACAACTTTCGTACCATTCATCAACATAGAATTACAGTTCATATTAATCTGTGCTGCTAAGAATGTATTAAACGCCGGGCTATTAACAGATGATGTTTCCATATTCTGAGGCAATGTAACTGTCCAAAAAGTTTCTGAAAGTGCTGAAGCTTCAACATCTGATAAAAATGTTAGAAATCCTTTTTCACCAATAGTTCTCATATCACGGTCCATCTGTGTTTCCGGTGAACCAATATATCTTGAAGTCAAGGTTGAAAGAACAAACCATTTCTGCACATATCTCTTTATCTGTGCATTCGGAATTGCCGGGTCATCTAACAACATCAAATACAATGTATATGCAAAGTCCAATGTCATTCTTGAATTAAGGAGCTTGCTTGATACATATCCGGCACCCTTAATCGCCATAACAAATTGAGAGAAATTGTACTGGTTGATAAAATCCATAATACCTGAGTCCAATTTCCCATAGGACTCTTCTACAATATCTTCTCTGAATTCCTTCGTAACGAAATCACGTCCCGAAAGCAAGCTAACCAAGTCTGCCAATTTACCTCTTCTAAACTGATGCATAAACGATACTCTAAGCATATCGCCATAATCCGGATCGTAGATGTCATCATAATCTTTTGCTAACCATTTTTTTTGTCCGCATATTTCGATGCTTGAAATTCTGTATCATGTGTTAATTGTGAATAGAAATCCGGTTTTACCGCCAAATGGCAGAAGTAATCCACGGTCTTTCTCATAAGGCTACCTGCATGAATTGTATCTGCTGCCATTTTAGACATTACGAAGTCTGACTGACTAAGTGCTGTACCCTTGGAATTGATACGAATAAATATTTCTGTAACTTCATCAATATCCAAAGCCGCATCCAACTCAATAACACTTATCTGACGATTGGCAATTCCTTTTAATGCAGTTACAGCCTTATTCACTTCATTAGGTTTTATACCTTCATTCACTTCGCAATATTTCATCGCAAAATCAAAAGAATCAAACTCAGTATCAAAAACTACCGAAATATCCGGTATCCAACGCTTATCCTTTAAATGAGACACATCCTGCACAGCAAAACACTTTGTCTCATCCTCCGCCAACGGATTAAATGCTATCTTTATTCTATCCTTGTTAAAGTCATCATCTAAAACTTCTTTTCCGGCAATAGCAGCCATTAACGCAGTAACTCTTTGCTGACCATCAATCAGCACTTTCTTTCCGTTTGCTTTACCGCCATCCTTAGTCTTAACATCAGGATTTTTCCATGTGATAATATATCCTGTTGGATAACCATTATATAATGAGTCAATTAAATCTCTTACCTGACTTCTCTTCCACACAAATGTCTCTGAATTTCAGGAATTACAAAATCCTCTGCATCAATCAAACCAAGGATTGCGCTAACTGAGTATTGCATTAATGTAAACTTTTCACCTGTCATATAGCTACCTTCCTTCTTCTATATCAACTTGCATTCCTTTTTTCCAAGCCCAGAAAATATGTATCATTCTTTTCAGGAGTAAATTTTCTTATACTTATGTTAGTTAGCTACCATAGGATTTTTATTTACAGACATTTTTGGACACGCCCCTGAATACAGACAAAAGAAATTCCTTCATCTTCTGCCGCGAAGAACTGACGCTTTGCAACAGGTGCGATTCTTACCCAATCACCTGCAGTGAGAGCAATTTCTTCTCCGTCAATAACGACTTTTCCTTTACCGGAAAGGATGCCGTAAACTTCTTCATTGTTCTTATGAGAGTGCACGAAAGGAACGTTAGCTCCTGCCGGAAGATCGTTGATACTGATTTCCGCTCCTGTGAGAGAAAGTGTATCATGAAGTTCAACTCTGCCTTCATTTCCAATGTTTGTTTTTGCGTAATTTGTCATGGTGTATACCTCCGTTTTTGCTTTGTATTCTTCTTGTAGTTATATAATAGCCTGCGGTACATTCAGATGTAAGTACGCACCCTTTTGTAACTACACATTCAAAAATGAATGTGCTATAATTTTTGCGAGCAATCACGGTTTTGGGAGGCACAATTGCATGAAAACAAAAGACGAACTTCCGGCTTGCCCGGTGGCAACAGCAGTGGTACTTGTAGGTGGCAAATGGAAACTCCTGATTATACGAAACTTGAGAGTACGCCCGTGGAGATTCAATGAATTGCAGCGAGATCTGGAAGGCATATCCAAGAAAGTATTGACTGACAGTCTAAGACAGATGATGGATGACGGTCTTATACATCGGCATGATTATCAGGAAATGCCGCCAAGAGTTGATTACAGTCTGACGGAACTAGGAGAAAAACTGCTGCCGATTATTGATGCACTGGCAGATTTTGGAAATTACTATAAATCGGTTACAGCGGAATAATATGTCTGAAGGTGAATTACAGCGGGACTCAGTTTGGGCAAAATTTGCCTACACTGTGACTGATGGAAAAGTTTACAATTTAGGGCTTCCAAGATGGAGAGCAGATAAAAACGGGCAATGGATAGGTGATGAGTAGCATGGATACAGTGGATTTGATTATTAAATCATCAACAGATTTTTATAATAATTTGAAGGCTGATGAGAACGGTCGATATCGTTCTTGGGAACACTGCTATTCACATTTCATAAAAGCAAGAGGATCCAAAGAAGTTGATTATGATTATCTGAGTTTACAATTGGCTTTCTATTTAGCAAGTTGGGGAATGTATCGCGGCTCAGCATTTTTACTTCAGAAAGATTATAAAGTACACATCCCAGTAGTAAAAGAACTGCTAAATGAAAAATATGATGTTTTAGCTGGAATTGACTGTATCGGTTTCAAAGACGATAGCAACCAAAAGTTGCTGCAGGATATAAATTCATTCCTAGAGCGGTATTACGATAAAATCAGACGAGAAGTAAAAGAGCAAGAATTAAAAAATAAATTGTCCTTTACACTCATCACGAAAATACTTATGGGAACACTTGGCTGTGTTCCAGCATATGATAGATATTTTATTGCAGGAATAAAGAATCAGAAGGTTGCCACTGGAAATTACAACATTAGGTCTGTAATGCAGCTTGTCAACTTTTATGAGAAAAACGCTGACCGACTCGAACCTGTCAGAGAAAAGATGGAAGTTGAAGGATTGCCATATCCACAAATGAAAATGATGGATATGGGATTTTGGCAGATTGGATTTGAATTGGATACAAACAAAGGGATAAAGACTGCACACTAGGAGAAAAACTGCTACTGATGGAGAAGCCCTATGGGTAGGTGGGTCGAATTGACTTTTATGCCCTAAAACGTATAACTGAGGGCATGAAAGTCAAACCACTGTTTAAAGAAGGTGATTGGATGAATGTTGCAGATAAAATAATACAGCTTGCAAAAGAAAATAGAGGAGCATTATGAAATTCTATAACATATTTTTCAGCCCAACCGGGGGTACAAAGAAAGTAGCAGAAATTGTTGCAAAAGGGACAAATCCGGAATCTGAAGAAATCGACCTAATCAAAGAACCGGATAAATTGACGAAGGTGAAATTTGAAAAAGAGGATCTGTGTTTGGTTGCTGTACCGTCTTACGGCGGACGCGTTCCGTCGGTCGTAGCGGATATGTTCCGAAATGTAAAAGCAGACGGTACGAAGGCAATTCTTGCGGTGGTGTTTGGAAACCGTGCGATTGACGACACCTTGTTAGAACTGCAGGGTGTTCTGGAAGCCTCGGGCTTTGTATGTATCGCCGGAATGGAGGCTGTCGCAGAGCATTCCTTGATGCATCAATTCGGAACCGGGCGCCCGGATCGGCAGGACGAAAAGGAATTGTTGGAATTTGCCGCCAAAATCATGCAAAGCAGCGAAACACAAAGGACACCGCAATTCCCCGGAAAAAAACCATACCGAGAATACGGTGGTGTTCCGTTCAAGCCTGTTGCTAACGGAAAATGCACTTCCTGCGGTCTGTGCGTAAAAGAATGCCCGACGAGGGCCATTCCTTTGGACAATCCGAAATTGACCGATAAGGCTAAATGCATCTCTTGTATGCACTGCGTTGCAATCTGTTCGAAGAAAGCAAGAAAGTGTAGCAAGTTTGTCAGCTTTATCGCTGGACGGAAAATGAAGAAAGTCTGTTCCGGTAGAAAGGAAAACAAATTGTACATATAAGTCGGAAGTTGAGGGAGAAGTGTTATGAGATTGAAGAATGTTCTGATTGTGGTAAAAGACATAGAAAAATCGAGAAAATTCTATCATGACTTGTTTGGCATAGATTTGGTGCTTGACAACGGTGGCAATATGATTTTAACAGAAAGTCTTGTCCTTCAAGACGAGAAAATATGGAAATCATTTTTAGGTAGGGATATTCTTCCCCAAAATAACGCTTGCGAACTGTATTTTGAAGAACAGGATATTGAGGCATTTGTTGAAAAATTGGAAAGACTGTATCCCTCTATTGAATATGTAAATCATCTTATGACGCATAGTTGGGGACAGCGAATAATCCGATTCTACGATTTAGACGGCAACCTAATTGAAGTTGGAACGCCGATGTAAACAGACAAATTCCTGCTGGTGAGATAAATGAACTTATACGAACGATTTATTGATTTTACAAAAGAAAATGAAATAGAAACGAGAGACCTAGGTCATCAGCGAGAGGATGGATATGATTTAGTTGTATTCGGCAAAACAGCAAACAAGGATAACGGGTTAATTTATAAGATCGTTTTTATTTTCTATGATAATGATAATCTCGTTGATTTCTATATAATAAAGAGCGTGAAAGTAAAGAACAGAGTGTATATCCTTGAAAGACTAAATGATCGTAACTCTCAGTTTAGAGCGGCATCATTTTTTCTCAATGGTAATCTGGCATGTATGAAGAGTTATTGTGCAAGCGGCGGATATATCCGTGCTGCGATAATGATGATGGAAAAAAGTATGGAACGAGCACAGGAAGCATTTTCTGAATTTGACCCTGCATAATTCCGTTATTATCCTAGCAATATCAGACAAGAGTAAGAGAGAGTCTTGACTATTTAACACCGGAGGAGCTCTGCGGGTCTTTTCTCAATCAGGTGTATTCAGTTGTAAGATTCGTCAAGTTAGGTAGTGCTCAATTTATCATTGCAATTTACGTAAATTAATCATCAGAGGAGAAAGGTTATAATGGCAGAAAAAAATACAGCTAATATCGGCTTTGAAAAACAAATATGGGATGCAGCCTGTGTACTGCGTGGTAACATGGATGCATCAGAATACAAGAATGTTGTTCTTGGGTTGATTTTCCTAAAGTATATCTCAGATCGATTTGATGAAAAATACCAGGAACTTGTTGAAGAAGGAGATGGGTTTGAGGAAGATATTGATGAATATACTTCGGAAGGCATCTTCTTTGTGCCGGCCGGTGCACGGTGGAGTGAGATAGCAGCAAAAGCACATACACCGGAAATCGGTACAATGATTGATGATGCCATGCGCGCTATTGAAAAAGAAAACAGACGTTTGAAGGACATTCTTCCTAAAAACTTTGCCCGCCCGGAACTGGATAAACGAAGACTTGGTGATGTAGTGGATTTGTTCACCAATATTCAGATGATCGAGCACGGCAGCGAGAAAGATATTTTAGGTCGTACCTATGAGTATTGCCTTTCGATGTTTGCTGAACAAGAGGGCAAGCGTGGAGGCGAATTCTTTACTCCTTCCTGCGTAGTACGTACTTTGGTAGAGGTATTAAAACCTTTTAAAGGAAGAGTATACGACCCTTGTTGCGGTTCAGGGGGTATGTTCGTTCAGTCTGCAAAGTTTGTAGAGAATCACAGCGGCAATATCAGTAATATTTCTATTTATGGACAGGATTCCAATCCTACTACGTGGAAAATGGCACAGATGAACCTTGCTATCCGCGGTATTGAGCCGGATCTTGGAACATATGCAGCAGATACTTTTCTGGAAGATCGTCATCCAACCTTACGTGCAGATTATATAATGGCTAATCCACCTTTTAATCTTTCGGATTGGGGTGCAGAAAAATTAAAAGAGGACGTTCGCTGGCAGTACGGTATGCCACCTGCAGGAAATGCTAACTTTGCATGGTTGCAACATATGATTTACCATTTGGCACCTTCAGGAAGAATCGGTATGGTCCTTGCGAATGGCTCACTTTCTTCTCAGTCAGGTGGCGAGGGGGAAATCCGTAAAAATATCATAAATGCAGATTTAGTTGAGTGTATTGTAGCAATGCCAACGCAGCTTTTCTATACAACACAGATTCCGGTTTCGCTCTGGTTTATCAATAAGCAAAAGAAACAATCCGGAAGAACATTGTTCATTGATGCTCGCAAGATGGGAGCAATGGTGAGTCGAAAGCTTCGTGAGCTGACGGATGAAGACATTAATAAGCTTTCAGATACCTATGAAGCTTTTGTTGACGGAACGCTTGAAAATATCAAGGGCTTCTGCGCTGTTGCCAATCTTCAGGAAATTGAAAAGCAGGATTATATCCTTACACCAGGTCGTTATGTAGGTATTGAAGAGCAGGAAGATGATGGGGAGCCATTTGAAGAAAAGATGGATAGGTTAACATCTGAACTTTCGGAAATGTTTGCAAAGTCACATGAGCTGGAGGACGAAATCAGAAAGAAGCTGGGGGCGATTGGGTATGAAATATAAGGAAACAAAAATTGGTATCGTTCCAGAACATTGGGAAATATTGCCAATCAAGGATATTACGGAAGTTGTTACTGACTATGTTGCAAATGGAAGTTTTGCTTCGTTAGCAGAAAATGTTACATATAAAGATGAAGAAGATGTAGCTGTTCTCATAAGATTAGTGGATTACAATAATAATTTTCAAGGAAAGTTTGTTTTTATAGATGAACACGCATACGAATTTCTTGGAAAAAGCAAATTGTTTGGTGCTGAAATTATTGTTTCCAATGTTGGAGCAAATGTTGGAACTGTTTTTCGTTGTCCAAAGTTACAGTACAAGATGAGCTTAGCACCTAATTCCATTATGGTAAAGTTTAAGGGAAACGATGATTTTTATTTTCATTGGCTTAGAGGACATAATGGGCAACGAATGCTCAAATCTATCGTTACGGGAAGTGCTCAACCTAAATTCAATAAAACGAACTTTAAGGAAATGCTTGCTCCTGTACCACCAATAAAGGAGCAAAATAAAATAGCAGCTATTTTGAACTCATTAGACGAGAAGATTGAACTTAATAAAAAGATAAACAAGAATTTAACGGCTTAAAAGTCGATATCAGAGACATCAAGTTCACCGGACATCAACTTTGGCAAAAGAGTGTCTCTCAATTCGGTTAACTTAACATTTTGAGCACAGTTTTTAAGAATAGTAGTGAATAAAGGTTGCACCCATTCTCCGAATTCTTTTACTTTTGAATTCTCAGGAGAAAATATCCATATATCTTTCACATTTTGCTTGAGTATTCCGTGCTCCGGGTACCGCTAATCCGCGACAGGATACCGTCTGTCGCC
>OLOB01000097.1_pt1 | contig 74534 bp, 73 predicted proteins | sample 1671911 | NCBI WGS metagenome assembly OLOB01 (sample SAMEA3136625, study PRJEB25190) | human gut metagenome | biome: human gut; feature: human-associated habitat; material: faeces | place: Austria | collected 2013
CAGGCAGCGAAGCGTCCCTGCCAGTAACTTTGCGCGTCCGCAGACGCGCCCCCAACTTTCTCTTTTCCTCAACTCAACAGTGTCGCGCCAGATGGGCGCGACCGACCAGCATAGGGAGCAATTCGTTTCCTACTGCTGGTCTTTTTTGCTGCAGGGAAAAGCGCACTGCCACAAAAAATCCACCCCCGCAGACGCAAGGGTGGACAAGTTTGATAACCTGTGGATTATTCTTCTTCCAGCGGGGCGACACCGGCATCATCGCCGAGGTCTGCTTCCAGCAGGGCAAGGTCGTCCTCGTCCTCATCCGGAAGCTCGCCGGGATCTTCTTCGGGCGCAATCGGCTTTGCGGGCTTATCCGCAAAAATCTCCTGACGAATAATCGCGTCGATTTCGTCCGTGATTTCGGGATGGTCGCGCAGGTACAGGCGCGTGTTCTCGCGCCCCTGACCAATGCGCTGGTCCTTGTAGCTGAACCACGCGCCGCTCTTGTGGATGATGTCGCGCTCGACCGCCATATCCAGCAGCGTGCCTTCGCGGCTGATGCCTTCGCCGTACACAATGTCGAACTCTGCCACGCGGAACGGCGGAGCAACCTTGTTCTTGACAACCTTGACCTTCGTGTGGTTGCCGACGACTTCGCTGCCGTTTTTGAGCTGCTCGCCGCGGCGCACGTCCAGACGCACGGAGGCGTAGAACTTCAGCGCACGACCGCCGGGGGTGGTTTCGGGGTTGCCGTACATCACGCCGACTTTCTCGCGCAGCTGGTTGATGAACACCGCGACGCAGCCGGTTTTGTTGATGATGCCCGCCAGCTTGCGCAGCGCCTGACTCATCAGACGCGCTTGCAGACCGACGAAGGAATCGCCCATTTCGCCGTCGATTTCCGCCTTCGGGACGAGGGCGGCGACAGAGTCGATGACAATGACATCCAGCGCGCCGGAGCGAACCAGCGCTTCGACGATTTCCAGCGCCTGTTCGCCCGTGTCGGGCTGAGAGACATACAGGTCGTCAATATTCACGCCCAGATTCTTGGCGTACACCGGGTCGAGGGCGTGCTCAGCGTCCACAAATGCCGCGATGCCGCCCATCTTCTGCGCCTGTGCGACAATGTGCAGGGCAACGGTCGTCTTACCGGAGGATTCCGGGCCGAAAATCTCCACAATACGGCCGCGCGGAATGCCGCCGACACCCAGCGCCTCATCCAGCGTCAGGCAGCCTGTGGGGATGACCTGCACGTTTTGCTCCGCATGTTCACCGAGCTTCATGACGGCACCCTTGCCGAACTGCTTATCCAAATCCGCCAGCGCGTGTTCCAGCGCCTTGAGTTTCTCCTCCTGCGCGCCCGTCACCGGGGCGGCTTTTTCGGTCTTTGCGGGCTTCTTTGCTGCCATGATACCGCTTCCTTTCTGGATACCGGCGGGGGATGCAATCGGCAATTGCCGCCGGGTTTCTTTCGCTTCTTATCGTACCACAGCGAACAGCAGTTTGCAAGGGGAACACGCAAGTTTTTCCTGATTAGGTTTCATCAAAATAATGGTATTTCCCCTTCAGAGCCAACAGGAAGCCAATCGACACGACGAACGCCAGCGCTTCCGCCGCAGAGGCTGCCCACCAGAGACCATCCACATCCAGCGCCATCGGCAGCAGGATGACCGACGCCGCTTGAAACACCAGCGTGCGCAGGAAGGAAATTGCCGCGGACACGCCGCCGTTGTTCAGCGCCGTGAAGAAGGAGGACAGGAAGATGTTGAAGCCCGCGAGCAGGAAGGCGAAGGAGAAGAGGTGGAAGGCGTGCCGCGTCAATTCGCAGAGCGTCGCGTCGTAGCCGACGAAGATGTTTGCCAGTGTCCCGGACAGCGAGATGGCGGCGATTGTCATCACGATGCCCAAGATGCCCATGACTTTCAGCCCCTTCATCAGCAGGTTTCTCAGCTCCGGGTGATTCCGCGCGCCGTAGTGGTAGCTGATGATGGGCGCACAGCCGATGGAATAGCCAATGTCAATCGCGACGAAGATGAACTGCACATACATCAGTACGCCATACGTCGCCACGCCGTCCTCGCCCAGAAAGCGCATCAGCTGTGCGTTGTACAGCATCCCAATCAGCGAGCCGGAAATGTTGCTCATCAGCTCTGATGAGCCGTTGGCGCACGATCGCAGCAGCGGCTGCACCTCGAACTTCGTCCAGCGCAGGCGCAGGGGGCTGCTTTTGCTGAACAGGAAGTACATCAGCGGCACAACGCCGCCGACGGTCTGGCTGATGCCGGTTGCAATCGCGGCGCCCGCAATGCCCCAGCGGAATACGCCCACGAACAGCGCGTCCAGCACCATGTTCGTCACGCCCGCCGCGAGCGTAATCAGCAAGCCGAACTTCGGCCGCTCCGCCGCAATCAGGAATGATTGGAACATGTTCTGCAGCATGAACGACGTAAGGAAGCAGACGACAATCCGCCCATAAAGCACGCAGTCATCCACCATGGCCTCTGTTGCGCCCAGCAGAATCGCCATCGGGCGCATGGCCAGCACCCCGACCACCGTCAGGATAACGCCCAGCAGGATGCCGAAGAGCGTAATCATGGAGAAATACTTGTTCGCGCACGCCTTGTCGCCCTCGCCCAGCACGCGGGAGACCAGCGCCGTGCCGCCTGTGCCGAGCATAAAGCCCATTGCGCCCAGAATGATGAGAAACGGCATAATCAGGTTGATGGACGCGAACGCCGTTTTTCCGGCGAAATTCGACACGAACAACCCGTCCACCACGCCGTAGATGGACGTGAACACCATCATGACAATCGACGGCAGGACGAAGCGGAACCGCCGAGCGTAGGTAAAGTGGTCAGATAGTTGAATAGGGTTCTTCTTGCTCATTTGGCTTGACTTTCCCCTTCTGGATTCCGCATTGTCTGCGGGAAAATGTCTATCATCAGCGCATTCAGGCGGCGCAAGAGGGAGAACAGCTGATCCGCCTCTTCTTCGCTGAATTGCGCCAGCGCCTGCTGCTCGGTTTCAGCAACGCGGTCTGCGGTTTCACGCGCCAGCGCTTCGCCCGCGGCCGTCAGGTGAATCGTTTTCGTGCGGCGATTTGAACCGCTTTGCAGCGTAATCAGCCCGTCCGCTTCCATTTTCTTCAGCGCGGAGTTGATTGTCTGTTTGGGTTCGTGCAGAAATTCGCACATCCGGCTCTGCGTCATTTCGCCCGGCTCAACCCGCAGCGTGTACAGCGCCCACATCGCCATGTCAGTCAGGTTCATCTGCTTCGCCATCTGTCGGTAGATATTGGCATTTTCTTTCCATGCCTCGTTCAGCGCAAACAGACGTGTGCTTAACGCTTTCATCACAATGCTCCTTTCAATTTGTCCGAAATCGGACAGTATCGATTATAGTCCGATTTCGGACATTTGTCAAGAAACTTTTGCCGAAAAAATAACAGTGTGTGTGTAACCATTTGAACAATTTTTGAACTTTTTTGCCCTATGTCTTGTTATCTCCCTGACTTTCCGATAACGTTTTCTGAAATGCAGTCTGTTTCCTTGACGGCTGTTGAAATTGGGCGTATAATGACAGATGCGCAATTGCGCCATATAATAGGAAACGCTGCCTCAGAAATCCGAATGTGCCTGTGCCGCCCTGTGATGAACGAAAAGAAAGAGTTATCGATATGAACAGTGAGCAAATCCGGAAGTTTTTCGCTGATTATCAGGTTGTCCTCAAGCGGGTGGAGCAGCTCGAAGCTGCCATGCGCATCAAGTCCGACTGGGATACATGGTGCGCCGCCCTTCGGGAGCGCGCTGAATTCTTCCGCACGGAGTATGCGCACATGAATGCCCTGATGCGCAGCGTGATGCCGGAGTTCGCGAAGGAAGAACCTGCTTTAGACGATGACGCATGGAACCAGCTGCAAATTTCGATGATGGACTTCTATCGCGCAGATACGCATGACTTGGCGCTCCTGATGGAACTTGCAAAGATTCTCCAGAAGCACTATGGACACAGCAACAACCTTGCCGCGATGACGGATGTGGATCTGACATTGGCGTACACAAATCTGGAATTCTCCCGCATCCTGCGTGAACCATATGGCACACGCGCAAGGGACTATTACCGCAAGATTTCGGTTTTGTCGCGGAATTTCGGCGCAATCAAGGAGCACAGCGTCCATCAGGCGATTGTGGTGGCCTACGCGAACCTTGTGATGAGCTGCTGCGTGTTAGGCTCGGTCACGATGGAAGAAGCGTTTGGCATGTGGGAGGAAATGAAGGAACTGCAAGCGTCGGATGCGCTGGCGGCGACGCGCGAAAGCGAGCCGGACGTAGGCAGGCTGCTGGATATTTTCACCGAGCGCTTCCGCACGGACGCTTACGCGCTGGCGAAATCGTTTGACCGCACCATGGAGGCGCACACCCGCTTTGTGCCGCCGGAATTGATGAGTCGGATTGAGCAGATAACGGCAGAATATTACGAAAAGCTGGATAAGCCGGAGGAAAGCACTGCCGACATGTTCCAAATTATCACCAGCCAGTGTGAGTTCGACTGCGAGACGGGCCGCCGCACGGCAGATGAGTGCTGGAAGGAGATTCACACTTTCTTCCGTAAGACAAAGCCGAAGGTGAAGCAGTTCGGTGAAGTGGACGTGCGCAAAATTGACGTTATTTCCTATTACATGACCTGTCTGGACGCGCTGATTTCCTTCCTCGTGGAAACGACGATGCCGATGGAGGATAAGAAACGCTATTTCCGCGAATATCAGCAGGATATCCGTGATTTCATTGCGGATTACGACACGCGCACCGGCCATAGCAACACGCTGAACAACGCACTGGAGGAGCTGGCGTTCTTCCCAAATGCCTATGCGCTGTTCGACACGGCGGAGGAGAAAATCGACTACATCTTCCGGCTCGTTGTCGCGCGGCACTGCACCGCGTTCCTGCATTCGCTGATGGTGTCCGCCTTTGCGGAAGCGATTCTCTCCGCCATCATCGACAAAGAACCGGCGCTGATGGTGGGGTATCACGGCATGACGTCGCCGGAGGATGTGCAGGCGCATCGCGCGGAAATCCTGCAATTTGCGCATGACGCCGCCCTGCTGCACGATGTGGGCAAGAATTCCATGCTCGAGATTATCGAGACGCAGCACCGCCCGCTGACGGACGAGGAGTTCGGCATCATCCGCTCCCACCCGAACCGCGGCGGGCAGTACCTGAGCATCGACGAGGATTTGGCGCGCTATGTGGATATCGCCCGCGGTCACCACAAGTTCTACAACGGCAAGGGCGGCTATCCGAACGACTTTGATAACACCGCCTCGCCGGAGCGCTTCATGATTGACATCATCACCGTCTGCGACTGCCTTGATGCCGCGACTGACCAGTATGGCCGCAACTACCACCAAGCCAAGACGACGGACGAAGTGCTGGCGGAATTCAAGCGCGATGCGGGTGTTCGCTACAACCCGGACATTGTGCGCTTCATCCTGCAGGATTCCGCTCTTCGCGATACCCTGCGCGAAATTTCCGATTCCCGCCGCCTGACAATTTACTACGACACCTACAAGCACTATTTTATGTAACACAAGGGAGTTCCAAGTGGCTTTGCTCCTTGACCCTTTCGCGCGATTGGGTTGGTGACACTATCAGGCAGGGCCCGCGTGCTTATCTGCCCTTTCAGTCAGCTAAAGGTGTCCGTCATAGCGGACGGAGAGGGCTTGCCGCAATACAAGCTATACTATTTCCAGATGGCACAGCTGAATCTGAAAATAGTATTAATTCCTGAAAAGTGCAAATCAACAGATACAAAAAGAGCCGCTTCTACACAACAGAAGCAGCTCTTTTTCATATCCCCATCCCGCAATGCTCGCACTGCCGCGCAGCTCCTTCCACCACACTCGTGCGCCTCCCGCAGTGCGGACACACAATAAACGACTGTACCACCCCATACGCCCGTAGGTTCGGCGCAGTTAGGTATACCATCGCCGTCAGCGGATCAATCTGAATGTTTCGCAGATAGTTCCCGCAGAGCAATAACCGCAGCGTCTCCATGTTCGGGCAGTCCGGCAGGAGCTTGGGCATATCCGACAGCGGAAACATGTGCAGCGAGAACGTTGCTAACTGCTGTGCAACGCCGCGCGCCCTGCGTCGGATGATTTCCCCCTGAAGCAGATGCATCCCGGCGTACAGCGCCGCCGTCGCAAGGCATAGCAGCAGCACCACCATGCGCGTGTCGCCGTGCTCACCCGCCTTGCAGGTGCGCCACAGCAGCAGCGCCGATAGGGCGAAGAACAGCGCCATCAGCGGATACACCCACCATCGGCGGTTTGCCCGCTGCGTCAAATAGGGATTCATGCGGATGCCTCCTGTTGCCGAATAACATTCATTTCACCTATACAATACCATACTTGCAGGATAATGTCAATCTTGACGCGAAAGAAAAACCGGGAAGCGGCTTCTGCCACCTTCCCGGCTGCTTGGCGTTACGCCCCCAGATACGCCTTCCTGACTGCATCGTTGTGCAGCAGCTCCTGCGCGTCGCCGGACATGGAAATTTTGCCTGTTTCCAGCACATACGCGCGGTTCGCGACGGACAATGCCATTTGCGCGTTCTGTTCCACCAGCAGAATCGTCGTGCCGTTCTTGTGCAGCGCGCGGATAATGTCGAAAATCTGCTCGACCAGAATCGGTGCAAGGCCCATTGACGGCTCATCCAGCATCAGCAGGCGCGGCTTGGACATCAGCGCGCGCGCCATCGCCAGCATCTGCTGCTCGCCGCCGGAGAGCGTGCCGGCAATCTGCTTCTGGCGCTCCTTCAGGCGCGGGAACAGCTCAAACATCTGCTCAATGCTGCCCGGAATCTCCTTGTCGGGGCGCGTGAAGCCACCCATTTCGAGGTTCTCCAGCACCGTCATCTGCTGGAAGATGCGCCGTCCTTCGGGGCAGAGCGCCATGCCGTGCTTCACCATATCCGACGCGTGGACGCGCGCCAGATCCTTGCCGCCGAAGTGGATGCTGCCCTCGCGCGGGCGGAGCAGTCCGGCGACGGTGTTCAGCGTGGTGGATTTGCCCGCGCCGTTTGCGCCGATCAGCGTGACGACCTCGCCCTCATCCACCGAGAAGGAAATGCCCTTGATTGCGTGAATCGCGCCGTAATAAACGTTGATATCGTTGACTTCCAGCAGACTCATGCTTTCGCCTCCTTCTGCTTGCCCAGATACGCCTCAATGACGACCGGGTTGTTCTGGATTTCCTCTGCCGTGCCCTTGGCGATAATGCGCCCGTAGTTCAGCACGCAGATGCCTTCGCAGATGCCCATGACCAAATTCATGTCATGCTCAATGAGCAGAATAGCAATCTGGAACTGGTCGCGGATTTTGATGATGTTCTCCATCAGCTCCGCCGTTTCGTGCGGATTCATGCCCGCGGCGGGTTCGTCCAGCAGCAGAAGCGACGGATTCGTCGCCAGCGCGCGCACAATCTCCAAGCGCCGCTGTGCGCCGTAGGGGAGGGAACCTGCCTTGACATCGCCCATGTTTTCCATGCCGAAGATGCTCAGCAGATCCAGCGCCTTTTCGTGCTGCTTCTTCTCGCCTTGCCAATACTGCGGCAGACGGAAGATGCCGGAAAACATGCCGTACTTAATCTGGTTGTGCAGGCCGATGCGGACGTTCTCTTCCACCGTCATGTTGTCGAACAGGCGGATGTTCTGGAACGTGCGGGCAATGCCGAGCTTGCTGGCCTGCACTGTGTTCATGCCTGCCGTGTCTTTGCCGTTGATGAGCACGGTGCCGGTTGTGGGCTGATAGACCTTCGTCAGCAGGTTAAAGACCGTTGTCTTGCCCGCGCCGTTCGGGCCGATAAGCCCGCAGATTTCCGTGCGCCCGATGGCAAGGTTCACGTCGTCCACTGCCTTCAGACCGCCGAACTCAATGCCCAGATGGCTGGCTTCCAGCACGGGCGAATGATTCACGTCGCGTTCCGGAATGATGCTGCGCGACGGCACGGGAACCATCTTTGTATTGGGCTTAAAACGCTTCAGCGGTTCAGTCATGCCGCGTCACCTTCCTTCACAGCTTCTTTTTTCGCGGGGCGGATGCGCTCGAACACCTGCCGCACCACCGGGGCGTTGCCCAGCAGCATCACGGCAATCAGCACGATGGCGTAAATCAGCATACGGTAGTCGCCAAATTCGCGCAGCACCTCCGGCAGCACCGTCAGCAGCGCCGCTGCAATCACCGATCCGCGGATATTGCCGATGCCGCCCAGCACGACGAACACCAGCACGAGGATGGACGTGTCAAACTTGAACTTGTCCGGCGCGATGGAGGAGAAGTTCAGCCCAAACAGTGCGCCCGCCATGCCCGCCAGCGCCGCCGAGGTGACGAACGCCATCAGCTTGTACTTCGTCACGTTCACGCCCATGGCTTCGGCGGCAATGCGATTGTCGCGGCTTGCCATAATCGCGCGGCCGGAGCGGCTGTTGATGAGGTTCAGCACGACAAACAGCGTCAGCAGCACCAGCACGAAACCCGCCTCGAACGTCGCAATGCGCCCGACGCGCACCGCCCCCGCCGGCCCGTTGTACAGGAGCGTGCCATCAATGCGGGGATTGTTGAAGTTGACAATCAGCTTGCCGTCGCTGACCGCGAAATACAGGCAGTTCATGACGTTGCGGATGATTTCGCCGAACGCCAGCGTGACGATGGCAAGGTAGTCGCCGCGCAGACGCAGCACCGGGATGCCAATCAGCACACCCGCAATCGCCGCGCATACGCCGCCCGTCAGCATGGCCAGCACGAGGCGCATCGTCTCATTTTCCATCTGGAAGGCGTTCAGCAGCCAGCCGGACATGATGATGCCGGAGAAAGCGCCGACGCTCATGAAACCCGCGTGACCCAGCGACAGTTCGCCGGAGATGCCGACCGTCAGGTTCAGCGAAACCGCCATGACGATGTAGACGCAAATCGGGATGAGCTGCCCCTTCAGGGAGCGGCTGATGGTGACGCCCGGAATCATCTTGCTCAACGCCATCTGCGTAAAGACGAACGCGATGATGACGATGGCGTAGGTGATCAAGTTGTTCAGAAAGCCTTTTGTCGACTTTTTCATCGTTTTCTTCATCCCGTTACACCTTCTCCCGCATCGGCTTGCCCAGCAACCCCGTCGGCTTGACCAGCAGCACGATAATCAGCACGGCGAACACCAGCGCGTCGCCCAGCTCCATGGACACATACGCCTTGCCGAGAATCTCAATGATGCCCAGCAGCAGACCGCCCAGCAGCGCGCCGGGAATTGATCCGATGCCGCCGAAAACAGCCGCCGTGAACGCCTTGATGCCCGGCATGGAACCTGTCGTGGGCATCAGCGTGTGGTAGGTGGAGCAGAGCAGCACGCCCGCAATCGCCGCCAGCGCACTGCCGATGGCGAAGGTCAGGGAAATCGTCGCGTTCACCTTGATGCCCATCAGTTCCGCCGCGCTGCGGTCTTCGCTGACGGCGCGCATCGCCTTGCCCATCTTCGTGTGGGAGGTGAAGAACGTGAGCACCAGCATGATGATGATGTTCGCCAGCACGGTCACGATTGTTTCGCCAGTCAGAATCAGCTGCCCGTCAAACAGGCTGATGGACGGGATGCTGACGAAAGACGGAAACGACATGGGGTTCGGGCCGAACACCAGCAGCGCCAGGTTTTGCAGCAGGTAGCTCACGCCGATGGCGGTAATCAGCACGGCAAGGCTCGTTGCCTGACGCAGCGGCTTGTACGCCAGGCGCTCGATGACCATGCCCAGCACCGTGCAGACAATCATGGCAATCAGAACGCCAAGCAGGGGGACATGCCCCAGTACTGCGTGGCACAGAAGGCAATGTACGCGCCAATCATGATGACGTCGCCGTGCGCGAAGTTCAGCATCTTGGCAATGCCGTAGACCATCGAGTAGCCCAAGGCGATGATGGCATACACACTGCCAAGGCTGATGCCGTTGATGAGGTAAGAGAAGAACTGAAGCATCCTGCCTGCACCTCCAAATGACTGAAATCTGCGGGAAAAGCACTTTCCCTTGAACGACAGCAAGGCAATCAGCAGCAGTTCGTGTGCACCCTTGCACCAACTGTTGCTGATTACCTTCTGTCTGCATCTCCCGGATACGCTCATGCCGGAGAAGGAAGCTCCTCCTCCGGCATGAGGAAAACGTGTGGAATAGGGGGGATTACTCCGCTGCAGCCGCCTCAGCGCCGACATACACGCCGTTCTTGATGATGACGGCCGTCGGGGTCTTGGTGACAGCGCCCGTCGCATCCCAGACCATCGTGCCGGTCAGACCGGTGACGGTCAGTTCCTGCATGGCAGCAATCATCGCGTCGCAGATATCTTCCGGCGCTTCGTCGCCCTTCACGCCAGCCTTTTCAGCGGCCGCCGCCAGCGCGTAGATGCCGTCATACGCATCCGCCGCGAACTGGTTCGGCACCTCGCCGTACTTTTCCTGATACTTGCCGACGAAGCTCTTGGTCAGCTCGTCCGGCGCGTCCGCGGAGAAGGGGGTCAGCAGCATGACGTCTTCCGCCAGCGCAACATCGAAGCCGGGCATGGTCAGGATGCCGTCCATGCCGTCAACGCCGAAGAACACCGGCTTGTAGCCCATGGTGTTGGCAGCGTTGAGAATCTGGGAAGCGGGGGTGTAGTAGATGGGCAGGAACACAACGTCCGCACCGGCGTTCTTGGCCTCGGTCACCTGCACGGAGAAGTCCGTGGTGTCGTTGGTGAAGGTGGTCACGGAAACGATGTTCAGCCCCAGCTCGGCAGCCTTGCTCTCAAAGGTCTGATAGATACCGGTGGAATAGGTGTCGGCGTTGTTGTAGATGATGGCGACCTTCTCGCCGACCTTCTTGTTGAAGATGTATTCAGCGGACGCGGAGCCCTGTGCCGGGTCCGTGAAGCAGATCTGATACATGTTGTCCTTGTTCGCAATGACTTCCAGCGAGGAAGCGGAAGGCGTGAGCATAAACACGCGCTCGTCATACGCCTGCGCGGAGACAGCAATGCAGGGGGGTTGTCGTCACGCAGCCAAGGATGACCTGCGTGCCCTTGTCCAGCGTCGCGTTGTAAGCGTTGATGGACTTTTCAGCGTCGTTTTCATCGTCCTGCACATCCAGCACGATGTTCACCTTGCCGGCGGCGTTGATTTCTTCCACGGCGATTTCCGCGCCGCGCGCAACTGCCAGACCATAGACGGCGGCAGCACCGGTCATCGGGCCAATCACGCCGATGTGAATCGTCGTCGTTTCCTCCGCGGACGCGAAGGACGCCATGCTCAGCGCCATGGCCAGAGCAAGAACGAGACTAAAGAACTTCTTCATGAGAACCAATCTCCTTATCAGGTGGACGGGCGGAAGCGTGTTCCGTTCGTCATGCAACAATTATACGCATCGGATGGCGTGCCGTAAAGGGTTTTTGTGGATTTTTCGTGTTCTTTTGCTGCGCTTCCTGACGAAAATGTTCGCTTTCTGGCTAATACGATTTCCAGATTCACCTGCGCCATCTGCTTGCGCCTTTTCCCTTCTGGCGTCCGCTCATTCCACTTAGCGTAGCGCTGCTACGCTGCGTTTCATTCACGTTAGCCAGAATGAAAAATTCGCGGCGCATCTTGGCGCATTCTTATCTGGAAATAGTATAATTTCTGCATCACACGAAAAATCCCCCTGCGCATACGCTGATGCGGGGGAGGTGAGGCGGCGTGAGCAGCATGTGCTATCAGACGCTCAGTTTCGTGGAATGTCTGGAAATCCTGCGGCAGGCGAAGGCAGTCCGCGCGGCGTTCTTTGACGGTCACGCGCCGTATGTTGTGCCGATGGGGTTCGAGTGGTTCGTGAACGGGATGCAGCCGGTCGTTTGCCTGATGATGCCGAAGGAGGGCCGCAAGGCGGAGGCGTTATCCGTCTGCACGCGGGTGTGCCTGGAGTTTGAAGCGCCGGATGCGGCGGCGATTCAGGTTGTTCTGGCGGAAGGAAAAGCCGTCCCCCTGCACGAGGAGGACGGCGCAATGGTCTATGCGATTCCGGTGGAAACCATGTCGGGGCGGCGTTATTTTTTGCCTGATGACTGAGCCGGGAAAGTCAGCGTGATGGTCGTACCCTCGCCCAGCGCGCTCTGCATGGCAATCTGCGCGTGATGCACCTGCGCGCCGTGCTTGACGATGGACAGCCCCAGTCCCGTGCCGCCGGTCTGCTTGCTGCGGCTCTTGTCCACGCGGTAGAAGCGCTCGAATACGCGCTGCTGATCCTCCGGCGCAATGCCTACGCCGTTGTCCGCGACAGTCACGACGGCGCGTCCGTCCGCCATTTCTGCCCGTGCCCGGACGTATCCGCCCGCGTGGTTGTACTTGATGCCGTTTTCCAGCAGGTTCGTCAGCATCTCTTCCAGCAGGGCATGGTCGCCGGAAATCAGCACGGGGTCATTTCCGCTGGCGCTGATGCTTACCTGCGCATTCTGCGCGGCGGGTGTCAGCTTCTGGACGCAGTGCTGAATCAGCGCGGTCAAATCGACGGGGGTCACTTCGCCGCGCACACCCTCGTCAAGGCGCGACAGGCGGATGATGTCCTCAATCAGCGTCAGCAGGCGGCGACTTTCGGCGAGAATCTTCCGCCCGAATTCCGTCGCGTCCTCCGGCTTCTGCAGCATCCCGGAGGACAGCAGCTCCGCGTAGCCGCTGATGGTGGTCAGCGGGGTGCGCAGCTCGTGGCTGACGTTGGCGGAGAATTGCCGGCGGCTTGCTTCAGCGGCCTGTGCGGCGGTGACATCCTGCATCAGCAGTGCCGTGCCGCCGCCTTCGACATGGCTGAGGGAGAGGTGGATGGTCATGCCGTTCAATTGCATCGCGCATTCCGTGCCCTGCCCGTCCAAAAGGCGGAGCAGCGCTTCGTCGCGGCTGACGGCAATCATCGGCTGCCCAACCGGGTCATTGGTGATGCAGAACATTGCCCGCGCCGCGCTGTTCATCGTCAGCACATGCCGCTTCTCGTCGAGGATGACGAAGCCCTCCTTCATGCCGCCGAGGACGGTGTCCAGCTCATGCCGCTGGGCAGTCAGGGATGCCATCTGGTCGGCAATGCGGGCGTTCTGCTGCGCCATGCGGCGAAGCATAGGCGAGAGCTCTTCGTAAACGTCGCTTTCCAGCGGCTGATCAAGGTTGACCTCGTTCATGGGGGCGGCAAGGCGCTTCGCCAGCGGGCGGGAAAACGCCATCGCCGCGCCGAAGCAAAGCACCGCGCCCAGCAGCAGATACCCCAGTAAATCGCGCACCTGCCGCAGCATTCCGCGCTGCGTGCCCGAAACGCGGATGACACGCCCGTCCGCCAGCCGTTTGGCGTAATACAGGCTCGTTTGCCCAAGGGTCGCGCTGCTGCGGGCGGTGAACGCCTCGCCGTTTTCGCGCGCCTGCTGAAATTCTTCGCGCCCGGCGTGGCTCTCCAAGCGGGACGCATCCACTTCGCTGTCATACAGCACCGTGCCGTCCGTATCCAGATACGTTACGCGCTGGGTGAATACGCTCCCTTGCAGCAGGGAAACCGGGTCATCCGACGCCTCAAGGTAGGAGGACAACTGCGCCGCCTGCTGCCGGAGCTGCTCGCGGTTGTCGGCGGTCGTTTGGAAGTACATGCCCGCGAATACCAGCACGCACATCAGCAGAAGGGTCAGCAGGGTTACGCCCGACAGCGTCAGGCGCAGACGGGAAGAAAGGCGGTTTTTCATCAGGATTCACCTGCTTCCGGATGTTCGTCCATGCGGTAGCCGACGTTGCGGATGGTGGCAATCAGCCGCCCGCTGTCGCCGAGCTTCTGCCGCAGGGTGCGGACGTGAACGTCAATCGTGCGCGTGTCGCCGGAGTAGGCGATGCCCCACACGTCGTCCAGCAGCACTTCGCGTGTGACAGCTTTGCCCGCGTGCGCCATCAGGAACGCCAGCAGTTCAAATTCCATGTGCGTCAGGGCGATTTCCTGTCCGCCGGCGGTGACGCGGTGGCTCTCGCGGTCAAGCGTCACGTCGCCCAGCGCCATGACGGCGGAGGGCGTTTCCTCCTGCGTCCGCCGCAGCAGCGCACGCACGCGCGCCAGCAGTTCCATCACACCGAACGGCTTCGTCAGGTAATCGTCCGCGCCGCAGTCCAGCCCATTCACCTTGTCCATTTCCGCGTCACGCGCGGTGACGAGAATCACGGGCACGCGGCGGGTGCGTGCGTCGCGGCGCAGGAAGCGCAGCAGGGACAAGCCGTCCTCACCCGGCAGCATCACGTCCAGCAGCACGCAGTCCGGCACGGTCTTTTCCAGCGCCTGACGGAACGCGGCGGGGGTCTCGAACCCTTCCGCCTCATAGCCTGACTGACGCAGCGCGTACAGCTCCAACTCGCGAACGCCGTGATCGTCCTCGACAACGAAGATCATTTCAGCTCTTCTCCTTTATACAGCCCGGTGATGGCGTACACCACCCATTCGGCAATGTTGACCGCGTGGTCGCCGATGCGCTCCAGATACTTGGCAATCATCAGCAGGTCAAGGCATTCCTCCGTCCGATCGGGATGCCCGCGAAGCCCGGCAATCAAGTCCGCCTTCACGTCGTTGAACAGCGCGTCCACAATGTCGTCGGACAATTCCACCTGCTGCGCCAGCTCAATATCCTTATGGATATACGCGTCAATCGCGCGGTGCACCATCGAAATCGCCGCCTGCGCCATCGACGCGAAATGCTCCGGGCGCGGACTGCGCAGATGCCCCATCGTCGCAATTTCACAGATGTCGCTCGCCTGATCGCCGATGCGCTCCATGTCGGTAATCATTTTCAGCGCCGCGCTGATGGTGCGCAGGTCACGCGCGACGGGCTGCTGCTGGAGCAGCATGTGGATGCACATCGCTTCCACCTCGCGCTCTTTTTCGTCCACAATGTGGTCGCCGTCGCGAATTGCCGCCGCTTCCGCCATGTCGTCCGTCTGCAAGGCGCGAATTGCCCGCTCAATCGTGTTCTCCACCAGTGCGCCCATCGCCATCATCTGCTCGCCAAGCTGCGCAATCTGGTCATCAAAATGCTTTCTCATCGAAAGACCTTCTTTCTATGATAAACGGTGGTGAAACTCCTGAAAATGCTGATTTATGCGTTGATTTAGAAGTGCGGATTCCGAAAATCTGACGACTTCCAATAAAAGTCAAGCCGGGTAGGGGAAACCGAAGGGGTCAAGGGGGCGATCGCGGACTTCGTCCGTTTCCATTGCCCCTTGTCGCCTCCGCAGAGGCGAAATCCCTGCTTGCGGAAAAGTCATGCTATGTCTGGAAGACCAGCGCTGCGGTCGCGCCAATGGGCGCGACAATGTGCAAGTGATGGATAGAGCAGCTTGGGGGGCGCTCCTGCGGGAGCGCAAAGTTACTGGCAGGGACGCTTCGCTGCCTGCGCCTTTGTTGAGCGCGTTTGGCGAAATGGTCGCCCGTGGAACAGTTGGGGCGTTGCCCCAAACCCCACCAGAGGCGCCGCCTCTGGACTCCGCAAGGGGCATTGCCCCTTGACCCTTTTTTGCGTCCCGGCTTGAGCGCGTTCCCCTGCTATCCTTTATCCCTAATCCGCCTATCCTTTCCCCTGCATTATAGCAAAAAATCCTTCCACGAACAACCCTTAGCCGAAGCGCCCCGTGATATAATCCTCCGTTCGCTTATCCCGCGGCATCGAGAACAACTGATCTGTCGCCCCAACTTCCACCATATCCCCTAACAGGAAGAATGCCGTTGTGTCCGCAATGCGCAGCGCCTGCTGCATGTTATGCGTCACAATCACAATGGTGTACTTCCCTTTCAGCTCCATGCACAATTCTTCAATCTTGCTCGTCGAAATCGGGTCAAGCGCCGAGGTGGGTTCGTCCATCAGCAGCACCTCCGGTTCAACCGCCAGCGCGCGCGCAATGCAAAGTCGCTGCTGCTGACCGCCGGAAAGCCCCAAAGCGCTCTTGTTCAGGCGGTCTTTCAGCTCGTCCCAAATGGCGGCGTTCCGCAGGCTGCTTTCCACAATTTCGTCCAGCTGCGCCTTGCGGTGGATGCCATGCGTGCGCGGGCCGTAGGCAATGTTGTCGTAGACGCTCATGGGGAAGGGGTTCGGCTTCTGGAATACCATGCCGACGCGCTTGCGCAGCAGGTTCACGTCCATGCTGCCGTAAATGTCCTCGCCGTCCAGCGTGATGCTGCCCTCGACGCGGCAGTCGGGGATGAGGTCGTTCATGCGGTTGAGCGTTTTCAGCAGCGTCGATTTGCCGCAGCCGGACGGCCCGATGAACGCGGTGATTTTGCCGCGCTCAATGTCGAGGTTGATGCCGTGCAGGGCGTGGAATGCGCCGTAGTAGAGGTTCAAATCCTTGATGGCAATCTTTACGTCCGCGGGCGTATCAGCCGGATGTGCGGTTTTGTTCTTGATGGCTTCCTGCATGTCGATAATCATGATGCTTTTCCTCCGATTTTGCGGGAAATCAGGCTGGACAGGCTGTTCAGCCCCAGCACGAGCAGCAGCAGCACCACGCCCGTGGCGTACGCTTGGTCGTAATGCAGCCCCTCCAGCGACAGCTGATACATATGCACCGCCAGCGTGCGCCCGGACGAGAGCAGAAAATGCTTGGGCATGTCCGCGACCGTGCCGGCGGTAAACAGCAGCGCGGCGGTTTCACCCACGATGCGCCCAATCGCCAGCACCACGCCGGAGAGAATGCCCGGCATGGCGGGCGGCAGCACGATTTTGATGACCGTGCGCAGTTTGCCCGCGCCTAAGCCGAAGCTGCCCTCGCGGTAGCTGTCCGGGATGGAGAGCAGCGCTTCTTCGGTCGTGCGCAGTATCAGCGGCAGCACCATAAGGGAAAGCGTCAGCGCACCGGAGAGCAAAGTCAGGTTGATCTGCAGGGCAGTGAAAAACACCATGCCGAACAAGCCGTAGATGATGGAGGGGATGCCCTGCAGGGTCTCGGCGGTCAGGCGGATGGTGCGCACCAGCGGCGAGTTGCGCTTGGCGTACTCCGCCAGATAAATCGCCCCGCCCACGCCAATCGGGATAGCGACAAGCAGCGCAACCAGCGCAATCAGCAGCGTGTTGATGATGGCAGGCAGCATCGACTGATTTTCCGTCGTGTACTTCAGGCTGAACAGCTCCGGCGTCAGGTGCGGAATGCCCTTGACAAGCAGGTCAATGACGATGGCAAGCAGGGCGAAAATCGTAATCAGCACCGACAGGCGGCACAGCAGCCGCAGCAGCGCGCTGGCTGGATGACGCCGCCAGCGGTTGCTTTCATTGCGGAAGAAATTCCTGATGGGATGCGCGCGGTACGCGGGGGCGGTCATCATTGCTGTTCCCTCCTTTTCAGCACGGAGAAGGAAGCGTTAATCAGCAGGATAAAGACGAACAGCACGATGCCGGCGGCAATCAGCGCTTCGCGGTGCAGCCCTTCGGCGTAGCCCATTTCGATGACGATGCCGGAGGTGAGTGTGCGGATGCCGCTGAGCAAATCGGAGGTCAGGCGCGGCTGATTGCCGATGACCATCTTGACCGCCATTGCCTCGCCGATGGCGCGGCCAATCGCCAGCACAACCGACGCCAGAATGCCGGATTTCGCCGCCGGGACAGTCGCGCGGAACACACTGCGTTCATCTGTCGCGCCCAGCGCCAGTGACCCCTCGTAGTAGGAGTTCGGCACGGCTTTGACGGCGGCGGAGGTCAGCTGGATGATGGTCGGCAGAATCATGATGCCCAGCAGCAGCGACGCTGTCAGGATGCACTGCCCGCGCCCGCGGCCGCCGAACATCTCGCGGATGAGCGGCACGAGCGTCGTCAGCCCAAAGAAGCCGTAGACAATCGACGGCACGCCCGCCATCAGCCCAATCATCGGCTCGATGATTTTGCGCAGGCGAACCGGGCAGAAGCGCGCCAGATAAATCCCCGCGAGGATGCCGACCGGCGCGCCGAAGAGCAATGCGCCGCCCGTGACGTAGAGCGAGCCGACAATCATCGGCAGGATGCCGAAAATATTGTTCGCGGGCTTCCACGTCGTCCCGGACAGGAACGCGCCCAAATCATATTTCGTAAAGAACGGCAGTCCGTTCAGAAACAGAAAAACGCAGATCAGCGCGACGGCCGCGATGGAGAACGCCGCTGTCGCCGCAAAGACCCAGCGCATGACCTGCTCCTTGACTTTCATGTCGATTGATTCCTTCTTTCTTCATGCTTTCCCGCTATTTAGGATAGCACGGGAATGTAAAATGCGCGGGCGGGGGAATGTAAAGAGCGTGTAAAATCACAAGCACAAAAAATCCTCAATCTGTTGATTTTGTGTTATTTATATGATATAGTAAGAATAGGTAAGGTGCGTTGCTGTGAAAGGAGGATACATTATGAAGAAATATGCCAAACTTCTCTGTGTGGCGCTTTTGTCGATTAGCTTGAGCTTTTCTCTTGCAGCGGCTGAACCGTCACAATGTGAGAACTGTGGACAGAAGAGAATGTTTATAGTTTCTTGTGGCGCGTTTAGTCGTTGGAAGCAAGAATCAGCTGCATGTGCAAACAACTATAAATGCACGAAAAGAACGTCTTTATATACGACGATATATACTTGTGTTGACTGCGGCTGGAGTACCATTTCTGGAACACATGAGCATATGGTAGAGCATACGATTTGTGAAGACGAGTTTGTTTGTCCGCTCGGAGATGAATGATTGTGCGGTGGTGCCTTAAGGCGGGATAATTGACTGTAACGCACCTTGCTTTCCTAAGGAGGTATGCTGATGAAGAGAATTTTGGCACTTGCGTATTTAGGGTTCATGCTTTTTTCGCTTTCATCAACTGCAGAAAATGCAATATCAATCAATATCTTAGGCAATGAGCAGGAAGATGCGCGATTTTACTTTTTAGAGTGCAGAGAAGAAATATTAAATGAAACAAAATATAAAATATCCTATAAAAGCGCAAATATTACGGTAGAAGATTTGTCACTTCTGACGAATCGAGAGTACGATGCTGTTTTGCTCTATCAGAAGGTGCTGCAAGCAGCAGTGGAAAGAGATCTGCTGCTGCCTATAAATGATACTGCGTTGAATCACGATTGGACTGCGCTTGCTGTTTATTTGTCAAAAGATGATGTAATGTATGGACTGCCATACTATTACATAGCGAATCTTTTTTCTCTGGATGATACGCTTGCATACCGTGCGAATTTTCTGTTTCCGCAGTCTGCGGGATATTCGCTGGAAACACTGCTGTGCGCTTGCAATCAGTCAGATTTATCGCAAACGGAAGACATATGCTTAATGTACACAAATCTAAAAACCCCACTATTTCTAATGCAATATTTGTCTGCACAGTACAACGAAACTGGTGATTTGCAATTCGATACTGCAGTTTTCCGTAGAACAATTTCTTGCTATGCTGAAATGGTTCGCAAAGGGTACATTATGGATTATGACAATGCTCAGCGGGTTAAGCCGATTCTGCGGTTGACACCAAATCCAGACCACTATGTACCGTTCCCTAACCTTGATGGAATGAATTGCATTGTTGTTGATTTGTATGCTTTGTGCATCCCGAAAAGCACAGCTTATCCTCAAAAGGCGCAGAACTTTCTTTCGGATTTTGCTGATGAAGTCTGCCAAAGTCAGATTGCATTAGGCAATTGGAGTCAGATGGTTTATCAATCGCCTGAAATATATGGAAACGAAATCAGAGACAAATTCCCATTTTATTCAGAAAATTTACGCCAAGAAATAATGAACGATGGCGTTCCACGCTTCCCTAATACAGAGTTTATTCGTTACTTGAATCAAACAGGCATTATCACAAACTACGTCAATCAAGAAATGACAATTGATGAACTCATCGCTGCGCTTCAACAAAAATGGGATGAAATTGAGTAAAAACGAGAAAAACAGTGTTTTTGAAGAGCCTACCCCGAATTAACACAATCTTAACCTAACCTGCCTTTCCGCCTTTACATTCCCGCGGTATCATACAGGCGTACCCAAGGAAAAAGACAAGGGCAACAGGACATCAGGAAGGTGTCCCGGACAGAAAGGAAGGTTTTTCTGCAATGAAGAAGTTTGCTGCCATCCTGCTCTCGCTCGTGCTGACGCTCACCGTCGCGCTGGCGGACTCCATCTACGTTGTTTCCCGTGAGGACGGCTCCGGCACGCGCGCCGCGTTCATCGAACTGACGGGCGTTGAACAGAAGGACGCTGACGGCAACAAGGTTGATATGACCACCGTCGAAGCGGCTGTGTACTCCGGCACGTCCGAAGTCAAGACCACGGTTTCGCAGGACATCGCCGCCATCGGCTACATCTCCCTCGGCTCGATGGATGCGTCCGTGAAGGCGCTGAAGGTCGCCCGCAACCCCGAAGATGGTGCGGAAGCCGTCTACGTCGAAGCGACCCCTGAAAACGTCGCCAGCGGTGATTACGCCATCGCGCGTCCCTTCAACATCGCTTACAAGGCGGACAACCTCTCCGCGACTGCGCAGGACTTCATCAACTGGATTCTCTCTGCCGAAGGTCAGGCGATTGTGACCGCGCAGAAGTACGTCGCCAAAGAGCCAGCTGAATATCAGGCGGCGCCCGTGGCAGGCAAGATTGTTATCGGCGGTTCTTCTTCCGTCGGCCCGCTGATGCAGAAGCTCGAAGAAGCCTACGAAGCACTCCACCCGGAAGTGGACATTGAAGTGCAGATTTCTGACTCTTCCACCGGTATGCGCGGCGCTGCGGACGGCTCGTTCGACATCGGCATGGCTTCCCGCGAAGTCAAGGCGTCCGAGCTGGAAGCGGGTCTGACCCCTGTGACCATCTGCATGGACGGCATCGCGGTCATTGTGAATAACGACAACGCGGTCGAAGGGCTGACGCTCAATCAGATTCGCGACATCTTCACGGGCGAAATCGTCGACTGGGACGAAGTCAAGTAATCAGCCAAGAACAAATCAAACGCCGAGCAGGTCGAAAGACTTGCTCGGCGCTTTTCAAATACCAAGTGCAATAAAAAAACAGGCGCTTCACGGAATCTTGGGGGAAGAGCAGCTTGGGGGCGCGTCTGCGGACGCGCAAAGTTACTGGCAGGGACGCTTCGCTGCCTGCACCTTTGTTGAGCGCGTTTGGCATACTGGTCGCCCGTGGAACTGTTGGGGCGTTGCCCCAAACCCCACAAGGGACGCTGTCCCTTGACCCCTCCGCGCGATTGAGTTGGTCGCGCTTTCATGCTCCTCCCGCGTGCAGCTTTTTGGTGCTTCGCCTAAGCCCTTGTTTGCTTCCCCAACTTTCCGTGAAGAACCAATAAAAAACAGGCTATGACCCATTCGCCATAGCCTGTTTTGCCTGTGCCCCTTATTCCGCTGCCAGCTTCATCAGCGCCGCGGCATAAATCTTCATCGCCTTGACCATCTGCGACACGCGGATGTACTCATTCGCCTGATGCGCCAAGTCCTCATCCTCTGGGAATGCTGCGCCATACGCAACGCCCTGCTTGAGCACCTTCGCGTACGTTCCGCCGCCAGTGGCGTGCGGCGCGGCGGGTTCGCCCGTCACCTCGGTGTAGGAGTCCAGCAGCGAGCGCACCAGCTTGCTGTCTGCCGGAACGTGATGCGGTTCCTTGATTTCCAGCGAATCGACGCTAAAGCCGGGCAGGTGCGCGCGAATCGCGTTCGTCAGCGCGGACAAATCTGCCGCCACAGGGCAGCGCAGGTCGAGCGACGCCGTCACCTTGCCGTCCTTGACATGCAGGATGCCCATGTTGCACGTCAGCGCGCCGGAAATCTCGTCCGAGCACGCGCAGCCCAGCGACGCGCCGTCGTGCTCCATGCCGACCGCGTCCGCCAGCGTCTTCAGCGCGCCGGTCACGCCCATCTCGCGCAGGAGTACCAGCATCATGCCGATGGCGTTGCGGCGTCCTTCGGGATACGCGCTGTGGCCGGGGATGCCCTCCGCCGTCACCCACACGCCATCCGCGGTCACCTCCGCCGTGTAGGGAAGCCCGGTCTTTTCGGCATAGGCCGCCACCTTATCGGCAACCTCCTGACCGCCCGCGATAAGCGCCTTGGATTCGCCGGGGATGACATTCACGCGCTCACCCGTCCACAGCTGCTTGACCTGCAGGCCGTCCTCCGCGAGTTTGCCCGTGAAGAAGCCGTGAATCATGCCCTTTTCGGTGTTGATGATAGGGAAGGAGGCGTCCGGGGAGAAGCCGACTTCCGGCATTTCCGTGTGCGCGCAGTAATACGCCATGTCTTCCCAGCCGGATTCCTCGTCACAGCCGAGAATCAGACGGATGGACTTCTTCAGCGGAATGCCCGCTGCCTTGATGGCGTTCATCGCGTACAGCGCCGCCAGCGCCGGGCCCTTGTCGTCGCTCGTGCCGCGCGCGAAAATCTGGTCGCCCACGCGCGTCGCGGTGAACGGCGGGGTCGCCCAGTTGTCGCCCGCCGGAACGACGTCGAGGTGTCCCAGCACGGCGATGGCTTCTTCCGATTCGCCCGGCAGGGTGATATCGCACGCATAGCCGTCGAAATCACGGGTTTCATAGCCGAACGCCTTTGCATCCGCCATGGCCACATCCAGCATCCGGCGCACATCCTTGCCAAACGGCGCACCGGGCGTGGCTTCGCCCTTCACCGACGGCACTTCCACCCAGCGGCACAGCTGAGCGGCATAGTCCTCCGCGTGCGCATCCAGATAAGCAAATACTTTTTCGTACATGGGAAAATTCCTCCTTATGCTGAAATCATGGGGTCGAGAATGATATTTCGCGGTTGCAGGCGAAAATTCCTGCTTGATGGAAGATAAAAAAGTTAAGAAGGGCTAACCGTACGATTAGCCCTTTCTCTTCTTTTAGTCGCCGTAGTCCGGGAGCGGGGGGAAATCCCGCCCAGACAGCTGCATCAATTCACCCACCGTCACCGGGCGCAATCCCTTCACATTGATCCAATTATCCAGCGCCTTATCCAGCACCTCCGCTGTATGATACCCATTGATATGGAACTGCACCACGCACCCGCTCGTCACCCGGTCGCTCGTCACGCGGTACACCATCTGATACACCTTATCCTTATATGCGTCCGACCAGTCGCACGCGTCGATTGCGAACAGGCAGTCCTCTACGCCTTCCGCGCGGGCAATGGCGGTGACGATGCTGTTCGTCGCGCCCAAATGCGCACAGAACAACCGCGGCCGTACGCCGAAAGTCTCTTCGCACAGGTCGTTCAGCTCGCGGATGTTCTCCTGCACACGCGCGTAGGAGACTTCGGTCATGTTGATGAGGTTGTTGCCGTGGCTGCCAAGCTCGTGGCCCGCATCAATGATGCGCTGGATGCGCTCCGGGTTGCGGCGCACGAAATCGCCCGTGACGTAGAATGTCCCCTTCACGCCGTATTTGTCCAGCGTGTTCAGCATGTCAGTCAGCTGCTTTTCTGATGCGCCGCTGCACACAATCATCACACCGACAGCGGGTTCAGAGGGGGTCAAACGGGTGACGCGCGGCAGGCTGATGTCCGAGAACGCGGCGAAGGAATCTGTTTCGTTCACTTTCTCGCCGTCCAGCCAGACAGACAGCTTGTTGCCGCCCAGCATGTCCTCCGTCACATAGACCGAGAAGGTCAGGTCGTAGCGCGGATTGCGCCAGAACGCACGCTCCAGCACTTCGCCGCGGTGGTTGCGCAGCTCCAGATACTTCTCCGGCACAGTTGCGCTGCTTTTGTTCTTGCACGATACGGTGATTTTGATTTCGCGGTCGAGATACCCGACGTAGAATCCGCTCTTGAACGTGACAATCGGCGCAACGACGGGGGTCGTGTCCTCTTCGTTCTCCTCCGCGAACGCAGCGCCGCCCAGCAGCATCAGCACCATCAGCAGCAAACTCAGCAGTTTCTTCATCTTTGTCACTCCTTTTTATCCAACTTTCGTCCGTGAAAACTATGTTTGCAAATGGAAAGTTACCTTAAACCTGCGGGCGCACAACCACCTGAGCGCCTTCCGGCACCAGCGTCGGTTCAACCACAAACCCCGTCGGGACGGACAAAATCCGCAGACTGTCCATGTCCTCCAGAATTCGCTGATTGAACTTCGTCACGCGGCAGCCCTCGATGAACGCGGGGATGATGAGTTCCGTATCCGAACCGATGTACTCGATGACCGAGTAGGTGCTGCCCTTCTCTGCCTGTCCCAGATACGAGCCGACGATGAGCGTATCGCCCTCTGTCATCAGCCCCAGCCCGACGCGCAGGTCACGCGCACGGGCGCTGAAGGGGGCGGGGAGGGTCAGCGCGTTCAGCCGGGAGCAGCCCGTCAGCGCGTCATGCCCGATTTCGCGCACGGATGCGGGAATGGCGAGTGCCGTCAGGTGTGTGCAGCCGCGCAGGGCTTCGTGGTCGATGCGGGTCAGGGTGTCCGGGAGATTCAAGAATTCCAGCGACGTGCAGTTCATCAGCGCCTGCATGGGCAGGACGGTCAGCGCGTTCGGCAGGTGGACGCTATTCAGCGCGGTGCAGCCCGAAAGGACAGCGCCACCAACGGCTGTCACTGAATCGGGGAACGCGATTTCGCGCAGCGCGGTGCAGGACGCGAACGCGCGGTACTCGATGGTTTCCAGCCCGTCATTCAGCGTGATGCTTGTCAGCGCCGAGCAGCCCTCGAAGGCACTGCCGCCGATGTGGCGGAGCGTTTTAGGGAGCGTAACGGCGGTCAGGTCGGTGCGCATGATGAACGCGCACAGCCCGACGCTCACAACGGGGAGGCTGTCGAGCGTTTCCGGAAGGGTGATTTCGCCGCCTTGCCCGTAGTATTCCATGATTTCCGCGCCGGTGTCGATGACGCGGTAGGTGTAGTCACCGCATTGCATGATGTGTACTTCTTTCATTATAATAATATAATTGTGGAGCGTGGCTGCCGGAGTTGGCTGCTTTTCCAATATAGGTCTTTTATGCAGCAACCAGAGGGCAATGAAAACAGACGAAGTCTGCGGTCGCCCTCTGGACTCCTTCGGATGCACTCCCATGTTTCTTGACTTTTATCGAAACATTTTTAGTTACTGCGCAGGGACGCTTCGCTGCCTGCGACCAAGGTGTCGGGCTTGACTTTTCCTTTGGAATGGTCACACGACCAACCGTTGGGGCGTTGCCCCAAGCCCCACCAGAGGCGCTGCCTCTGGACTCCGCAAGGGACATTGTCCCTTGACCCTTTTTTGGCGCCCCGGCTTGAGCGCGTTTCCTTTATGGTTAATTTTCGCGGCTGAGTGCCGCCAGAACCGCGTTGCGCATCTGTCGAACCACCCGTGTCGTACCGGAATCAACCGTGTTCTGCATCGACAGAATCGTCATCTGCTGCCCGGGGAAGTTGGCAAAGTATGTTCCCAGCCAGCCATCCCAGCCGTATTCGCCCGCGCAAGCCAATCCGGCGATGCGCCCCGGTTCAGCGCAAATGCGCATCAGGTGCCCGTAGCTGTACCCGTCCAGCGAATCCCACATATCGCGGCGAACCGCGTCTTTCAGCTGCGGCTGCGTCATGCAGGCGACTGTCGCGGGCGAGAGAATCCGCCGCCCCTCGTAAGTGCCGCCCGCCAGCAGCATATCGGCAAAGTGGCTGTAATCCTCCAGCGTCGAAACAAGCCCCGCGCCGCCGGATTCAAAGGCGGGTTCGCGGTCGTAAACGCCGACGGCAAGGTGGGTGCTTGTCCACGGCACAAGTCCGTTTTCCGTGCGCTTGTAGGCGGTCACAAGGCGATTCCGCTTGCTTTCGGGAACGTAGAAGCCGGTGTCCACCATGTCCAGCGGCTCAAAGAACTCCTTGCGGAGGAACTCGCCGAAGCGCATTCCGCTGACGACCTCCACCACCGCGCCGAGGATGTCCGCGCAGGTGGAGTAGCGCCAGTGCGTGCCCGGCTGGAAGGACAGCGGCTGCTGCCCCAAGCGGTTGCAGAACTCCACTGTCGGCACGCCGCCGCCCGCAAGGATTTCCTGCGTTGCTTCGTCGAACACCTTTGCGGCGTACTGCCCCGCCGGGTCGCTGTCGGGGTAGCAGACGCCCGCCGTCATGCCGAGCAGCTCCATCAGCCACGGCGCACGGGTCGCGGGGCGAATCGTGCCCTGCTTATCGACGACGCGCGCATTCCGGAAGCCCGGCAGATAGCGGTCTACGCCGTCCATCAGGTCAATCTGCCCGCGCTCCGCCAGCAGCATCACGGCGGCGGCCGTAATCGGCTTGGACTGGCTGTACAGGCGGAAGATGCTGTCGCGGTGGATCAGCCGCCCCGACGCAATGTCGGACATGCCCGCCTGCGTATAGAGCATTTCCTCTCCGCAGCGCCGCACCAGTACGCTGATGCCTGCGCATTCCTGCGCTTCGACAGCGGAGGCGAGAATATCGGTGACTTGTTCGTGAAGGGTCATGAGAATAACCTCCTTGCATGTTCTTCAGCAATCATTCGTCGCTTTCGATGAAATCCGGCAGCTGATGCAGCGTCACAAAGCTGCTATCCCGATAAATCGCCCGCAGCGACTCCGGCGTGTTCCCCTTGCTGCTGTCCGTCAGCCAGCTGGTGTGCCACACCATGAAGTACGCCCACGGGGCATTCGCCGCGTCCATCTCCGCGCGGGTCGGAATCTGTCCGCACTCGTGGAACACAATCGGCATCCCTGTCGGGGCAAGCGCGGCACATCGCCGGTATAAATCCCCCTGCGCACCGCCCTTGTAGCTGTCGCCGCCGAGAATGTCCACCACGTCGTCCCCCGGATACCACGGGCGCAAATCCGCCGTCGCGTCAGAGAAGCCCAGCACCCAAATTAGATTCCGCAGACCGTGAACATGCGTGTAGCAGTCGTACATCAGCCGCCACAGGCGCACGAAATTCTCCGCGCCGCCGCGTCCCCACCAGAACCAGCCGCCGTCCATCTCGTGGAAAGGCCGCCAGAGAACGGGAACGCCGTCTGACTGCAAGCGCTTGAGGTAGGGGACAGCGTGGTCAAGCCCATCCAGCAGACGGCGGTTCGCTTCCGTGCCGTCCACAAAAGCGGAAGCCCAGTCCAGTTCGCTTTCGCGGCATTCGGGGTAACCGGAGAAGAAATCCGCGCCCGTGTGCCAGCAGATGGTGGGAATGCCGCCGCGCGCCCACCAGTCCTTCGCGCGCTGCGTCACGCCCAGATAGTCGTTATCCATGAAATCCAGCCCTCGAATGGCAGGCTGACGACCGGTGACATCGGTCAGATAGCTGATTTCATGCTCAGTCGAGCGGCACCATTGGCTTTCCATCTGCCCGGTCAGGCACTTGCCGGAAAGCGATTGCAGGTATTCATAGACGCGCCGAGCGGCGGGCAGCGGATTTTCCGCGCAGAGGGGACGGAACATAATGCTTCTCCTTTGCTTTGCAGGAATCTGCTTGCAGTATAGCAGGAAATGCCCGCCTTTGCAACGGGTAGAAGGGAAAAAGGGAGGGGAAAAAGCATGGAAAATCAGGCGGCGGCAGTTGTCCAAGAAGAGGGTTTGTGCTATACTTATTATGGGTGTTTATTGGAATGCCCATGAACCAGCGGGCATCCCCGCTATGGGAGTTAATAAATGAAGCTGAAAAAATTGGAGCTGTATGGCTTCAAATCCTTTGCCCAGCGGACGGAAATCGTCTTTGATGAGGGCATAACGGGCATCGTCGGGCCGAATGGGTCGGGTAAGAGCAACATTGGCGACGCGGTGCGCTGGGTGCTGGGCGAGCAGAGCGCGAAAACCCTGCGCGGCGCGAGCATGTCCGACGTGATTTTCAACGGCACGCAGAAGCGCAAGCCGCTGTCGTACTGCGAAGTATCGCTGGTGTTTGACAACGATGACCATGCGCTGGCGATGGAAGCTGCCGAGGTTATGGTCACGCGCCGCGTCTACCGCAACGGCGAATCCGAATACTACTTAAACCGCACCGCCTGCCGCTTGAAGGACGTGGTTGACCTCTTCCGCGATACGGGCATCGGCAAAGAGGGATACTCCATCATCGGACAGGGGCGCATTGACGAAATCCTCTCCCGCAAGAGCGAGGATCGCCGGCAGGTGTTCGAGGAAGCGGCGGGCATCGTTAAGTTCAAGGCGCGCAAGGAAGAAGCGGACAAGAAATTGCAGCGGACGCTGGAAAATCTGGAGCGCGTCGATGATATTCTGGATGAGCTGACGAAGCGCCTGAAGCCGCTGGAAGAGCAGAGCCGCAACGCCCGCGTGTATCTGGAACTGTCCACCGAACTGAAGGATTTGGACTTGAACCTCTTCCTGATTCGATCCGACCGGGCGCGGGCGCGCTTGTCCGAACTGGAAAGCGAACTGCTGACCGTCCAGACGATTCTGGCGGACACGGAAAGCAACCTGACCGACAAGACCACCCGCCGCGACGAGACGCAGAACCGCATCGATCAGCTGGAAGAAGCCATCACGAAGGCGCGCACCGAACTGATGGAATGCGCTGAGCATGTGCACGAATCGCAGAAGAAACTCTCCGCCCTGCAAAGCCGCCGCGAGACGCGCAGCGAGAACCGCCAGCGCATCGTCCGCGAGCAGGAGGAAGCCCAAGAGCGGCTGGCGGAAATCGAGAAGGATCATGCGCGGATTCAGGCGGACGTGGAGAAGCAGTACAGCCTGATTGCCGACGCGGAGCAAATCCTCCGGGCGACGCAGGAAGCCGCCGAAAAGGCGCAGGCGAAGGAAAAGGAAGCGGACGCAGCGCTGGAAGCGCAGAAAGCCGCTGTCATTGACCAAATGAATCGCCTGTCCGATGTGCGCAACGACAAGACGCGCCTGAACACGATGCAGGCGCAGATGGAAACGCGTTTGACGGAAATTGAAGAATCCAGCGGGGCACTGCAGGAGCAGGAAGCTGCCCTGCGGGAAGCCTTGACTGCCGTCGAAAAGCAGCTGGAAACAGAAAATCAGCATCAGCAGCAGTGTCAGGAGAAGCTGGCGCAGGCGCGGCAAGCGTCGGATGAGGCAGATGCCGCGTATGCCAATTTGCGCGCGGATGTCGAAAAGCAATCCGCCGATATGCAGGCCGCGGCAAGCCGTCATAACGTCCTGACCGAAATGACGCGCGACATGGAAGGCTACAACATGGCGGTTCGGCGCGCGATGACCTACGCCAAGCAGCGCGGCTTGACGGGCGTCAAGGGCGTACTGGCGCAGCTGATGACCGTTCCGCAGGCGTACGAAACGGCAATTGATATGGCGCTGGGCGCGGCGCAGCAGAACATCGTCACCGACACGGAAGAGACGGCGAAGGAGCTGATTAACTACCTGCGCCAGAATCGGCTGGGGCGCGCGACGTTCCTGCCGATGAGCGCCATCCGCGGCAAAACGCTCTATGGCAATGAGCGCAATGCGTTGAAGCTGCCGGGCTGCCTCGGCGTGGCGAGCGAACTGGTGCAGTGCGCGCCGGAATACCGCGGCATTGTGGAAAATCTGCTGGGGCGCACGGTGATTGCCGACAACCTCGACCACGGCATTCCGATTATGCGCGCGGGCAATCACGCGTTCCGCTTGGTGACGCTGGAAGGCGACGTGATGCACTCCGGCGGCTCGATGACGGGCGGTTCGGCGCAGTCGAAGGTGTCCAACCTGCTCAGCCGCGAGCGTGAACTGAAGGAATTGACCGCGAAGCTGCAAACCGGGCGCGCGGAACTGGACAAGTGCCGTCAGGAACTGACGCAGCGTCAGCAGACGGCGCAGGAGAAGCGGCAGAAGGTCAGCGACGCGGTGAACGCATTGCATCAGCAGGAGATTGCCGTCGCCCGCGAACAGGCGCGCCGCGAAAGCACGTTCGCCGACCTGAACGCGCACTTGCAGCGGATGCGGGAGACCGAGCAGGCGCGCGTGCAGCTGCACCAGTCGCTGGAGGATATTCGCCAGCAGCTGGAGAACATTGAGCATCAGCGCACGGGCGCGCAGGGCGATCAGAGCGCGATGGAGCAGAAGACCATCGAGATGCAGAACGCGCTCATCAAGGCGCGCGCGGAAGCCAGCGCGGAAAATGACCGCCTGATGGTGCGCACGCTGCAATTGTCCGACCTGCGCCACGGCTTGAGCGACTTGGAGCGCGACGAAGCCCACGCGCAGCAGGATCAGGCGCAAATCCTCCGCGAACAGGAGCGCCGCGAACAGCTGCTGCACGAGATGGACGAACTGGACACCGTCGATGAAAACGAAATGAAGCGCGAGGAAGCCGAATCCGCCCGCCGCCAGAAGGAGCAGCTGCGGCAGGAGAGCGCCGCGCAGGCCATCGAGCAGCGACGTTCACAGGCGCAAAGTGACCTGCGCGACATCCTCAGCGACATGGAAAACCTGCACGAAGCCTACAACCGCGACAGCGAGAAGCTGCACAAGACCGAGCTGGCAAAGGCGCGCATCGAGGGCGACCAGAAGAATCTGCAAAACCGCATTTGGGACACCTACAAGCTGACCTACGCCGGGGCAGAGGAATTCCGCCGCACGCCGTTCGACGAGAAGGAAAGCGACCGCCGCGCCGCCGAGCTGCAAGGGCAGATTCGCGCGCTGGGAACGGTCAACGTTGGGGCGGTGGAGGAATACGCCGAAACCAAGGCGCGTGTGGACGACCTGACCACCCAGCAGCAGGACTTGAAGCGCGCGGAAATGGACTTGCGCGAACTCATTGAGCGGCTGCTGATTCAAATGCGGTCGACGTTTGTGGAGAACTTCTCGAAGATGCAGGGGTACTTCGCCGAGACGTTCACGCGCCTGTTCGGCGGCGGTCACGCGGAACTGAAGCTGATGGATCCCGACGACCCGCTGAACTGCGGCATCGAGGTCAACGCCCAGCCGCCGGGAAAGAAATTGCAGCTCCTGTCGCTGCTCTCCGGCGGGGAACGCGCGCTGACGGCGATTGCGATTCTGTTCGCGATGCTGAAATTGAAGCCCACGCCGTTCTGCATTCTGGACGAGATTGAAGCCGCGCTGGACGATGCGAACATCGGGTATTACGCGGATTATTTGAAGGAATACTCGAAGGGAACGCAGTTTATCGTCGTGACGCACCGCAAGGGGACGATGGAGCGCTGCAACAGCCTGTTCGGGGTGGCGATGGAGGAACAGGGCGTGAGCCGGATGGTGTCGGTGTCGCTGCAGGACTATCAGGAGTAAGGGAAAACTGAAAGGGGTATCACGGCGGACAAATCCGCCTGATGAAAAAGGAGGCTTTTTGCATGAGTGAAAACGAAAACAATCAGTATCGACTGCTGTCGCCGTGGGCGTATGTGGGCTATGGCCTCCTGTTCACGCTTCCGGTCATTGGCTGGATTCTCGCCATCGTCTTTGCGCTGAATGACGACAACCTGAACCGCCGCAACTTTGCGCGCGGTTACTGGTGAATGGTGCTGGTGGTGGTTATCCTGTCGATTGTCGGGATGGTGATGGGCGTGTCGATCATGGATGGGTTCAGCAGCTATCAGTATAACTACCGATATTGATGAGGGGCTTACCAGAAGCAAGGCTGCCTGCCGAGTGCGGGCAGTCTTTTTTGCTGCCCGGACGGCGCAAGCAGCGGAATCCTCTTGTAAAGTTCCACAACAATTTGGAATGCTTTTGTTAGGAATGCCAAAATCATATTATTCAAAAAGAGAACGCTTGAGTTTTTTTGAGGGGAAGGTAGAATGAAAGTAAGGAATCACAAGGGAAGGAAATGACGTGGAAATTCAAAGAAAAGGGCTGAATCGGGCATTTATCGTGCTGGCGGTGGTGCTTCGGCTGCTGGGCTTGATTCACGGGGGTCTTCAGTGTTGACCGCTTCTACCTCGGCTACACGGCATTGGGCGTGTTGAAGCTGCTCACCGCGGGCGGCCTTGGCATTTGGGCGCTGATTGACTTCATCCGAATCGGTGTTGATTCGCTCCGTCCGGCGGATGGTTCGCCGTGGGTGGAGGAAACGCGCGACGAGAACATACGCAGCATCGCCGCCAACATGCAGGCAATCGCCGAAAAGCTGGAGAAGCTGCAAGCACAGAGCGTTCCGGCAGAAGCGCAGAAGCCGCAGACGGACGGCGAAAATCAGGAGACACACAAGGTGTCGCTGAAAAAATAACTTCCTAATGGCAATAACCGCAGGGCTGTCAGGCGCAGGACGCTTGGCAGCCTTTTGCGTGGGGAAAAATCCGCTTGCAAACTGCGCGAAAAACCAGTACAATAGAATCGTATCCCTGAATATCAGCATGAACGAGGTGCTTTTGATGCCTTTGTGGAAACGAACGCTGGCGGCGCTCCTGCTGGCGGTGATGATGATACTGCCCTTCGCGTCGGCGGAGGATGCGGGGGAGGCCGTGCCGGATGACAGCGTGGAGTGGACGGAAGGCGCGGTGAACATCACGCGTGATTTGACCCTGAATGATGAGGGTGACGACGTGTCCGCCCTGCAAACCGCGCTGACGGATTTGTGCTATTACAGCGGCGACGTGACCGGGCGCTACGGCGAGGCAACGAAGACCGCTGTGGAGGACTTCCAGCGTGATTTTGCCCTTGCGGTGACGGGCGTGGCGGACAAAGCGACGCAGGAAGCCATCTATGCGGCGGAGTATCGCCCGCTGCGGCTGGGATGCGTGGGCGAGGACGTGCGGCAGGCGCAGATTCGCCTGATGGCGCTGGGCTACTACACGGGCAAGATTTCCGGGCGCTATCTGCCCGCGACGCAGGAAGCCATCCGCCTGTTCCAGACGGCGAACGCCCTGCCGATTACGGGCGAAGCGGATGTGCAGACGCTGGAACGCCTGTTCAGCGGTGATGCCATCAGCCGGGATTCGTCCGCCGCGGCGACGCCCACCCCGTCGCCCACGCCCGGAATGCACCTCTCGGATGAAACCACCACCCCGACGCCCGCGCCGACGGTGGCGTTCGTCAAGAAACTGCAATACAACAAGTCCAAGGGCGAAGAAGTCAAGCTCGTGCAGACCCGCCTGACGGAACTGGGGTACTATTCCGGCAACATCAGCGGCAATTTTCTGGGGCACACGCGCAACGCGGTGAAGGCATTCCAGCAGCAGAACGCGCTGAGTGTGGACGGCATCGTGGGCGAAAACACATGGAACGCGCTGTTCAACGACCCGGATGTGCGTGCCGCGGCTGATGATCCGAAGCCTACGCCCGAACCGACGCCTGTGCCGTTTGCCATCACGGTGGACGTCAACAATCAGGTGACGACCGTCTACGGGCGCGACGAAAACGGCGATTACACCGTTGTTGTGCGGCAGATGCTCTGCTCCACCGGCACGCGCAAGAATCCGTCGGATATCGGCACATTCACACTCAACGGGCGTACGGCGCGCTGGTGCTACTTCCCGGAGTGGGGCAGCCACGCGCAGTACTGGACGCGCATCAACTCGTCCATTGCGTTCCATTCCGTCATTTACAACACGGTCAACACGATGGATTTGTCGGTCAAGTCCTACAAGAACCTCGGCAAGCGCGCGTCGCACGGGTGCATTCGCCTGACCGTTGCGGATGCGAAGTGGATTTATAACAACTGCGGCGCAGGGACGGTCGTCACGATTCGCGCCGATATGCCCGCTGACCCGGAACTCCGCGCCGCGCTGAAGCTCCCCTCGCTGAACACGAAGAACATGCTGCCCTACGTCACGCCGCAGCCGACCGCCGAGCCGGATTATCGCGCCGGGACGATGCCGCCGCAGCCCTTCCGGACGCTGAAAGTGAACAGCTCCGGCGAGGATGTGTACTGGATGCAGCGGAAGCTGACGGATCTTGGCTACTATTCGGGCAAGTGCTCCGGCACGTTCCTGGCGGGCACGCAGAACGCGGTGAAAGCGTTCCAGAAGGCGAACAGTTTGTCTGCGACGGGGACGGCGGATGTCAAGACGCTGAATCTGCTGTATGCGGAGGAACTGTCAGCGACGCCCACGCCGGAGGTCGCGGCGGATGACCGCACGCCGGAGCCGCTGCCGACGCCGGCCGCGGGACAGTGAGATTCCCTGCGGGCGTGAATTTGAAAATAGTATAAAAATAGAACGCGCTCGTCAGCGGAAAGGCTGGCGAGCGCTCTTTTGAGTGCTGGAAGGGGGAATTGGGGTGTGCTATGCTCCCCGGCGTGGCGCAGAAATTGACCATTTTCTTGCTGTCATGAACGCCGGGGGGCTGGCTGTCATTTTGCGTATGGCTGACCGCAGTATGTGCAGCGCGGCGCGCTGCCGCGTCGGCCGCTGTTCTTCGCGCCGCAGCCGGGGCAGATCCACTGCACGAATGTGCCCTCCGGCGTGTACAGCGCAACCGTGCGCATCGCAGCGTTAATCTGCAGGTTTTGCAGGTATCCCGTGCCGATGAGCGATCTGAGCTGCTCAAGGGCTCTGCTGGAGGAGAGAACCGTGCCCAGCTGGTCAAAGGTCAGGCTTTCTTCGGTCAGCGGGAGCAGCGCGCCTGCGATACGGCGCGCGCAGGCTCTGCGGTATGCATGGCGAAGAATGCGAAAGACAGGCGTTATGAGCGCAGCGAATAGGAAAATACCCATCACGCCGGACAGCGTTTTCCCCTGCGAAAACATCGTTATCGTCGCGGAGACGGTCGCCGCCGCAAAAATGGCACAGACCAGCACAACGGGAATATCCGTTTTTTTCTTGGCGACAGCCTTTGCGCTCAAGTATGGATTGGTGATGTTTGTCATTGCGCGTCTACCGCCGCCTGACAGGTTTCAAATGCTTCGTAGGGATCGCCGCCGTTGAGTACCGCCACGATGCCGTCGCCGTAGTCTTCCATATAGCTGTGCGGCATGGCGAACAGGTAGAACAGCTCGTTCTCGCCGGGGAGAACGTCCTCCACCAGGTTGCAGGAGCGGCAGGAGATATAGAATTCGTCTCCATCCAGATCGAGGCGGAACTGCGCATAGTAGATCTCGTTGTTGACCAGCGTGGTGAACACGGCCATCTTTTCAAAGACCTCCCGGGTTCCGTGAATCGGCGCGTCCACGGACACGGACAGCATATCATCGTAGATATAAACGGTTATAAAGGCGTATTCCATTGAGTTATCAACGGAAAAGGGCACGGTGAAGGTATAGTCGTCATATTCATAGGGAAATTCATTTTCTTCCAGAAAATTCTTCACCAGACTGGCCATTTGATCCTCTTTGCTCATCGGAACAGAATCGGCGAAGGCCACGGAAAACATCAGCAGTGCGGTCAACAGGAAAACGATTATTTTCTTCATGGGGGAAGATCCTCCTCTTCTTGCCTGATTAATGAAAAAGAAATGACGGTCGCTCGTTCCGCGTAGCACAGCGCAGTGCTTCATTCAGAAACGGCATTATTTTGCGGATTCTTCCGGCGCAAAATGGATCAGCATAGAGCCAAAATAGTCCATATCGCAGCCTTTTTCCGTGGGCACGATGTACAGCGCCTGTGTGTAATAGTCGATGACAATGCCGTCGACCTCACCCGCTTCCGTGGGCGCTTTGCCAAAGACCCATGTGAGACCGGGAATATCCGCGCCTGCTATGACCAATTTGACGGTGCCGTCCTCATGGAAGAGAAGGGAATACTCATAATTGCCCAGCTGCGCGGCGGTCATGTTGTAGCCGCTTACATCCGCGTCGGTCATGACGTACTTCTTTTCCAGCATAATCTCGGCGCCGGCGGCGGGTTCGGGCGTGCCGGCGGGATTGAATTCCGCAGTTGGTTCGGCGGGCGCTTCGGGGGCATCACCGGTACACTCGTACCACAGCGTGAGGTCGCTCATTTCAAGGCTGAGCGTTCCATCCTCGCGCAGCGTGACGGCAGCCTCGCCGTTCAGGATGGAGATGAGCAGCGTGAAATTGTCCATGCGGCAGGACAGACCGTCCAGCGTCGTACCATGCAGGGTCAGGTCGCAGGCAGTGCCGTAAATGACCAGCGTATCCCCCGCCATTTCAGCGGCTTCAGCGGGCAGCGTGATGCCGTCCGCTGTGACGCGCGCAAGCGTCCAGAAGCCCCTGAAATCGTCGATAATGGCGCTTTCGTTGATGCTCGGGACGGCCGCGCTTGAGGCTTCCGGCTTCTCGCGGCTGAACGCCATGGTCACGTCGTCCATGGAAACCGTGAGGAGCGCGTCCTGCAGCGTGAACGATATGCCGTCCGCCATGAGCACGCCGTCCTGCATGGTGCAATGGATGCTGTCCACGTCGCCGTTCGTGTTCATTTCAGCCGCGCCGTCCGCGCCGAGGGTGAAGGTCACATCCAGCCCCATGTCGGCCAGCGGATAGGGTGTGCCCCCTATCTCCATGCGCACGCCGTACCACACGCCCAGATATTCATCGGGAATGCCAGCGTTCTGCGCAACAGGTTCGGGAATGGGGCTGGGTTCAGGCGCAATTTCGGGTTCAGCCGCGCCTAACGTGCCGGACTGCGCGGGCGCAGTGGTTTCCACGCTTGCATCCAGCTTCAGGGTGGGGAGCAGCGCGGGCAAATCGGGCAGCGCGGGCTGCGCGTGGGCGCATGGCTCGGTGATTACGGTAACCTCGCTGCGGTTTTCGCTCCAGCTCTGGCAATTCTGAGCGTGCCTGAGGTTTTCTTCGCTCATGCCTTCGGGCACGCGCACGGTCAGCTTGGGCGCGACGTTCATCATCAGTCCCATGGGGGACGCGGTCAAATCGCAGCCGTCGAAGCAGATTTCGGCAAGGTTCGGGCAGTTGACGATGCAGTTTTCGCCGAAGTCCTTCATCTTGCTGGTGAAGTGCAGGCTGGTCAGGTTCTTGCATTCAGCAAACGCGCCGTATTCCACACGCTCCGCGTCGGCGACGAAGGAACTGAGGCCGGCAAAATTGAACGCCTGCTGGCCGATCCTTATGAGATGCTCGCCAAAGTACAGGTTGCCCAGCGGTCCCGCGCTGTCGAAGGCGTAATTGTCGATTTCGCGCACGCCGTTGACGAAGATTACGTTGTTCAGGCTCCGGCAGAGCATAAACTGATTGCCGCCGGTGCTCTCCAGGGGCGCGTAGCAGACGAAGGTCTCCAGCTGCTGGCAGTAGGCGAGCATCATGCCCGGCAGCTCTTTGATTGTTTCGGGCAGCACCAGCGTGCGCAGGCGCACCCACTCGGTACGGTCACTCGTCACAGAGGAATCTGTATAGTCATGGCACGCGTCAAAGGCGTTGTAGTTTTTGAAGCCGACCACGGTTACGCCGTTGATTTCGCGCGGCACGACCACATCTACGTCGGTTCCGACGTAGGCGGCGATCAGACCGGTATCCGGATCAAACTCAAAGTTCTCGGCGGGAGTCGGCTCGAAGGGCATTTTTACGAATTTGCTTACTTCGCCCTCGCGCAGCATGGGGTCGTACCACGGGCGCTGGAGCGTCTCGTTCCACGCGGCAAGCTGCTCATCGGTCGCGTCGGCGGGCAGACGCAGATCGGCGCTCGTGCCCTCGACGGCGGAAAGCGGGAAACTGCCGGCGGTGGGGATGACCATCTTCGTCAGCTTTGTGTTTGCGAAGGCTCTCTCGCCTACGGAAGCGGACGCGTTCAGCTGTACACGCTCCAGCGCGGAGCCTTCAAACGCGCCCGCGCCAATGGCGGTCACGTTCTGCATTTCGGCACTTGTCAGCGCGGTGTTGGCAAACGCGCCCGCGCCGATGGCGGTCACGTTCTGCATTTCGGCACTTGTCAGCGCGGTATTGGCAAACGCGCTGTCGCCGATTTCGGTCACGCCCGCGCCCAGCGTGAGCACGGTCACGCCGCTGCCCTCGAACATATGCGCCGGGATTGCGCCGAATTCGACGGTCACGTCGCTCAAAGCGGGCAGATTTGCAAACACGCCTGCGGGGATGATTGCCGGATCGCACTGAATCACCAGCTTTTTCAGCCCTGTCAGGCCGTCGAGCGCGCCTTCGCCGATGGTGGTCAGCGAGTCGGGCAGGGTCAGGGCTTCCAGCTGCGTGCAGCCCGCGAACGCCCGCGCACCGATGGTGGTCACGGAGTCGAACAGATCCACGTTCCGGAGGGAACTGTTCATGAAGGCCTCCGCGCCGATGGTGGTGAATTCGTCGTTGTGGGCGACGGAGAAGTATTCAATGGTCTGGCTGCCCTTGAACACACCGTCGCCCAGACCGACCACCGCCTCCTTTGAAACGGTGAGATGGGGGTGAATGCGCGTCCTTGTGCCGGTGTATTCGGTCAACACGCGGTTTTCGTACCGATACGCGCCCTTCTCAGGCGATTGGGCAGTCGGGTCCTGCGCGCGCCACACACGGCAGGGAAGCCCCAGCGCGTCCACATACGCCTGCCACTGCTGCATCTCCTGACGAGTGCCGTGTGCGTTCAGGTCGATGTCGTACAGATAATCGCAGCCCGCGAAGACGTCCTCGCCCAGCGTGGGCGCGGTCAGGCTTTCCAGAACGATGTACTGAATGTTGTAGTCGCCCTTGAAGGCGCGGGAGCCAATCGACTCAAGCGTCGAGGGCAGATAGAGATTGCCCCCCATGTTGCTGCAGGATTCAAACGCGCTTTCGCCGATGGTTTTAAGCCCCTCGGGCAGCGTCAGAAAGCCTTTGATGCCGGCAAAATAGAAGGCGTATGCGCCGATATGCTCCAGCCCCTCAGGCAGCTCCAGAATGCTGCTCTTGTAGGCGTTGTAAAACGCGCTATCGCCGATGAACTTCAGCGTGGAGGGGAAGTGAACGCGGGCCAGCGTTTCGCAGTTATAAAACGCGCGATCGCCGATGGTTTCCAGTCCTTCAGGCAGTTCCAGCAGCGCCAGATAGGTGTGCTGCGCGAACGCCTCGGGACCGATGGCCTTTACCGGCGCGCCGCCGATGGTTTCGGGGATGGCCAGATAAGTGGCGTAGCCGTTGTAGGAGGTAATCGTGCCGGTGGAAGCGTCAAAATCGAACTCCGATTCCACATAGCCGTTGTTCTCCACAATCACGGCGTTTTTGCCGCTGGGCTGGACGCTTACTTCGCTTCCGGCATTTTCAAACGCCGCTATATAGGCATCCAGCTGGTCGTCCGGGACGTAAGCCGTCGCGTCCTCGGGCAGAATGCTGAAGCAGTCAATGTCGATTGCAGGGCATACACCCTCAAAGGTAATCTTGCGCAGCGAGTCGCAGTATCTGAATGAAGTGTCGCCGATATAGCGCACGCCTGCGGGAATGGTAACTTCCGTCAGCGCCGTGCAGCTGAAGAAGTTCATGCGGTTGATGACCACAAGGCTCTGGGGCAGGGAAACGCGGGTCAGGTTGTCGCATGTGCTGATGGCGTTGCTTCGAAGCTCCAGCACGGTTTCGGGCAATGTCAGCGAGGTGATGGTTTCCCCGCGGAACACGCTGACGCCGATCACATCCACCGTGAAACCGTCCAATTCGCCGGGCACAACCACGTCGCCGCCCGCGCCGTTATAGCCGCGGAGTATGCCGTAGTTCGCGTCATAATTCCAGTCGGCAGCTTCGCCCGACGCTGTGACGCAGGTCACCAGCATCAGCAGGAAAAGAACCAGGCATAGCCTTCTTTTCATGAATTGATTCCTCCATTTCTTCATCAATCATAATATTAGAAGACAAACGTGTTAAATCCGTTTTCCTCCATCAGTTGCGCAAAAAATGTTTGATTGCCGAAGCCTTTTCGCAGCACCCCTTGGGATCGTCTTTTCATGGCGGTCGCTCCTTTCTCACAGCGCATCCAGCGCGGCAGTCAGATAGGCGTGGGTAACGGAAGCATAGAGGAAAGCATCGATCAATCGATCCTGCCGGACAATCATCACCCGGTGCGCCAATTCCGGATCGACGTTTTCATCACACAGCAGCACGAATTTGCAGCTCGGCATCACCTTGCGTACGCACGCGATCAGCTTCAGGCGGTTTTCCAGCGTGTAGGCGGGAAGACGGCTGACCTCCATCAGCAGAATATCCGCCTGCATGACCCGGCAGAGTGAGAAGGTATCGCTGGTTTTTCCGGGCAGAACCTGCTCCACGCGGAACTCTCCTGTTTCCGCAAGCGTCCGTGCGACGGCCTCTGATAAAAGCATGTTTTGCATACTGACAACGATGCTTCTCATAGAACTCCCCCCTTATACGTTAAGAATAGCAGAAATGAAAGTGCTGCACATCAACCAAATGGCTATTTTTCGCACCCCAAAACAAAAAAGCCGCCCGCAGGCAGCTTTTTGCTGTGATATTCAGTTTTTTCGGTTCAGGATTACCAGTCCGATTTCCCGCGCCCGCACGGCCAGCTCGGTACGATTTCTGAAACCGGTCTTTTCCAGCATGTTGAGGATGTGCGTCTTAACGGTTGCCACGGACATGTGCAGTCGCTCGGCAATCTCCTGATTGGTGTCGCCGCCGGTCATTTCGCGCAGCACCTCCAGCTCGCGGCTGGTGAATTGATAGCTGCTGGCAAGCCCTAATTGCAGCTCCGGCGTTGCGTCCGGATAGACGGATTCGCCCGCCATCGTGCGCGTCATCACGTCCAGCAGGCTTTCGCGCTGCTCCTCCTTGTACCAGAAACTCTCCACGCCAATCTCCCGCGCGCGGCTCAGGTAGGAGCATTCCGGCATGGAGGTCACGATGATGATTTTCATCTGCGGGAAGGTACGCTTGATCCGCTCCGCTGCGTCCAGCCCACTCTCGCCGCCGCGCGTGACTACGTCCATGAGAATCAGATCCACGGGAAAGCGCAGGCAGTATACGTCCGCCAGCGCGGCGTTGTCGATGGACAGCGCCACCTCGAAGCGCTCCGACGCCTGAATCCGCAGTTCAAACAGCTCGCGGGGCATGGTCTGATCCTCGACAATCATGACTTTGTATTTCATGGAATCCCCTGCCTCCCCTCGAAAAATGTCAGCGTCAGTTCAAAACGCGGGGCGTGAGCAACCTCCATCGCGCCGCCAGCGGCTTCCACCCGTGCGCGCAGCGCGGTCAGACCGCTGCCTTCGACGATGGGGCCTGCCGGCGTGCTGCCGTCGTTGAGATAACGAACGCGCCAGCCGGACGCGGTTTTCCCGCCGATAATCTCCAGCCGTGTACCGCCCGCGTGGCGAACCAGATTCGTCAGGCATTCATGGGCGGCGATTTCAACAAGCTGCGCGCTCTCCGTGTCCTCCGCCGGAAATACGCCGCGGCGCTCGATGGTCACGCCGATGGCGCGCGCGGCGCGGGCAAGCTGATCAAATGTGTCGACACGCTGTTCATCCGCATATTTTCCCAGCAGCAGCCGAACGTTCTGCCGCCACGCGGCGCGGACGCTTTCCGCATCGCCCTGCGCGCCGGAGAGAAACTGCCGGGTCTGCAGGAGCGCACGGCCAATCTGGTCGTGAACGCGGGTCTTGGCGCGCAGAATCTCCTTTTCCCGCGTCGCTTCCTGTACGTCCTGCCCATATTGCCGAAGCCGCCGGTTCATGCCTTTCAGGCGAAGATTGTCCTTTTCCACTTCCCGCTGGAGCCGCGCTTCCTCGGTGATATTCGTGCCGGTGATTTGGTAAATGCTTTTTCCTGCCATCTCCATCTGTACGCGCTCAAAGCTCCATGTCTGGCCATTCTCCAGCGTGACGATAGGCTGCGATTCAATCGCTTTCCAGAAAACGTTCGCGTTGAGCAGCGCTTCTCCCGTGAGCAGATGACTCAGTTCGTCCATCTTGAGGTTCTTCAGGCAGGGCAGCCCGTTTTCCCACGCAAAACACAGCGCGCTTGGCAAATGGTCACAACTTTCCTTGATGGAAACCGGCGAAAGCTGCCGCCTGCTTTTGTGCCGCAATAGAAGCAGTGAAGAAAGGCTGAGCACCGTGAGGAGCAGCGCCGCAGCAGTCCACGGCGCAGGCGAGAGCGCCGCGCTTTCCGGCAGACGGGAAAGCAATATCGCCAGTGCTGCAAAATCCAGCGAAACGATGGTCAGGCAAATTGCAAACACAAAGGGCCGATGGCAGCGCACGGCGCTCATGCAGCCGAACAGACCGGCAACCGTTCCGCTTAGCAGCAATGTGCATATCAAACCGGCGTAAAGCGGAGTCATGCGCGCTCACCTCCCAGGTCAAAAGAGAGCGTTAAACACAGTGAGCCGTCTGCATCGTCAATGGTTATCTTCCCCAGAACCTTGTATTTGTCCACATTCGGCAAACCTGCTGCGTCTTCCATCATCAGGCGAATGGAAAAACGCCTGCCGCATTCCACGCGCACCATCAGCGCGCTGAGCGAGGGCAGCGCGGCCTCCAGACAATCCTCGAAGAAGTCGTAAGCGCTCTGCGCATGGCAGCTGCATACGCTGTCTGTTCCTTCCTGATGGAGCGCGCAGACAGCGCCGTACTGCGTCAAATAAGTCAGCGATTCTCGGAGGCAGTGGGTCAGCTCGTCCGCGCGGACGACCGCTTTCTTATCGCAAATCAGCGCAAGATTGACCCGCCGCTTGACATACGCGCCCAGCAGACAGATCTGCTTTAATTTTTGAATATCCAGCTTTTGAACGCTTTCTTCGCCCAGAAGCTGGTTGATTTGAAGCAACTGAGGCTGCACGAGCGCAATCATTTCGTCCATGAGCCGATTTTTTTCTTCAATCTGCGCGCGCTGACGCTTCAGCTCGTTTTCCGCCTGAATCAGCTCGTTTTCCTCCGAAAGCCGGGTGTTGATTTCGGCAAGCTGCGCCTGAATCCGATTGATTTTCGAAATATCCTCCACCCAGTACACGCGCCCGTCCTGCACCGGCGCGCTTTGCAGGCGTGTGTCCGCGTTCAGCAGAATCGCCTCGCGCGCTGCTGCGTCCAGTTGACAGGCGGTGAGCTCCGGCGCATTTTTCGCGCGGTAGATGGGGACGCCCTGCTCGTCCACAATCTGCGCGGCAACAGTGGATTCGGAAAAGAAATAGCGGTAATGGTCGTTGGTTGGCAGCAGCCCCACCTGCAGGCAGCTCTCCCAGAACGCCGCAAACGTCAGGCAGCAGCATTCCGGTATCTTGTGGAACGTGTAGATGTTAGCAAAACTCAGCGCGCACAACGCAAATCCGCCCAGAAATACACAAAGCGGCACCCATGCGTATCGCCTGCTTTCAGACACGCGGCACTTGCAATAGATAACAGCCCCGGTTGCCAGCAGCAGAACGACAATCCACGCCATGGCGAGATAGTACACCCAGCCGTGAATATAGTCGGCTGATAGCGTTGCAGCGCCCGGCGCGGCACGGAAGGCCATCTGGTGCAGATCGTTGGTCAGCACGCCGCCAATCAGGCATATCGCCGGAAGAAACAGCAGATACCACCGGAGCGAAAACGTGTCGCCCTCGCGCCGCCCAAGCTGCAGCGCGGCGAACAGGCTGAACAGCGGCGCAAGAATCTGCGGCACATAATACAAATACCACAGATAGCGTGTAACGGTATCGTCGTTGAAAAAGCGATATTTGACCGTACGCAGGAATAGCCACAGCACGGCCATGGCGCATCCAAGCAGCAGCCAACGCCGATCACAGCGGTGCAGAATCCTGCGAAATATGGAAAAGCCCCAGCCCATGGCCAGACCGATGTAAATCAGGTTGGTCAGCAGAAAGAAAGCGGCAGAGGGCAGCGGAGCACCCACGCGATCCGCCTGGCGAAAAAAACCGGCAAGAACGAACAGACCAAGCGCAAGGCAGAGCTTCGCAATGGATTTTCGTTTTGCGGCAGCCATATATCCACCTCCTGCCCATAGTTGAAAGCACGAATATTATACTATTTCCAGATTCACCTGCGCCATCTGCTTGCGCCTTTTCATCTGGAAATAGTATTATACCATACAAGCGACTGAAAAACCAGTGCTTTCAAGACAAACGAACGGGCAGGAGTCTTTCGCAGATTGTCCCGCACTGGTTTATCCGCATGATATGCCTTGTTCCTCCGCAGAGATGGGCAGTGTCAGCTCGATCACGGTTCCGTCTTTGCCGCTCTCCGTGATGCGCACGCTGCCGCCGTGGAGATGAGCGATTTCCCAGACCAGCGATAAGCCCAGCCCCACGCCGCCCTTTTCCCGGCTGCGGGACTTGTCCACCCGGAAGAAAGGCTGAAACACGCTTTCTCTGAAGTTTTCCGGGATGCCGCAGCCCGTATCCCTGACCTCGATCACCGCGCTGCTGCCCCGGCGCGACGCGGCGACGCGTACGCTGCCGCCCGGATGATTGTATTTTACGCCGTTCTCTACCAGGTTGAAAATCGATCGATATACAAGCACGTCGCTGCCGGTAATCCAAAGATCTTCGCCGGATTGAGAGAGCGCCACGCCGCTCTTTTCCGCCAGCGGCGACAGATCTGCCAGCACCTCCTCAATCATGGGGGCAAGCTGGATTTTGTCCGTGCGCGGCACAGCCTTCAAGTCGCTCATATCCAGCAGCGTCCGCACCATTTTGGATAGCCGCTCGGTCTGCTCCCGCAGCATGGAAATCGTTTCTGCGGTTTCCGGACGATTATCTCCGTGGTCTGTGGCCATGTACAGATCCAGCCGCGCCTGCATCAGCGCCAGGGGCGTGCGCAGCTCATGGGCGGCGTTGCCCACAAACTGCTGCTGTGCGTCGAACGCCTGATTCAACCGCAGCAGCATCTGATTGATGGCACGGCTCAGCCGGCTGAACTCCACGGCCTCATCCTCACTGAGGGTGATTTCCGTCAAACTCTGCAGCTGCACGCGTTCTGCCTTTGCGGTAAAGCGCTTCAGCGGCTTCAGCGCCTTTCCGCTGACGAAATACGCCACTGCGCCGCCCAGCGCCGTCACCGCCAGCGCGATGTACCAGCCGCGAATGCAGAAACTGTGCTTCGCGCCGCTCAGCTCCAACACGAACTCTCCATTGAAGCGCTCCGACAGATCCTTCCACTGCTCGTCAGGAATGTCGACGCGGACGGCCTGCGGATCCTCCTGCACATAGTGCATCACATAATTGCCGATGGAGTCCATATAGGCATGACCAGAGGAGCACAAAAGCGTTTTCATGGTCACGCAGGCAGTCGCCAGCAGCAGAATGGTCAGCAGTGTGATTCGCCATTGCAGAGAAAGGCGTTTCAAAAGTCGTTTCATGGCTCACGGCCTCCAATCAGATAACCCTCGCCGATGCGGTTCAGAATCGGGTCATAGCCCAGCGCCGCTTTCAGCTTTTTGCGCAGGGATGAGATGTGCACCCGGATGGAGTTGCTGAAGCTGTTCACGCTGCCGTCCCACACATGCTCCATCAGCTCCTCCTGGCTTACCGGCCGTCCCTGGTTAAGGAGCAGGTATTCCAATATGCCGTTTTCCTTGCGGGTCAGCGCGACGACCTCGCCCTTTACCTGTGCCGTCCGTTTTACCGTATCGAAGGACAACTCCCCGCAGCGCAGCACCGCGTCGTGCTGCACAAAGCTGCGCCGGGTCAGACTGCGCACCCGCGCCTCCAGCTCCTCCAGATGAAAGGGCTTGACCAGATAGTCGTTGGCGCCGCAGTCCAGCCCTTCCACCTTGTCGCTGATTCGGCTGCGGGCGGAGAGAATCAGCACACGGGTTTCCCGGTCCTGCTCCCGCAGCGTTTTCAGCAGATCCATGCCATCCCGTCCAGGCAGGTTCAAATCCAGCAGAAGCAGGTCGTACTTCTCCGTCAGCAGCCAGTCCAGCGCGGAATCGCCGTCATAGCAGGCATCCACCTCGTAGCCCTTTTGCTTCAGGCTTTTGACCAGCGTGTCGCACAGTGCCCGCTCGTCCTCCACAATCAAAATTCGCATACTGCGCCTCCTTTGCGCTCGTGTGATCATGTCCAGTATAGCATATCGGCATAAAATGCGCATAAAATTTTCTGTTTTAACGTAGATTTTACCCCCGCTATCGTATAATGAGCCTGCGAGAAGACAAAAGGAGGGAACCTTCATGAATCTCATTTCATCGGCTGCGGGCAGGCGCGCCATGAGGCTGGGCGTGCTGATATTGGGCGCGGCGATGCTGATTTACGGCGCGCAGCGGGGCGAGGCCGCCACGGTGCTGTCCAAGGCAATCCGAATCTGTCTGGAGTGCGTGGGCATTGGATAAGAAGAAAAAGAACTCGAAGACTCCGCCCGTTTCCGGCTTTCTCGCCCGGTTTCGGGGATTTGCGCAGGCCTGCGCCGTGCTGCTGACAAATCCGCACCTGCCCAATCTGCTTAAGGGGCAGATTTACCGGGGAAAGGGCAAGACCGTCTGCGTGCCGGGGCTCAACTGCTACTCCTGCCCTGCCGCAACAGGCGCGTGCCCCATCGGGGCGGTGCAGTCGGTAATCGGCTCGTCCAAATTCAAGTTTTCCTATTATGTAACAGGCACGCTGATTCTGCTGGGGGTACTGCTGGGGCGGTTTGTGTGCGGCTTTCTGTGCCCTTTTGGGTGGTTTCAGGAGCTGATTCATAAGATTCCATTGCCCAAGAAGAAGCTGTCCACGAAGAAGCTCAGACCGCTGCGGTATCTCAAGTACCTGATTCTGCTGCTGACGGTGACGCTGCCGCTGATTTTCACCAACGAGGTGGGGATGGGCAATCCCTTCTTCTGCAAGTACCTGTGTCCGCAGGGCGTACTGGAAGGCGCGATTCCGCTGTCCCTCGCCAGTGAGAGCGTCCGAAGCGCACTGGGCAGCCTGTTTACATGGAAGAGCGTCGTGCTGGGCGCAGTGGTCGTCTTGAGCCTGCTGTTCTATCGCCCGTTCTGCAAGTGGCTATGCCCGCTGGGAGCGTTCTACGCGCTGTTTAACCGGGTATCGCTGACGGGAATGCAGGTGGACGCGCACAAATGCGTTCACTGCGGCAGGTGCGAGAAAGCCTGCAAGATGGACGTGGACGTGACGAAGACACCGGATCATCCCGAATGCATCCGCTGCGGCATGTGCGTCAAGGCGTGTCCCACGGGCGCGGTCAGCTTCCGCTGCGGGCTGAGCCGCGGGGCAAAGGAAAAAGAGAATCCAGCCGGCAAACAAGCCGTGGAGAAATAATCACAGAAAAGAAACGGAGGACATTTTCAATGAAGAAGACCTGGATTGCGCTGCTGCTGGCGCTGTGTATGCTGACCACCATAGGAGCGGCTTCCGCCTGCTGCACTTCCGCCTGCTGCACGAAGCCGTCCGGAACGGACGAGGCACAGACCATGGAGGAAACCTGCACCTGCATCATCAATGGCAAGGCCATGGAGGACTGCGCCTGCATGACGGGCATGTGCGATGAAAAGTGCAGCTGCGGGGAGAAATGCGACTGTGCCGAAAAGAAGCTGGAAATGCTGACTGCCGAAATGAACGCCGTGTTCGAGAAAAACATGGACCTGTGGAACCGGTTCTTCGGCATGATGGACAAGCAACCCGACATGAACATGAGTTACGCCGATTACCTGACGGAGCAGCTGGAACTGAAGAAGGAAAAGTTCACGGAGGATGAGTACAAACTACTTCAGCAGGACATTGAGACCATCCGTCGGCTGGACGAAGAGATGGAAAGGCTCATGCCAAAAGACGACGTGACGGCGGGCTCGGACGTGGCGCTGGAGAGCGGCGTGGTGACGGCGGGCGGCGGCATCGTCATGGGTGGCGAAGGGATGATGATGACGGACGGCAGCATGGATGACAAGGACATGCGTGTGGAAGATGATTCGTCCGAGAAGTTCCCTGCTTTCCAGGGCATGGATCTAGACGGCAATCCCGTGAGCAATGAGTTGTTTAAGGAGAATTCCGTCACGGTGATCAACTTCTGGTTCTCTGCCTGCGCTCCCTGCATCGGGGAACTGGGCGAGCTGAACGCACTCAACGAAGAACTCAAGCTGAAGGGCGGCGCGGTGATCGGCATCAACGCGGACACCATCGGCGGCGACGAAAGCATGATCATGGAAGCCAAGAACATTCTGGAAAAGAAGGGCGCCATGTATCAGAACATTTACTTCCCTGCGGACAGCGAGGCAGGAAAGCTGACCTACAGCATCACGGCGTTCCCCACCACCATGGTGGTGGACCGCAACGGCAACATGGTGGGCGAGCCAATTCTGGGCGGCATCAACAGCGAGAAGCAGATGAAGGCGCTGCAGACCATGATTGACGAGGTGCTTGCCCGAGACGCGGCGATGCTGGACAAGGACATGCTGATGAAGCCGGACGGCAAGTAATCGCCGAAGCGGCGCAGGCAGCATCCTGTGCGAAAGCAATTTCCTGCTTGTGGGGAATTATCTCTATAAACGCGCTCGTCGGCGGAAAAGACCACCGACTGGTGAACTTTTTCGATAAGCTGCGGCGTCTCTCTCAGCGTGAGGGAGACGCCGCTTCGGCATTCATCCAGAAACAGTGCCCGCAGACAATCCTGCCGCTGATGCAGGAGTCGCACAACCATCCCTCGCGCCGCCAGCATCCATCGGCGGGGCTTTTTCATCCCCTATTTGACATTTTCCGCAAAAGCAGTATAATAAAATAGAGATTCGCATCTATCGCGCAGAATCCCGCCATCAACACGCAAAAACGAGGGAACAGCATCATGCCAATCCGCATTCCGAACGACCTGCCCGCCGCCAGCGCGCTGCGGAGCGAAAACATATTCGTCATGACCGATACGCGCGCGAAAACGCAGGATATTCGCCCGCTGAAAATCCTCCTGCTGAACCTGATGCCCACCAAAATCGCCACCGAAACGCAGCTGGCGCGCCTGCTGGGCAATACGCCGATTCAGGTGGAGCTGGAGCTGCTGATGGTGAAGTCCCACGTCGCGAAAAACACGTCCGAGGAGCACATGCTCGCGTTCTACAAGACGTTCGATCAGGTGTGCGGCAAGACGTATGACGGCATGGTCATCACCGGCGCGCCGGTGGAGCGGATGGCGTTTGAGGACGTGGAATACTGGGACGAACTGTGCGCCATCTTCGAGTGGACGAAAACGCACGTCACGTCCACGTTCCATATCTGCTGGGGCGCGCAGGCGGGGCTGTATTACCACTGGGGCGTGCCGAAGTACATGATGGAGAAGAAGCTGTCCGGTGTGTACCGCCACCGCGTCGTGCATAAAAACAGCATCCTCTTCCGCGGCTTTGATGATACGTTCATGGTGCCGCACAGCCGCTACACGACCGTCCGCCGGGAGGATATATTGGCGCATCCGGAGATGAAAATCCTCGCCGAAAGCGACGAAGCGGGCGTGTATGCCATATCCACCCACGGCGGACGGCAGATTTTCATCACCGGTCACAGCGAATACGACGCGGACACGCTGGAGAAGGAGTACCTGCGCGACAAAGCCGCCGGGCTCCACCCCGATGTGCCCTGCAACTACTATCCCGATGACGACGATACCCGCGCGCCGATTTGCTCGTGGCGCTCGTCGGCAAACCTGCTGTACTGCAACTGGCTGAACTACTTCGTCTATCAGGCGACGCCGTACGATTTGAACAGCGTCGGCATTGTCGTCATGGATGATTTCAAGGAACAGCACGAATAAAGAACCGCCGCACCTCCAGCAAACGGAAGTGCGGCGGATTTTTGCTGTTGATTTACCCTTCCTGCGCGCGAATCTTCTCCAGATAGTCTTCGTAGCCGCAGTAGTAGTCGGCAATCGTGCCGTCGGGCTTGATTTCAATGATGCGGTCGGCGATGGTCGTGATGAACTGGTGGTCTTGCGACGTGAAAATCACGTTGCCGGGGAAGTTGATCAGCGCGTTGTTGACCGCCGTGATGGATTCCAAATCGAGGTGGTTGGTGGGCTGGTCGAGCATGAGGAAGTTCGCGCCGGAGAGCATCATGCGGGAGAGCATGACGCGCACCTTCTCGCCGCCGGAAAGCACGCTGACGGGCTTGTACACGTCGTCGCCGGAGAAGAGCATCCGGCCGAGGAAGCCGCGCATGTACGTTTCCAGCTGTTCGGGCGAATACTGGGCGAACCACTGCATCATGTTGAGGTTGCAGCCGTCGAAATACTTGCTGTTGTCCTTGGGGAAGTAGTTGGTGGAGATGGTAACGCCCCACTTGAAGCTGCCGCTGTCGGGCTTGATTTCCTCCGCGAGGATGCGGAAGAGGGCGGTCTGCGCCTGTTCGTTCGAGCCGACAAGGGCGATTTTCTGCCCCTTGGTGACGATGAAGGACACATCCTTGAGCAGCTGCACGCCATCCTGCGTGTAGTTGAGGTTCGACACTTGCAGGATGTCCTTGCCCGCCTCGCGTTCAGGCGTGAAGCACACCCACGGATAGCGGCGGGAAGAAGCGGGCATCTGCTCGATGGTCAGCTGATCGAGCAGCTTGCGGCGGCTGGTCGCCTGCTTCGCCTTGGACTTGTTGGACGAGAAGCGCTGAATGAAGGCTTGCAGTTCCTTGATTTTGTCCTCGCGGCGCTTCTTCTGGTCGTTCATCAGGCTCTGCATCATCTTGGAGGATTCATACCAGAAGTCGTAGTTGCCGACGTAGAGCTTGACCTGATTGAAGTCGATATCGACAATATGTGTGCAGATATTGTTCAGGAACCAGCGGTCATGGGACACGACGATCAGCGTGCCGGGGAAATTCATCAGAAAATCCTCCAGCCACGCGACGGAGCGGTTGTCAAGGTTGTTCGTCGGTTCGTCCAGCAGCAGGATGTCCGGATTGCCGAACAGCGCCTGCGCCAGCAGCACCTTGAACTTCTCGCCGCCCTTCAGGTCGCCCATGAGCATCGTGTGCATTTCAACGGGCAGCCCCAGACCGGTCAGCAGCGTCGCGGCGTCGGACTCGGCGTTCCAGCCGTCCATCTCCGCGAATTCGCCCTCCAGCTCGGCAGCGCGTTCGCCGTCCGCGTCAGAAAAATCAGGCTTCGCGTACAGCTCGTCCTTTTCCTTCATGATGTCGTATAGGCGCTGATTGCCCATGATTACCGTGTCCAGCACAGGATAGGCATCGTACTTGAACTGATCCTGCTTCAAGGTGGACAGGCGCTGCCCCGCGGGAATCGTCACCGTGCCGGTCGTGGGCTCCAGCTCGCCGGACAAAATGCGCAGGAACGTTGATTTGCCCGCGCCGTTCGCGCCGATAACGCCATAGCAGTTGCCCGGCATGAATTTCAAATCCGCACCCGAAAACAGCTTCTGACCCCCGAAGGTCAGGGAAACATTGCTTACCGTGATCATGGGTTTTCTCCTTACATTTCCGTGGTCGTTCCATTATATACAGACGTACCTTTCTACTATACCATATTCATCCCGGAAATGGAAGGGGGTAGGCGAAAATTCCATGGGAGTTCATGCGCTCGAGGGCGGATGGCGCGGCGATGTGGTCGCGCCCATCTGGCGCGACAATGTGCAAGGGGGAGGAAAGAGCAGCTCGGGGGCGCGTCTGAGGACGCGCAAAGTTACTGCGCAGGGACGCTTCGCTGCCTGCGGCTAAGCTGCCCGGCTTGATTTTTCCTTTGGAATAGGCTGAACGGTGCAGCAGTTGGGGCGCTGCCCCAAGCCCCGCAAGGGACGCTGTCCCTTGACCCTGCAAGGGGGAATCCCCCCTTGACCCCTCCGCGCGATTGAGTTGGTCTCACTTTCATACTTTGCCCGCGTGTTTATCCTTTATTCCTCCGCCAGCGGAAGCTCAAACCAGAACGACGTTCCTTCGCCCTCCTTGCTGTCAACCCCAAACGGCACATTGTGCTTCTCCAAAATACTTCTGACAATCGACAAGCCCAGTCCGCTGCCGATAATTGCCCGCTTATGCGTCTCCTGCGTGCGGTAGTAGCGATTCCAAATCAGCGGCAGTTCCTCCGGCGCAATGCCCTTGCCGCTGTCGTGAATCGTCAGGCGCACCATCTTGCCGATGACCTCCTGATGGATTTCGACCGTCTTGTCCTCGCCCGTGTACGTCAGCGCATTGCCGACTAAGTTGTACACCACCTGCGCAATCCGCTGTTCATCCGCGATTGCCTTCACCTGCGCTGCCGGATGGAACACCACCTGATAGCCGTTCTGCTGCACCATGCGGCTCACACGGTCGGTAATCGCCTGCACAGACGCGGTGAATGGGTACGGCGCGGGATTGAGCGCCAGCGCGCCCGTCTGCAGGCGGCTGAAATCCAGCAGTTCGTTGACCAAACTTGTCAGGCGCTGCGTCTCGTCGATGATTACCTGCATGTTTTCCGGCGTCGCCTCGCCGGGAATGTCGCGCATCATCTCGACGTAGCCGCCAATCATCGTCAGCGGGGTGCGCAGGTCGTGGCTGATGTTGGCAATCAGCTCGTGCTGCAGGTTCTCCACCTGACTTAACTCCTTCGCGGCGTATACCAGCGTGTCGTTCAGTTCCGCCATTTCGCGGTACTCGCAGCCATGCGGAGGAATTTCGTACTGCCCGCGCGAGAGGGAGTGTGCCGCTTCGCTCGTCTCGACGATGGAGCGCGTCACCTTGCGGGAAATCAGCATCGCCAGCAGCGTTGCGCCAAGGAGGACGATGATGGTGATAAGCATCAGCTGCGTCCGCAATGTCGCGACGGTGCTGTCCAGCGGGGTGATGATGGAGTTGAGCAGCAGATACCCGTCCGTGCCGTCGGGGAGGGTGACGCGGCGCGCGCACAGCAGGCTCTGCTTCTTGTCGTCCTCCATCTTCGGCACGTTGCCGCGGAATTGATGGCTGTTGTACTGGTCGCCGCCGAATGGGGCGATGTTGAACAGCTTGGTCAGCGTATTGCCGTTTTCGGGAATCATCGAGCACCAGAAGGACAAATCCCGGCTGCTCATGCGGTGGATGAGGCAGTAATGAATGTCATCCGACGACAAAAACACATGTTTGTCGCTGTCCAGCAGGAGGATGCAGACGTCATTCTGCTGCGCGAGCCTGTCCATCAGCGCGGACAACTGCTCATTGCCGATGTTGCTCTCCACCGCGTCGGCGGCCTGGGTGATTTGCCGCGTTTTGTCCCAGCGGTAGAAGTCGTCCAGCCAGACAATCTGCATCAGCCACAGGAGCGCAAGGACGAACGCGACAAACGCCGCCAAGTAAGCGAAAACTCGGCGGCGAATGCGGGGATGCTTTTTTTCTTTCGGATTTTTGCGCATGGCGAAACACCTCATGGTTTTTCGGATTCTCCCTCAATCAACACGCGGAAGAAGTATGCAGAAGTCACCAACTCAATCGCGCGGAAGGGTCAAGGGAGGAACTCCCTTGCAGGGACAGCGTCCCTGCCGGAGTCCAGAGACCGAGCCTCTGGCGCCTCCCCTTAGTCTTTCTCAAAGCGGTAGCCAACGCCTCTAAGCGTTGTAATTTTATCCGCATATTCGCCCAAGCTCTTGCGAAGCAGCTTGATGTGCGTGTCCAGCGTGCGGTCGTCGCCGAAGAAGTCGTAACCCCATACGTCGCTGATGAGCTTCTCGCGCGTCAGGGCAATGCCGCGGTTGCGCACCATGTAGAACAGCAGGTCGTACTCCTTGGGGGACAGATTCAGCTTTTCGCCCTTGATGGTCACTTGGCGCGCGGCGAAGTCCACCACCATATCGCCGATGGTCACCTGCTCACCGTCGGACGCGGCGGGCACATTGGCGGCGGTGCGCTTCAAAACGGCGGACACGCGCATCATCAGTTCACGCGGCGAAAAGGGCTTGACGACATAATCATCAATGCCCAGCTCAAAGCCGTGGATGCGGTCATACTCCTCGCCGCGCGCGGAAAGCATAATCACGGGAACTTGGGATTTGCGGCGGATTTCGCGGCAGGCGGAGAAGCCGTCGAGTTCGGGCATCATCACATCCATGATGATGAGGTCGTAGTTCTTCTGCCGGCACTTTTCGATGGCTTCCATGCCGTTTGACGCTTCTTCGACGTTGTAGCCCTCGAAGGCGGCGTACTTGCGGATGAGGTCGCGGATGCGGGCTTCATCGTCAACGATTAAGAGTGTCATAGGTTAGCACCTCTTGCTCTGTTTTGATGTGCTGAATTGGGTTTCCTACGCCTTCATTATAGCCAAATCCGGGACGAAAAGCAACCGTTATGGGGCGGGGAGATGGATGTCAAGTGTTTTTCCTTTGCGCTGGATGGTGATGACGCAGGGCTGCTGCTGGGCGGAGAAGAAAGCGTCCAGCGCGGTGAGATCGGCGGGGGGCTGGCTGTTCAGGGTGAGCAGCGTGTCGCCCGCCTCGATGCCGGCACGGTCGGCGCGGCTCTGGTCGATGACCGCCAGCACATAGTAGCCCCCTGACTGCCCGTCAAGCAGAATCAGCCCGGCGGACGCACTGCCCGTCAGCGGAACGGTTTCATCCGCCGAAGGACGAAACGCCACAAGCACCGCCAGCGCGCAGAGCAGAATGCACAGGCTGATAATGTGCTTCCGCTGCATCCGCATACCCCCCTTTCTGTCTTTTCAGCGTTTATTCTACATCCCGCGCGTGATGGGCATGTGAAAGTCCCTTGATTCCTGCCTGAATTTGCGGTATACTGAATCAGATTCCTTGCCGAAAGGAGATTCCCCCTATGCCGTCCAAAGACTTCGCCGCGCGCCGGAACCCCGCCATTGCGGGCTGCACCGCCACCGGCGTGCTGAAAATCCTCGCGCTTGTGTTCATGTTCATTGATCACGCGGGCAAAATGCTCTTCCCGCAGATTGCTGAAATGCGGATGCTGGGGCGCATTGCCTTTCCGCTGTACTGCTGGTGCATGGTCGTAGGCATCAGCTACACGCGCTCCGTGCCGAAATATCTGGGGCGGCTAATGCTGATTGGGCTGGTGTCGCAGCCGATTTACATGGTCGCGCTCAATCACAGCTGGAATCAGCCGAACATTTTCCTGACGCTGCTCGTCGCGCTGTGCGGCGTGTGGGGCTTGAAGGCGAAAAAGCTGCTCAGCCACATTTGGGCGCCGATTCTGGCGCTCTTCGCGGCGCAGCTGCTGGGGTGCGACTACGGCTGGCGCGGCGTGATGCTGGTGATGCTGCTCTACGGCGTGCGCGGCAGCCGGGCGGGCATTGCGTGCGTGATGATTGCGTTCTGCCTGTACTGGGGCGGCAGCAGCGTCGGCGTAACCCACCTGTTCGGGCAGGATGTCACGCCGCTGACCTCCTCCGCCATTGGCGCGGTGATTTCGCCGTGGCTGCGGCTGCAAACGATGGCAATTTGGGCGCTGCCGCTGATGCTGCTGCCCATCAGCCAGCAGGTGAAAATGCCGCGCTGGGTCGGCTATGCCCTCTATCCGCTGCATCTGGTGGTGCTGATTGCGCTGGAAGCGGCGCTTGCCCAGCCCATTCACACGGAAAACCTCATCAACGCTTGGAATGCGTTTGTATCCTTATTTTGACGAGGTGACGTATGGACGCTTCTCCCATCACCCCTGACCTTGACGAAGCCCTGCGCTATGCGGGTGTTCGCGCGGACGAAAGCGGCGACATGCACCGAAAAATGGCGGAAATTGCCGCGCAGTGCATGAAAACCGTCACGCCGCGCTGCACCTACCGCGTGTCCGAAATCGCGTGGGAAAACGGGATGCCGTCGCTCTTTGGCGGGCAGCTTGTTTTGCCCGGCAGAACCGCCGCGGTTATGCTGCGTACCTGCTCCCACGCGGCGCTGCTTGTCTGCACCCTCGGCACGACGTTCGATGCGCTGGCGCGGCAGGTACAGGCGCGGGATTTTGCGGATGCGCTGCTGCTGGACGGCTTCGGCGGCGCGTATGTCGAAGCGGGCTGCAACGCGGCGGAGCGCGAAATCGCCGCGAAGCTGCCCGGCAAGTACCTCACCGACCGCTTCAGCCCCGGCTACGGCGATTTGCCGCTGGACGTGCAAAGTCCGCTGCTGGCGCTGACCGACGCGACCCGGCGGCTGGGCGTCACCCTCAGCGAATCGAACCTGATGAACCCGCTCAAGAGCGTCACCGCCGTGATTGGGCTGTCGGACACCCCGCAGCAGGCGCGGATTCGCGGCTGTGACTTTTGCGCGATGCGGACGCGCTGCAATTTGCGAAAGGCAGGAAAAACCTGTGGAACATAAGCTGACTTTTCTGGATGGCGCAATGGGCACGATGCTCCAGCGCCACGGGCTAAAGCTCGGTGAAATTCCTGAGCTGCTTGCTATCACCAACCCGGATTTGCTGACGAATATCCACCGGCAATATATCGAAGCGGGCACGGAAATCGTCTATGCGAACACGTTCGGGGCGAATCGGCGGAAGATGCAGAAAACGCCCTACACGGTGGCGGATGTGGTGTCTGCCGCCATTGCAGCGGCGAAAAAGGCTTGCATCGGCACATCCGCCCGCGTCGCGCTGGATATTGGCCCCTTGGGCGAACTGCTTGAACCGATGGGCACGCTGCCGTTCGAGACGGCGGTGGATATGTTCGCGGAGATTGTGGACGCGGGCGTGAACGCGGGCGCTGACCTCATCTGCATCGAGACGATGACCGACCTGTACGAGGCGAAAGCCGCCCTGCTTGCCGCAAAGGAGCATTCGACGCTGCCCGTGTGGGTGACGATGAGCTTCGACGCGACCGGGCGCACCTTCACCGGCTGCACAATTCCGTCCATGGCGCGGACGCTGGAAGGCTTGGGCGCGGACGCGATTGGGCTGAACTGCTCGCAGGGGCCGAAGCAGCTGCTGCCGCTCTTTCAGGAGCTTTGCTGTGTGACAACCCTGCCCGTGATTGCCAAACCGAACGCGGGTCTGCCCGACCCGGTTGATGGGCATTATGACCTGCCGCCGGAGGATTTCGCCCGCACGATGGTGGATGTGGTGGGCGCGGGCGTGAGCATCGTCGGCGGCTGCTGCGGCACGAACCCCGACTACATCCGCGCGCTGCACGATGCTGTGCACACCATGACGCCCGGCGCGCGCGACATTCATCACGGCAGCTTCCTCTGCACGCCGACGATGCCGCTGGAAATCTCCGGCGTGCGCGTCATTGGCGAGCGCATCAATCCGACGGGCAAAAAGCGCTTCCAGCAGGCGTTGTTGGCGGGCGATTTGGATTACATCGTTGATGTCGCCATTGCGCAGGTGGACGCGGGCGCGCAGATTCTGGACGTCAACGTCGGCTATCCGGGCGTGGATGAAGTCGCCATGCTCCCGCGCGTGGTTAAGAAATTGCAGGAAGCGGTGGATGTGCCGCTCCAGCTGGATTCCACCAACGCCGCCGCACTGGAAGCCGCCCTGCGCGTCTATAACGGCAAAGCGGCGGTCAACTCCGTCAACGGCGAAGAGAAAGTGCTGCAAACGCTGCTGCCGGTGGTGAAAAAATACGGCGCGGCGGTCGTCGGTCTGGCGCTGGACGAGAAGGGCTTGCCCAAAACGGCGGCGGAGCGCGTCGCAATCGCACGGCGCATTGTGGATGCGGCGGAACGCTTCGGCATCCCCCGCGAGGACGTGTTCATCGACTGCCTGACGCTGACCGTTTCCGCCCAGCAGGATCAGGCGGAGGAGACGCTTGCCGCCGTCCGCACGGTGCACCGCGAAATGGGGCTGCAAACCGTCCTTGGCGTGTCGAACATCTCCTTCGGGCTGCCGAACCGCCTGCTGATGACGCAGACGTTCCTGATTCGCGCACTGAACGAGGGTTTGACGCTGCCTATCATCAACCCGAACCAGAAGGAAATCATGGACGCGGTCGCGGCGTTCCGCGTGCTCAGCGGCGAGGACGAGGCGTGCGCGGCGTATGTCGAGCGCTTTGGCTCGGAAGCCGCGCTTGCCGCTGAAAAGCAGCGCGCCGCCGCTGTTTCGTCTGCCCCAACCGCGAAAGCCGCCGCCACCGTCACCAACCTCGATGACGCGATTATCCGCGGCCTCAAGGCAGACGCGGCGCGCTTGGCGAAGGAAGCGCTGGCGACCGAAAACGAATTGTCGCTGGTTGAAAAGCACCTGATTCCCGCCTTGGATAAGGTTGGCACGGACTACGAGCGCGGCGTGGCGTTCCTGCCGCAGCTGCTGGGCGCGGCACAGGCGGCGCAGGCGGTGTTCTCCGTCATCCGCGACAGCTTGGCGGCGAAGGGCGGCGAACCCGTCAAGAAGGGGCGCATCGTGATTGCGACGGTCAAGGGCGATATCCACGACATTGGCAAGAACATCGTCCGCACGGTGCTGGAAAACTACGGCTACGACGTGCTGGATTTAGGGCGCGACGTGCCGCCGGAAACGGTGGTGGATGCGGTGGTGAAGGAAAATATCCGCCTTGTTGGTCTGTCCGCGCTGATGACGACGACCCTGCCGAGCATGGAGGAAACCGTGCGCCAGCTGCACGCCCTGCCGAATCCGCCGAGCATCATGGTGGGCGGCGCGGTGGTGACGCCGGAGTATGCGCAGAACATGGGCGCGTTTTACGCCAAGGACGCGCGCGCATCGGTGGAAATCGCGAAAAAAGTATTGGGGTAAAGGAGGATTTCGCCCATGCGTACCCTGCTGATGGCGGATATTCACGGCAATTTCGCCGCGCTTCGGGCGATTCTTTCGACCCCGGAGGCGCAGTCCTGCGGGCGCGTCATTTCCCTTGGCGATCAGGTGAATTTCGGCCCGGAAAGCCGCAAAGTCGTCGAAACCCTGCGTTCACTCGGCGCGACGATGCTCATGGGCAATCACGAGGAGCGGCTGCTGCATCCGGATGATTTTGCCGGCTACAACTGGGCGATGCTGCGTGTGACGGCAGGGCAATTGTCAGGCATTTCACTGGCTGATTTGCCGGTGGATGTCCGCATTGGTTCGGCACTGCTGACGCACGGCACGCCCGGCGACCCGTACCATTTGGTTTATCCGCCGGATTTGCCGGAGGTGCTGAAGGCGCTGCCTGAAGACGTGTCGCTGCTGATTTCGGGGCATAATCACCTCTGCTGGGATGTCACTTCCGGGCATCGGCGGGCGTTCAATCCGGGCAGCGCCGGGCTGAACGAGACGGGCACAGGCGCGCGGGCGATGTTCGCTATCTGGGATGGCGATGACCTCACGCCGTGCAGTGCGCCCTACGACGTAACGGAAAACGCCCGCGCGTACCTTTCCGGCGGATTTGCGCAGGAAGCGCCGGAAATGAGCCGGATGTGCCTGCAAGAGATGGAAACGGGGCAGTATCAAGGCGTTTTGCGGTTGATTCGGCATGTGAAGCACGTTGCGGAAGGCATGGGGCTGACGATTGCCGACCGCGAAGCATGGCTGGCGGCGGACGCGGCCGCCCCGTGGCGCGAACCCATTTCAACCGCGGATTTCTGGGCGCGAAAGGAGAAAGAAGCATGAGCGATACCATCGCAGCCATCGCGACTGCGCCGGGACAGGGCGGCATTGCGATTGTCCGCGTGTCGGGCGACATGGCGGAGGACATTTTACGCCGCATCTTCCGCCCGGTCGGCGGGAAGCAGCCGCTGCCGACGCATCTGCTAACCTACGGGTATATTGTGGAGGATACGGAGCGCATTGACGAGTGCATGGCGGTCATCATGCGCGCGCCAAAATCGTACACACGCGAGGATGTGGTGGAGTTCCAGCTGCACGGCGGCGGCTGTGTTGCACAGAAGGTGCTTGCGCTGTGCCTGTCCTCCGGCGCACGTTTGGCACAGCCGGGCGAATTTACCCGCCGGGCGTTCCTGAACGGGCGAATTGACTTAAGCCAAGCCGAAGCCGTGATGGACTTAATCGCCGCGCAGGGCGAGCAGAGCCGCAAAGCCGCCATGCGCCAGCTGACCGGGGGCGCGTCGTCGTTCATCCGCAAGGCGGCGGATGAATTGTACGCCATTCAGGCGGGCGTGGCGGCGTGCATCGACTATCCGGAGGAAATCAGCGAAGAGGAAGCCGCGAGCGACCTTGCGCCGCGCATTGCGCATCTGGCGAAAACGCTGACGGACGCTTGCGACGAGCGCGCCGCGCGGCTGCTGCAATCGGGGCTTCGTGTCGCGCTGTGCGGGCAGCCGAATGTGGGCAAATCGAGCCTGCTCAACGCGCTTTTAGGCGAGGAAAAGGCGATTGTGACCGCGATTCCCGGCACGACGCGCGATTTGGTGGAGGGCACGCTGATGCTCTCCGGCAGCGTCATCCACCTGACGGACACCGCCGGCCTGCACGACACGGACGACCCGGTGGAGCGCATTGGCGTTGACCGCGCGCGACGCGCCTTGGCGGACGCGGACGTGGTGCTGCTGGTGCTGGACATGAGCCGTCCGCTATCCGCCGAGGACGAATCGCTCCTGCGCACGCTGCACGGGCGGAACGGCTGCATTGTGCTGAACAAGAGCGACCTGCCGCCAGTGCTGACGGAAAGCGACCTGCAAGACGCGGCGGACGGCAAGCCGATTCTGACCGTCTCCGCAAGTGTTCCGGACAGTTTGCAGCCGCTGAAAAGCTACCTTGCGTCCCAAGCCGCCGTCAGCGACCAGCTCACCCTGACCCAGCCGCGCCACATCGCAGCCGCGCGCCGGGCGGTTGCCGCGCTGCATCAGGCGGAGGACACACTGCGCAGCTATTCGGTGGACTTGGCGGGCGTGGATTTGCAGCAGGCGCAGATGGCGCTGGCGGAAATCACGGGCGATGAGGTGGAGGAAAAGCTGCTCGATGAAGTGTTCGGCAGGTTCTGCGTAGGAAAATGAGCAAGAAATAGGCACATCACGGAAAGTTGGGGGAGCAAACAAGGGCTTAGGCGAAGCGCCAAAAAGCTACACGCGGAAGAAGCAGGGGAGAGAAACCAACTCAATCGCGAAAAGGGGTCAAGGGGCAATTGCCCCTTGCAGGGTCAAGGGACAGCGTCCCTTGTGGGGTTTGGGGCAACGCCCCAACTGTTCCGCAGGCGACCATCATCTTAAATGCACTCAACAAAGGCGCAGGCAGCGAAGCGTCCCTGCCCCTAACTTTGCGCGTCCGCAGACGCGCTCCCCAAGCTGCTCTTCCCCAAAGATTCCGTGAAAAACCAAAAAATAAGGCAGGTACACCGCGCAAATGGGTGTACCTGCCTTTTCATTTACTTCCGCTCAATCACCGTCTGGCTGTCGCTGACGCCCGGGGTCGTCGGGTCAATCACAACGCCCAGGGTGCTCAGCAGGGACAGCAGCGCCGCGCCCAGCTGCATCACCTGCTCCTGCGCCACCGTCGTCTCAATGCCGAACAAGTCCAGCAGGTTGAACACGAACGTGCAGACGACCGCCAGCAGCGTCGTCAGCCAAACCTTGTTGTGGAAACGAAGCGACCAGTTGATTTTCATGCAATCATCCTTTCTGTGCAAATCTTTTTCTTCACGCTGGAAGAAAAATGGGAGGAAAAGCGTTTTGTTTGTGGAAATGGTACATCATCCGACAACGAAAGGGGAGATTCTGATGAAGAAACGTGTTTTGTCCGCCTTGATGGCGCTGCTCCTGCTGATTCCTGCCGCCGGAAGTGCCGAGGAAGCGCCGATGCTGCTGGAATCCTACGCTTCACGCGGCGCGCGGCAGGTGACGTTCGCCTATCCGGAAGGGTGCACGGTGGAGGTGGAGGACAAAATCGGGACGATGGTGTTCATGGATGATGAAACCTATGTGGTGGTGGTCGTGACCCACAAGGGCAGTTCCGGCATCGACGAGATTCGGGAAGCTATCGGCGATTCGTCGCTGATTTTCGCCCTGACCGACGACATGCACCTTTACGCCACGCATGGGATGCTGAATTATCCGCTGCTGACGAATTACGATTACGTCGAGGTGGGGCTGAATCTTCCCGGTGGCGTGGATGTAGTCGTTGCATCCCAGTGCCTCTATGGGGATACGGCGGTCTACGATCTGCTGCTGACCATCGTCGGCTCGCTCACGGATGCAGCGCCGCTGCAAACGTGGCTGGAGGAAACGTGGATTCCAACGGTGATGCAGGAATGACCATCGGGGGCTTGGGTGGACGCGCGTTCCACCCAAGCCGATTTTGTTATCCGCGACGGTCAGCCAGTTCCCACAGCGCCAGCTTGCTCTTCTTGCCGAAGATACCATCAACCGTGAGGTTGTTATCCTTCTGGAAAGCCTTCACTGCGGTTTCGGTGTTTTTCCCGTAGTAGCCGTCGGGAGTGCCAACGTCCGTGTAGCCGAGATCATACAGATCGCTCTGAATGCGCTTCACAGGCAGATAGTATTTCCCGGAATGGGAAGAACGCTTCCAAGCGGGGGTGCTATATCGCGGGATGTACATCTCATCGCTGGCACAGGTGGACGGCACGCCCGTCAAATAGTTCTGGTGAACATACCCCTCAATGGTATCAATGCAATCCCAGACAGAAACATACTTGAAAGGGTCGAGAGAAAAAACCCGCGTAACGGGATAACCACGAGGCAGTTCGGTAATCACGTTGCTCGTGTTCGTTTCAGCTTCACTGCGCAGATGCACAGTCTGTCCAGAAGGAACGTTAATCCAGTAGGTACTCATTACATTTACCTCTGTTTCTCAATGTAGTATTTATATACCTCACTCCTGAGGTGTGTCATTTAGGGCTTGAGAGTAAAGTCGTGTTACGCTATCCGCCCGCGAATCTCCTGCAAGCCATGCTCCGCCTCGTCCATGCGCCCCTCCAGACGGTAGGTGCGCTCAATCAGGTTGTTGTGCTGGGCGACGCGCTTTTCCAGCTGCGCCAAGCGGTACTGCGTCAGCCGGGAGGACGCCAGCACGCCCGCGCACGACCCCGCCAGCGTGCAGAAGCCCGAAATCAGCGCCACAAGCAGCGATTCGCTCATGCGCCGCCTCCTTCCAGCGCCGCCCACGTCTGTTTGCCGACGATGCCGTCCACCGCCAGACCCCGCTCGGACTGTAAGCCCTTCACGCTGCAACGCGTCATCGTGCCGAAAATGCCGTCTACGGCAAGTTCGTAGCCCGCGCGGTTCAGCAGCGTTTGCAGCAGGCGGACGGAATCGCCCCTGCTGCCCGTACGGAGGGTCGGACGGGACACGCTGGATGGAGTGGACACGGCGGAATCGTCCGCAGAATTGAAGCTGCTGTTTTCAGGCACGTCCTTCAGCCAGCCCCAATAGCGCCATTTGCCGATTTTGCTGTCCGCCTTGACTGCCATGCCTTCGATGGAGGCGTGGACGATGCGCAGCGGCGACACGCTCGTGACCAGCCCGATGTGGCAGAAGTCGCCCAGATTATCTGCAAAGCGCGCAGGCGTTACGGGCTTCCACTTGAACACCGCCATGCCGGGGCGGAGGTCGGCGGCGGATGCAATCGTACCCGAACGGGCGAGGTACTTGCGGAAGATGGTGTTGCTGCCGTGGTAGATGGATGCGCCCTGACGGCGGAACGCGCGGACGAACATGCCGGAACAGTCGATGCCGCGCGCGTCGTTCGTGCCGGGGGATGCGTAGGGGAAGCCGATGCAGGCTTCAAAGTCGCTGATGAGCTGTTCCAAATTGAGCAAAAAATCACCTCCAATGATAATGAGCAATGGGATAGTGTGCGTAACCTGTGGATAAACACGCGGAAGCAGCATGAGAGCGTCACCAACTCAATCGCGCGAAAGGGAGTCCAGAGGGTCGAAGACCCTTTGGCGGGGTTGAGGGGCAGCGCCCCTCACGTTCCCATCTTCTCGATGACCTTCAGCGTGATGACGGAGGTCACGAAGCCGCCGGGGTTTGTGGGCATCATCAGCAGGGAGTGCTGACCGGAATCAACCGCGCCGGTAGACGTGCGGCGGAGGTAGGGGAGTGCATCGAGCGACTGCGTTTTGCCCCACACGCTGTACGGAATTTCCGTGCCGTCCACCAGGATGGTTTGGATGTATACGCCGTTGTCCGCCGTCATCCGCATCACGCAGGACAGCACCGACGGGTACTCATCCAGCGTGAAGGGGTGCGAAATCGGGGCGGTGTAGGTGCCGGTCGCGCGATTGCGGAAGGTCAATTCCGTCAGCTTGCCGCCGATGAGCTTGCTTGCGTTCACCTCGCGCAGCAAATCGGCGATTTCGTCCGACAGCGCGGGCTGACGGTTCGCCAGCGTCAGCGTCACCCGACCAGGCTGCCCGAACACGTCCGGAATGTGCATGGCGACAATGCGCTCCACCAGCACCGTATTTTCCTCTGGCAGCGCCAGCCGGAAACGCTGCCCCAGCCGGAAGGTATCCAGCGCTTCGCCCGTGATGCGCGAGAGGTCGATGCCCTGCAGCTGCACCGTCGCGGTCGGCTGACTGTGCCGCTCCAAGTAGCGTTCCGCCACGCGCTTCAGCGTATCCGCATCCATGATTTGGTCGCTGGTGAACGTCCGCGCGGCAATGCCCCACGTTTTCGTGTCCGCCGCGTCGATGTATTCGCGCCCCAGCAGCGGGGTCAACGTTACGCGGTCAAGCCCCTGCCCGCAGCCATAGGGGAACACGCGCGTGCAGAGCCGGCTCGCGTCGCGGGTGACGCGCACGGTGCTGATGTTGCGCGTCAGCCGCCCTTCGCACGAAATTTCCTCCGGCAGCTTGCGTAAATGCAGCTTCCACGGCAGCTTCGTCTGGTCGAACGCCCAGCAGAGGTTCGGGGGCAGCATGTCCAGCAAGCTCGTCAGCGCGGCGTAAATTGACTGCGTCTGCCCAATCGCGGAAATCACCAACCCCTCGTCCGCCTCGACGTCGCCCACCCGCCAGCGGATGCGCGTTTGGTAGCTCAGGATGCGCTTGAGGATGGTCTGCACGTTCTCCGCGTACGTCAGCGCAGGCAGCATGTCGTCCGCCAGCGTCGCCATCCCGTGCTCCAGCTGCACCACGCGCCGCAAGCCCGGCTCTTCGCTGATGCTGGAAACGCGGTAAATCTCGTCATCCCCGAAGCCGTCACAAAGGCGCACGAAGTCCCGCACACAGACGGGTGCATCCTCCGGCGGCAGCACCATTTCCGCCATTGACAGCGGCTGAAGCGAACGGTCAACCGTCAGGCGAATCGGGTGCAGATCCGCGCGCGGCTTCATTTTGTCGTCCAGCAGACACGGCAGATTCATCAGCAATACCTCCCTTTGCACCGCCCGGACACAAACGCCGCAGAGCCGGCTTCCACGCGGATTTCGTTCAGCACACCCGGCCGCAGCAGCAAATCATCCGCGCTATCCGGCGTGCGATAGGGCAGGATGGACACCGTGCTGTCATCCGACACCATTTCCGCCGCGAAAACGCCCGCGTCGTGGTGAATCCGAATTGCCGCGCCGGGGGCAAGCGTCAGCCCCTGAAAGCTGATTTTCCCCGCGGCGGATATGGTCAGCGTCGTGATGGCAGCGTCGCCAATGTTGCGAATCAGCAGGTTCAGCGGCGTTTCGGGCGCGTCGCCGGGGACGGCAAGGAGCTTAGACGGCGCATCGGACGTGTTCGGCATCAGGAAACTTGTCTCCGCCGCGTCCTCCCAGTAGGGGCAGGAGAAGGCGGTGAAAACAAGCGAGAGCGTCTCCAGCCAGTTGAGCGTGCTCATGGTCGGATACTGTGTGCAGACGACGCGCAGCACCCGCTTGCCGTCCTCATGCAGCGTCAGCACGCCGCCCGCTTCCGCCCACGCCGCCACAAGGTGCAGCAGCTGATGCCGCGCGGCGATGTCGTATTCCTCAATCAGGAAGCGGACACGCAGGGACAGCTGCTCCCGCTGGCGGCGCAGCAGGTGCAGCCCGCCGCCGATGCGGTTTGCCGTCACCGTCCGCACGGCGGGCGCAAGCTCCTCCACATCTAGCAGGTGAATCCGCGCGTCAAGGTCGCGCAGGGTCGTGCCGTTCAGGGCACAGTAAAGCCGGTCAGCCAAGGGGAATGCACCTCCTTTCTCATGTGTACCTCCGCTGATTTACCTGCCGCGCGATGATGGCGGAGATAATCGGCGTGAGCGCCTCCGCCAGCGCGTCGTAGTCAATGGCGGGCGTTTCGGTGGATTCGGGATTTTGCGGGGCGCCGGCAAGTACGTCAGGCTGCGTCATGCGTCTCCTCCTTCCACCAGTACAAGCGCGCGGGCAGATTTACGTCGCCCGGACGGTCATTCTGCGCCAGAAACGTGAAGGGCAGCCTGCCCGCGCCATCGGGCACACTCGTCAGCGACGCGCCGGAAATGCAAAGCGGGTTGCGCAGTTCAATCAGCAGCAGCCCCCGGCTCGTCGTACCAATCCAGCATAGGCGGGAAAGCGGCTTGCGCGCCTGCTTCGGCGTGAGGGTCGTTACGCGCTCGGTCATTTCCGTGTCCGACGGCAGCAGGCGCGCCAGATTTTCGGGCGTTACGTCCAGCATTGTGCCGCTGAGGGTGACGCGCCAGTCAATCAAGCGGATGCTCCCGGCAAACGGCAGCCGGTGCGAACCGCTCTCCGGGTCGAATTCGCGCGGCACAGCGCGGAAGATGCCGCCGCCGCACATCGTGCCGATGCGCTTCGTATCATCCGCGACGGCTTCCGCCATGCAGTCCAGCGGGTCGCGGCTGGAAAGCGCCTTGTCAAGGTCGAAGCCGCAGAGCAGCATCCCTTCGCCCAGCTGCAAGCACTCTGCGGACGCGGGATGATGGGAAATCAGCAAAGAAATTCCTCCTTTCGCATGGAATAGCATTGATTCGGATAGTGGGTGAACGCCATCGTCATCCGCAGGACGGTGATGCCGCCCTTCTCATGCCCGATGGCGCATTTGGGGGATTGCAGCAGCGCCAAGCCGCCGCCGTAGTGCACCAAACTGCCGGAAAAGCGCATCACCCGCGCCATTTTCTCGGCGATTCGCGTGTGGCTGTCCCCGCCGCGCTCATAGCAGCAGAGGGTGATTTCGCCCGTGCCGCCGAACAACGCGGGGATTTTGGCGGATACCACCGCGTATGGATACGGCGCGTCCGGCGGAACAGTTCCTTCATAATATACATCGCCCAGCAGGGCGGAAAAGCGGCTGACCAGCGCGCGAAGCAGCGTCATGCGTCCGCCTCCATTCTCTCCAAGCGCACCTCGGCGTAGGGGAAACCTGCGCCCAGCGGCGTTCGTCTGTCCTCCGGGCGGGAGCAGACGCGGTAGTGCGCGCCGTCCTTCTCGCGGCGGATGATGTCGTCCAATTTCAGCGGCGTTTCCGGCGGGCAAAGCAGATACGGTGTCACGCGGATGAACGGTTTTCCGCCGCGCTCGCCCTCTTCACCCAGCGCATCCGCCAAGGCGGCGCGGAAGGGCAGCTCGGTCACATCCTGCTGGAGCTGCCCGCCGCAGGGGTCGGGGCAGGAAGCGGATTTCAGCAGCGTAAACGGCTCGAAGTAGTCCGTCAGCATCAGCCCTTCACCTCCGGAAACATCCGCAAATACGGGCGCAAGCGGCGCTCAAAGACCTTTTCCCACGCACTCGAACTCTGGCTGCGGCTGTACGAGCCGAATTTCTCCGTCAGCAACGTTTCGTCCGGGTGCTTGTCTGCCCAGTCGCGAATGTCGCGGCACAGGCGCAGGAAATCCGCCGTCGGGGACAGGAGATGGAGCAGTCCGCGCCAGCTCCCATCCGCCGCATCCGGCAGCTTCCCGTTTTCGTCCAGCTGGTGGACGCCATCGAGCGAGCCGGAGCCCTCGATGGCGACCCACGCGCCGGGCGCAAGAGGCGGGTCAAGGTCAATGATGCCGTCCGCAACGGTGAACGTGCCGGTCAAAGTCGACGCAATGAAGTAGTTGCGCATCTGCCGCATCACGTCCTGTACGGTTACGGTCATCAGGGGAATCCTCCTTTCGGATTAAGCCGTAATGGTATGGATATACACGCCGTCGGGCTGCACGACCTTGCAGCCGCACAGGTTCAAGCCCTTCACGCCGTCGCAGAAGCCCTTTTCCGGGCGGTACGCGTCCGTGCGGGCAATCTGGTTGGCGAAGGTGACCGCATCGGGAATCATGGCGATGATTTCGTTCGTCAAATCAGCGCTGACGTAAATGTCAAAGCCTGCCGCGCGCCCGATTGCGCCCTCCGCCAGCCGCGCTTCCGCCGCCGCGGAGCCGTTGACGAACCGCTCGTCCATCAGCAGCTGACCTTCAATCGCAATCGGCACAATCAGCTTGCGCTCAAAGCGCGGGACGTGCTTGAGGTCAAGCGCGTTCTTGATGCTGATGAGCAGCCCGTACAGTCCGCCCTTGTCCGCCGTCGGAATCGCGCCGGACACTTTCGTGCCCGCGCCCTTGCGGATGGTAGCGAGGATGTACTTCTCGGCATCCTCCGCCAGCTGATAGGCGGCGTTGCGCATCGCGCCGTCCATCAGGTCAACGCGCGCCTGTGCCGCGTCCACGTCGCCGATGAGGAAGTTGTAGTACGCGCCGTGGTCGATGGTCAGCACAATGTCCGTGCCGCTGAGGGCTTCCGGCTCGGCGAGGTCCGTCGTCGGGTCGTAGGGGCGGACGGTAATGTCCGACAGGTTGGAGATGTGAACGGTGTCGCCCCACTGGCTGATTTCGCCCTCGTAATTGCGGGAGCAGAGCGAGCCGAACACCAGCGCCTTGTGGAAGTTCTCCTGAAGGCGCGCAGACCAAACCTTGGGGATGAAGCTGGAAATAGCCATATGGTATTAATCTCCTTTCGATAGTACGGAGCAGACACTGCTCCAGTTTCGGTTGATGTCCTCCTGCGACATGCGGCGCACATCCTCCTTTGTCAGCGGCGGCGCGGCGGTCACAGGCGGGGAAACGACGTCGGTCGGCAGGCGCGTCGGCTGCGCGAAGAACGCGCCGTACTGCGCCTTGAGGGGAGTAAGCAGCGCGTCCGGGTCGGTGATTTCGTCGCCGTCAAACGCGCTTTCGTCGGGGTGGAGGGCAAGCAGCAGCAGGTCCAGCGCGTGAGGATTTGCCCCGGCGCTTTGCAGGGCAGCGCGAAGATTCGCATGGCGCGCCTGCTGGTGCTTTTCCGTCTCCACCTGCTGCCGATAGGAATCAAACTGCCCGCCCAGCGCCGACAGTTCCTCGCGGGCGCTGTCACGGGCTTGGCACGCCTCGTCGCGCGCCTGTGTCATTTCAGCAAGCGCCGCCCGGATGCTTTCGAGCTGCGCCGCCTCGCCGCGTGCGGCATCGCGCTCCTGCCGAAGCGCGTCGATGGATTCCGCGTGAGCGGCAATGATGCGTTCCGCCGCATCAGGCGAAATCTGCAATTCCTTTAGCAGACTGCGGGTCAGGGACATGGAAGTACCTCCTTGATGATGACAATGGGTGAAACCTATTATTATGGAAGAAATCGAGTATGACAGCGGCGAACCCGAAGGGGTCGAGGAGGCGATCGCAGACTTCGTCTGTTTTCATTGCCCCCTCGTCGCCTCTGCAGAGGTGAAACCCCTGCTTGCGGGAAAGACGAGCTATGGTCGGAAGTCAGGCAATCTGGTCGCGCCCATTTGGCGCGACACTGCATAGATGTTGGGTAGTGCAGCTGGGGGGCGCTCCTGCGGGAGCGCAAAGTTACTGGCAGGGACGCTTCGCTGCCTGCACCTTTGTTGAGCGCTTCCTTGGAATTGGTCGCCCGCGAAACGGTTGGGGCGTTGCCCCAAACCCCAGCAGGGACGCTGTCCCTGCACCCTGCAAGGGGCATTGCCCCTTGACCCGTTTTTTGTGCCCCGGCTTGAGCGCGTTTCAGCGGCGCTATGGGATAGCGGCTGTTAGGTTATTCCTGCACCATTCCCCTCACCAACCTGCCAATCTCCTCATCCGCGATATACGGATTCAACCGCAGCGCCGTCCGCTGGTCAATATCCTGCCGCATATTCTGAATATCCGCTACCAGCTCACTCTCATTGGCAATCGCCTGCCGCTTGAAGTGAATCTCCTCCGTCTCCAAGTGCAGCAGCGTCAGCAGCTCCTGCATAAAGTGCCGCACCTGCCACTCGTACCTGTCCGCCTTCAAATTCAAGTTCGCCATCGCCGCGCGAATCGCCACATTCGTCAAGCTCCCGCCCGTCAGCGAAGCCATGTCCAGCGCCATGTAGTCGTTGTACAGCGCCCGCTCCAGCAGATTCAGCGCCGCCTGACGCGCGGCATAGGGCACCTCAATCGTGTGCGGTTCGGCGGTTGCGCCGCTGCCCGAACCGTCGGAGAGGTTCGCCACCGCCTTGATGCGGCTGATTTCCTCCAGCATTTCGGCAATGTCCTCCGTCGTGCCGCTGAAGTTGTTCAGCACCCAGTAAACGTCGTTGGCGCGGGCGAGGTTGTCCGCAAAGTCGGAGAGAATGTTGTCGTACGCGTCGATTTTCGCCTGAATCGCCGGCGTCAGTTCGCTTTTGCCCTCCTGATTCGCGTAGAGGGGGATGAGCGGCAAGCGCCCGTAGCCTTGACGTTCCACGTCGAGGGTATCGCCGAGCGCGTCGCGGCGGAGCGTGCGCACATACGCCGTCTTCTCCCGGACGACATCGACCTGCTTGCCGCTGACGCGCAGGATGGTCACGCCGTCCTGCTCGAACAGGCGCAGGAACATCGGGCGTTTTGCGCCAAGCTGCCAGAACTGCACGCCCAGCATGAGTTCGCCGGTCATTTCGTCCAGCAGGGGGAAGAATCCGCTGCCCGCCGCCCGCGCCATCTCGATGATTTCCAGATGGTCGGCGTTCCAGTAGCCGTAGCTGACCCCGTGCAGCAGGGCGCATTCGCCCAAGCGGGAGAGAAGGTGGTCGAAATCCGCGCCGAGACGTTTTTTCGTTTCCTCCGGCAGTGAAACGCCTTCGGAGAGCAGAAACTGGTTTTGCTGCGTGACGAAGCGGAACAGGAAGCTGCTGCCGATGCGGTTGCCGACGACGTCTTCCGTTCCCGCGCGGACATGGCGGCGGCCGTCTGTGCCGCGCGTCTCGATTTTCCGGGCGCGGAGGATGGTCTTGCGTGCAATGGGGGGATTTTCGCCCCGGAAGTAGCTGCTGGCGCTCAGCGCGCGGACGAACTCCGCCGACGCCTTGAACTTCTCGATGGCCTTGCACAGCAGGGCGATTTTGTCCTCCGCGGCGAGGTAGTCTTGGTAGGTGTAGGTGGTAAACATGTGTCCTCCTTTAATATGGATGATGTTGTGCGCTTTGCGGATGATGGCGTTCTCCCAAGCCGCAATCAAAGTCAACTCCGGTAGTGGCGACCCGAAGGTTTCCAAAGGGCGATCGCAGACTTCGTCTGTTCTCACTGCCCTTTGGTCGCCTCCGCAGAGGCGAAACCCCTGCTTGCGGGAAAGACCAGCTATGGTCGGAAGTCAGGCTGCGTGGTCGCGCCCATCTGGCGCGACACTGCATAGATGTTGGGTAGAGCAGCTTGGGGGCGCGTCTGAGGACGCGCAAAGTTACTGGCAGGGACGCTTCGCTGCCTGCACCTTTGTTGGCGGCTTCCTTTGAATTGGTCGCCCTCGGAGCAGTTGGGGCGTTGCCCCAAACCCCAGCAGGGACGCTGTCCCTGCACCCTGCAAGGGGCATTGCCCCTTGACCCGTTTTTTGCATCCCGGCTTGAGCGCGCTTGCCTTATTGTGCTAACCTGCTGCCTTTGTCCAGAATCCGCATCACGCACGCGGCGCTGTCCGGGGCGTCATCGTGCGCCGCCGTCTCCGAGTAATCCAGTATCTGATCCACATACGCGCGGTCTGTCCCCGCCAAAATCGTCACATTTCCCCACCATTTCCGCAGGTATGTCGCAATTTTGACGTGCTTATTCATCCGCTCGCTGTAGCGCCGCACCAGAAACCCGCGCTGCGCAATCTCCCGCGCCAAATATCCCTTGTCGCCGTTCGTTTCGCAGTAGACCGGCTCACACAGCAATCGCCGCGCCTCCGATAAGGCTTCATCCAGTACAGAATCGACCGGCTTCTGCCAAATCCGCCCGTACAGGTACGCCCGACCGCCGCGGATGCACCCGCACGTCAGCGCCGTGAAGTCCTCGCCGCCGTAGGAAGCGTCCAGATGCGCAATGCCGTCGCGCAGCAGCAGCGGATCCTCCGTCTCCGGCGGATGCGCCTCGAACAGCCCGCCGCCGGTCGCGATGTGCCGCAGCTCGTAGTTCGCGGCGAAAAGCGTCGGCGACATGGCGGCGCGCAGCTTCGCAATCGCGTCCTTCGTCAGCAGCCCGGTCTGATAGCAGTCGTACTTTTCCGGCGGCGGCATCAGGCGGAACGCGTCGTCCGGGTGCCAAGGCGTGCCTGTGTTCAGGATTCGCCCGCCCGGATTGCGAATGTTCTGCAGTTCCTGATACACGCCGCAGATGCGCTTGCGCTCCACGACGCTGATTCTGTCCTGCAGGTTCACAATGTCGTCGGTGAGGATGATGTCTGCGTGCTTGCCGGTCATCGACCCGCCTGTGCCCAGCCCCAGTAATTGCGGCGCACCGCGGATGGCGGCATAGCAGTCCGTGTTCACGCTCCACATGTCACCGCGCAGCACCTGCACAGGGCTGCCGTAGATGCGCCCGGTCAATTCCTGCATGGTGTCCGTCGCCAGCAGCAGCTTCACCTGCCGCAGCACCTCCAGCACGTCGCTGTCCGTCTTGCGCAGGAACAGCAGGTTTTTCCGCGGATACACCACGAGCATCACCGCCATCGCGAAGGATAGGCACGTCGTTTTGTAGCTGCCGCGGTGCGCCAGCAGCGTCATGTCTCCCTGCCCGAAGACCATCTCGCGTATCCAGCGCCCGTGCAGCGTGTCCGTCAGCCGCGTCAGCCCGCATAGCCGCGCCGCTTTCGCGGGCTTTTCCATCAGCAGCATCAGCGCGTCGCGTCCATCCTGCGTCAGCGGGGAATGCTCATTCGTTGGGTTTCACCTCTTTTCGGGATTTTCGTTTCTTTCCGCTCAGCGCGGCAATCGCGTCGTCAATCGCCTGCGCGACTTCCGGCGGGCGCCGGGGCGCTTCGTCCTCCTTTCCGGCGAACAGCCCGTGGTATTTCGCCAGCGCATCCGCCGCCTTCATCTGCTCGGCGGTCTTTTCGCCGCGCATCAGCTGCGTGAATGTCTCCAGCACCTCCTCCTTCGTCGCGATATCCGGCGCACGAACCTGCGTCATGGGATGGCTCCTTTCCGGCGGATGATTTTTTGTCGTTTCCCCTGCCGCCGATAGGGGGGGCAGTCAATAGCGAACATATCAGCGCGGGAATGTTTGTTCGCTTAATGACGAAAAGAAGTGTACCACCCTTCGGCGCAAAATGCAAGCAAATTTGATTTCATTTGATTTCACTTGATTTCGCTTGATTTGATTTTAACTCGCCTGATTTGTCAGTGACCGCACATACCCCAGCCGAATCTGGTTCACCCGCGCCCCGGTCAGGTTCATCTCCCGCCCGATGGCTTGATCTGTCAGCCCTTTGACGTAGTACCGCTGGATGATCATGAACGTTCGCGGGTCGCTGATTTCCTCCAAAAGCGCCCGCATCGGCGCATTCATCGCCGTCAGCGTCGATTTTGCCTTCGCCTGCAGCGTCTGCGAAAACATGGCGTCGTGGTCGTCCGTGCTCATCATGTGCGCCGCATCCTGCTTTGCAATCACCAACTTTCGGTATGAGTCCAGCATTTGCTGTCGTGTCATTCTCCTCACCCTCCTCAGTAAGGCGAACATCAATTCGCCTATGAACTTGTGGGTATCATAACACAACATAAGGTTCATGTCAAGATGCATTTTTACCTTTTTGGACTTGATTTTTTGTGCGTATTGCAGTATAATAAACGTGAGGTGATAATCATGTACGGACAAAACATCCGCCTTTTCCGTAAGCAGAAGGGCATGAACCAGCATGAACTCGGCGCTGCCATGGACGTTTCTGCTGTTTCCGTCAGCAAATGGGAACGCGAACAGACGCAACCCGACATTGAGACGCTGCAAAAGCTCGCTGATTTGTTTGATACGTCGATTGACGAGCTCTGCGGCCGTCCGCCCAAGCCGGAGGACGCGATGGACAACATGAGCGTCATGTGCCGCGCTTTCCGCCAGATGAAGCCGGAGGAGCAGGAGAAGTATCTTGCGGTTGGCAAGGCGCTGTTTGCCAGCGCGTTCGCCCCTGCCGCCCCCGCGCAGGACGACGATGCAGCAGAATAATGGGATGTCCCGCGCCGCGGCAATGGCATATCGTGTGCTGATTCGCCGCGGCGTTTCTGCATTGCCCGTGCATCCGCTGGAAATCCTGTCCGCGTGCCGCAATACGGTCGTCTGGGCGGATGTGACCGCGGCGGAGCAACTGAAAATCCCGCGCGAGGCGCTTTTGCGGCAGCTTGCGAATGCCGAAGCGATCACGTTCCGGCAGACCATCCAGGGGGAAACGCGCTTCATCGTCGTCTATCGCGAGGGCGGCAATCCGGCGCGCCTGCGGTTCACGCTCGCGCACGAGCTGGGGCATCGTCTGCTGCACCGCGGGGACGAGCCGAACATGGAGCGCGAGGCGGATTGCTTCGCGAGCCATCTGCTCTGCCCGCGCCCGACGATGGGGCGGCTCTGTGCGCGGGAAAATACCTTTTCGGTGGAGCAGGCAGCGGTGCTTGCGTATGTGTCCGCGTCGGCGCTGCAGCGACTTTCGCGCGTGGAAGAACTGGCGGTTTCGCCGGAGATTTTGTCCGCGGCGGATGATTTGCTGGCGGATTGGGCGCAGCGGGTGCCACTCCCGCCCCAAAGACCGGGGCAGCATCGGCTGCAAATCCGAACGAAATTCCTCCCCAAAGCGTGAAAACGCTTCAAAAACGCGAAAGTGATGCGATTTTGCGGCAAATAACGTTCGGAAGACCCCAAAAGTCTCAAAAAAACCGCAAAAACCTTCAAAAAACCTCTTGACGGGAGGGCGAAAAAGTAGTATACTGACAAAGCTGGTTGCGCGAGCCGCCTCAAAGGCGCTCGGGAGACTGGTACGAACCTTGAAAACGATACAGAACAATAACAACGCAAACAAGACAGTAATTCCGA
>OLOB01000104.1_pt1 | contig 70040 bp, 92 predicted proteins | sample 1671911 | NCBI WGS metagenome assembly OLOB01 (sample SAMEA3136625, study PRJEB25190) | human gut metagenome | biome: human gut; feature: human-associated habitat; material: faeces | place: Austria | collected 2013
TAAAATGCTTGTAAGAAATAATCAAACACTTGAAGAAATCTCTGAGATTGTTGGATTAGACTTAGATGCGTTAAGAGAACTAAAAAGAAGTATTTGATTGAATGGATGTGTGATCACATCCATTCTTTACAAAGTGAGGAGATGTAAAAGTGTGTAGAGCATTAGATGAAATGTTTGAAGAATCAACAAAGGTATTGCACTAAATCAATTTGAAGTGTATCAAGCTATACTGGACAAAGGCTTCACTGTTAAAGCTATCGCATCCATCTTCTCAGTGAGTGAAGAATCGATTAAAGAATTTTTGATTTATGTTTAGTTAAGGGTACGAATATTTGTACCCTTATTTTTTTAGTTGAAATTTAGCACTCAATTGTTGACGGTGCTAAAAATTGTGATATACTAATAGCAGACAAGGAAAATGAGTGCTAGAAGGAGGTCTTCACAATGGAAATCACACAACGTCAAAAGATAATCTTTAAAACAATAGTTGAAGAGTTTACTCGTTGTGCAGAACCAGTTGGTTCGAAGACTTTGATGGAACTTCTAGATTTCCCGGTTTCATCTGCAACCATCCGTAATGAGATGGCGACACTTGAGAAGTTAGGGCTGTTAGAGAAGACACATACTTCGAGTGGTCGAATTCCGAGTCAAAAAGGCTACAGGTACTATGTTGAACATCTTATGGAAGCGGATTTGGATGCTTCTACAAAGAATGCTTTACAGCAAGTCTTTAGTGAAAGACATTATTCGTTAGAAGAAGTTGTTCAAAAGAGTTGTGATATTTTGTCGCACATGACAAATTTGACCAGTGTTGTTCTAGGACCTGATAGCAGGCATCAGACTTTACAGCATGTACAGTTGATTCCAATCAACAATCAAAGTGCTGTTGCGATCATTGTCACAGATCAAGGACATACAGAAAATAAAGTGTTCCAATTTGGTACAGATGTGTCCATGCAGGATATTCAAAATTGCACAGATTTATTAAATGACCAGTTAGTGGGAACGCCAATTGAAGATGTTGTTGACAAAATGAAAGAAATTGAACCAATGATGGCAGCAAAACTTGTTCGACATGAAGTTTTGTTTGAAGCGTTCGTTTCAGCCTTTATGCGATTTGCGACAGAGAAAGTTGCAGTTTCTGGACGAAGCAATATGTTGTATCAGCCAGAGTTCAGTGACATCAACAAGTTGAAACAAATGATGCGTATATTGGAAAATGGAAACTTATTCCATCAATGGACGGATCAAGAGGGAAATGTAGCAATCCAGATTGGTGAAAGAAACGAGTTGTTACAAATCGGAGATTGTTCAGTATTAACGACAAAATTCCATTATAACAGCGATGAGGAAGGACAATTAATGGTTGTTGGTCCAAATCGAATGCAATATTCCAAGGTCGTAGCCTTGATGGATTATATGTCAAATGTCATCGAAGACGTCTTTGGGACAGACAAAGATAAGGGAGGTGCCAACGATGAGCAAAGAAGAAACTAAAGAAGTAAAAGAAGAAACAAAAGAAGAAGTTGTTGAAGAGGCAACTGAAGAAAAAAAAGAACCAAGTTCAGACGAAATTATTGAAGGCTTGAAGGCAGAACTGGACAAGGCAAAAAATGATGTAGCACGTGCTTATGCAGATACAGAAAACATGAAAAAGCGTCTACAGAAAGATGCAGATGCAACTCGAAAATATCGCTTCCAACAGCCAGCAACGGAAATCTTGCCAATTCTTGATTCAATGGAAATGGCTTTGAAAGTACAAACCGAGGATGAAGCAATTAAGAATTATGTCAAAGGTTTTGAGATGATTCATAAACAATTGAAAGGTGTGCTGGAAAAAGAAGGCGTACAGGAAATAGATGCAGCCGATAAACCATTCGACCACAATACAATGCAGGCTTTAATGCAAGAGAAAAAAGAAGGCGTTGAAAGTGGAATGGTTATTGAAGTATTACAAAAAGGATATATGTTGAAGGATCGTATTTTACGACCAGCATTAGTAAAAGTGAGCGAATAGGGAGGTAATTATCATGAGTAAAATTATTGGTATTGACTTAGGTACAACAAATAGCTGTGTTGCGGTTATGGAAGGTAAAGATTGTAAAGTAATTCCTAACCCAGAAGGAAATCGTACAACACCAAGTGTTGTTGCGTTTAAAGATGGAGAACGTATTATTGGTGATGCTGCAAAACGTCAGGCAGTCACAAATAAAAACACAATTAGTTCAATTAAGCGTTTGATGGGAACAAATGAAAAAGTAGAGGCTGAAGGAAAATCATATACACCACAAGAAATTAGTGCAATGATCCTTCAATACTTGAAATCATATGCAGAAGATTACTTAGGAGAAAAAGTAACAAAGGCTGTTATCACAGTTCCTGCATACTTCAACGATGCTCAGCGTCAAGCAACTAAAGATGCTGGTAAAATTGCAGGATTAGAAGTAGAACGTATTATCAACGAACCAACAGCTGCAGCATTGGCTTATGGTATTGATAAAACAGATAAAGAAGAAAAAGTATTGATCTATGACTTAGGTGGAGGTACTTTCGATGTTAGTATCCTTGATTTAGCTGATGGAACATTCGAAGTATTATCAACAAACGGAGATACTCACTTAGGTGGAGATGATTTCGATAACGTATTAGTAAACTGGATGGTTGATACATTCAAGAAAGATAACGCAATTGACTTGTCACAAGATCCAATGGCTATGCAACGTTTAAAAGAAGCTGCTGAAAAAGCGAAAAAAGATTTAAGTGGTGTAATGCAGACACAAATCAGCTTACCATTTATCTCAGCAGGTCCTGCGGGTCCATTGCACTTTGATACAACATTAACTCGTGCTAAATTTGATGATATGACTAAACATTTAGTAGAACGTACATTGGTTCCAATTGAAAATGCATTAAGAGATGCGAAATTGTCTAAATCTGATATCGACGAAGTATTATTAGTTGGTGGATCTACTCGTATTCCAGCTGTTCAAGAAGCAGTACGTAAAGCATTAGGAAAAGATCCTAACCACTCAGTAAACCCAGATGAAGCTGTAGCTATGGGTGCTTCAATCCAAGGTGGAGTTATCTCAGGTGATGTAAATGATGTATTATTACTAGATGTTACACCATTATCATTAGGTATCGAAACTATGGGTGGAGTTATGACAGTGTTGATCCCTCGTAACACTACAATCCCAACAAGTAAATCACAGATTTTCTCAACAGCTGCTGATAACCAACCAGCTGTAGATATCCGTGTATTACAAGGTGAACGTCCAATGGCTAATGACAACAAAGAATTAGGTAACTTCCAATTAAACGGAATTGCACCAGCTCGTCGTGGAGTTCCTCAAATTGAAGTTAAATTTGATATTGATGCCAACGGTATCGTACACGTAAGTGCTACAGATAAGGGTACTGGTAAAGAACAACACATCACAATTCAAAACTCTAGTGGATTGAGTGATGAAGAAATCGATCGTATGGTTCGTGAAGCTGAAGATAACAAGGCTGAAGATGAAAAACGTAAGGAAGAAATTGATTTACGTAACAAAGCTGAAGGCTTCATTGCACAAATCGATGGAATGTTAGAAGACAATAAAGATAAGATTGATCCAAAACAAGCTGAAGAAACTAAGAAATTGCGTGATGATCTACAAAAATCTTTAGATGAAAATAACATGGAAGAAGTTAAGGCTAAATTAGACATGCTTGAAAAAGCAGCAATGCAGGCAGGACAAGCAATGTATAACCAGCCAAATAGTGATGCAGCTTCACAATCAACACAAACTCACTCAGGTGATGATGTAGTTGACGGTGAATTCACTGAGAAGTAAAATAAATAAGCAACATTTGAAGTTCTAGCCCCGCTAGAACTTCTTCGTATCGTATGGAGGGATTCACATGGCAGAAAAACGTGACTATTATGAAGTGCTTGGCGTCAGCAAAAGTGCTACACCAGATGAAATTAAAAAGGCCTATCGAAAATTGGCCATGAAATATCACCCCGATCGAAATCATGAACCTGGAGCTGAAGATAAGTTCAAGGAAATCAATGAAGCTTATGAAGTATTAAGCGATGAGAAAAAACGTGCAACATATGATCAATTTGGTCATGCAGGTATGGATGGAGCCTTTGGACAAGGTGGTGGATTCTCTGGAGGATTCACAGATTTTGGCGATTTAGGAGACATCTTCGGTTCGTTCTTTGGTGGAGGATTTGGCGGTGGAGGATCTCGCCGTTCAAGTAATCAGCCTCGACAAGGACAAGACCGTTACATGCAGATGCGCATTGATTTCATGGATTCAATTTTTGGTAAAACAGAAACGATTTCATTGGATGTGGATGAAACATGTAAACACTGTAACGGATCTGGAGCTGAAAGCCCAAGTGATGTGCAGACATGTCCTACATGCCATGGTTCTGGATATGTTATGTCTCAACAAAGAACACCATTTGGTGTGATTCAGCAACAAAGCGTATGTCCAGATTGTCATGGTACAGGTAAGAAAGTTACACGTGCATGCTCACATTGTCATGGTAAAGGCTATGAGCACCGTCGTGTAAAACTAGATATTAAGATTCCAGCAGGCATTCAATCAGGTCAACAGATTCGTATTCCTGGAAAAGGTGAAAGAGGAACAAATGGAGGGCCTAATGGCGATTTATACATCGAAATTATGGTTACGCCACATCCAACTTTCAAACGCGAAGACAACAATATCTTCATTAAAGTTCCAATCAGTTCAATTGATGCAACAATTGGATGTACGATTCAAGTGCCAACAGTATATGGCGATGTTGAATTGAAAATTCCTGAAGGAACACAGCCAAACACTAAGTTCCGTCTAAAAGGAAAAGGCGTAAAATCTCGTTCAGGACAAGGGGATGAATTTGTAGAAGTACAGGTTGAAATTCCACGTAAAGTATCTCGCAGAGAAAGAGAGCTATATGAAGAATTAAAATCAGGACAATCTGAATCTCCTTTTGAAAGATTTAAAAGAGCGTTTAAGTAAACGAAAAGAGCAGTTTTATTTCTGCTCTTTCTTTTTTTTCATCTTGTCAGAATCTAAGAAGAACATTGTGAATGTGGCACGAGAAAGAAGTACATTTTCATCATTGAAGATAAATACCTCATATACTCCAGTTGTTCTTCCACTTGAGATTTCTTGGGCAATCCCAATCAATTTACCACCACGACCAGGCTTAATATAATTAATTGTACCCGTAAGTGTAACGCTGTCTCTTCCTGTCGCAAAGCTTGCTGCTCCAGCCACTGTGTCAGCCAAAGAGAAAAGGGCTCCACCATGGACAAAGCCATGTATATTTAAAATTTGTTCATCAATAATCATTTCTACCTTCGCAAAACCATGGCGAACTTCTGTTACACGCATGTCATTGCTTTGCAGAAATTGACTCGAACTATTTAGACGATCCATTAAAGCCTGCATATTTTCTTCCATAAACAACCTCCAACAATGCTTTTATTATAGCATGAAATGATGTTATAATGCTTAATGTGCTTAAAAAGGAGACGGATTATGAATTCAAATAATATATTTTTTAAAATTGTTGTGGGTGTTGTATTAGTTGGATACATGGCATTCATATTTTATCAAAGCTTAAAAGGTGGACTTGCCTACAAAAAGGAATTTGAAAACTTTAAAAACTCACATAAACACTACGAAACAATGGTCGATGGAGGCTATTGGGTAGGGGTCATGGTTGCGATGGCTGTTTTGGCATTTGTTTTGATGTTTATGGCACCAAAATTAGCTTCCAATGGACAAACGTATTATTACTATTTAGCATATGGATGTATTGGACTTGTATTTTTAGGACTAGCCATTGATTCCTATACACACCGTCGTATTTATTTCACAGAAGAAGGGTTCTTCTTTGAAGATACATATTATCGTTATCGTATGCTTGCGAATTTTGAATTTAAAAATGGTATTGTGGCACGCAACTGCAATGTGTTAATGAGCAACCGCGATAAGATCGTAGTCACAAAAAAGATTGGCGAAGCCTTACAGGAAAGACAAAAAGCATTTAAAAAAGCTAAGAAGGAACGTCGCAAATAATGTTGTTTCTTTCGGATTTAGATGGAACTTTAATGGATTCAAACGGAAATGTCACAGATGAAGATGTGGAACGTATTCATCAATGGACACAAAAACATGCGTTTGGCTTTGTGACAGGAAGAGACCGTGCCTTTTGTGTGGCACTTGCCTCGAAGTATCAATTGTCCTGTGAATATATGATCACAGATAATGGAGCTAATGCCTATTATAAAGATAAGAATGTATATTCTTCTTTGATTGATTTAAGTGAAGGTATACAAATGTGTAAAGCGATTCTGGCATATAATTTGGATTTGTTTTATACAGACGAAGCGGGCAATCGTTATTATCCAATTTCATGTTATGGAAAAGAAAGACTTCATGTTTTTAAAAAGAAACAACCGAGTTTAGGCTTGTTTTCAGATGTGGATTTAATGGAATATTTAAATACACGACATTTTGGCTTAGCCAAATTGAGTATGTATGTTGAAAAAGATTTGGATTTAATATTAAATCAATTTAGAGGATTATTTGAAAATTATGAAGTGATGGCTACTTCAAAGGATTATATTGAAATCACAAGAAAAGGCACAAATAAGTGGGAAGCCTTTTGTCATTTACCTGTCGAAGATGCGATTTTTATTGGAGATGGAGAAAATGATTTGTGTATATTGGAAAAGCTAAATGACACATATGTTATGGAACATGCACCTGAGAGTTTGAAGGCATATGGTGTGTGTGTAAAGAGTGTGGCAGAAGCCATGAATATAGAAAGCAGGAAAGAAAATGTCTAGAAAAAGAAAAAGAGGGGCCAAGGCAACGGCTGCCTCAATGGTAATGGATACATTGAAAAAAAGAGGGGCAGTGGATGAAAAGAGCGCAGTAGATGTAAGTGTATTTAAAAATTTGCCTTATGCCACTTCAACAATTAGTTATACAATTTCGAATCTAATGGAAGAGGGTGTTGTTGGTAAAACCAATGATGAAAGATTCTATTATGATGATTTAGGATTTAAAGCTTTAGAAACAAAGTTTGTACGTGGATACTCAATGATTTTTATTGTGCCTATTGTCATTGCGATCCTTGTTTATGTTCTACAAAAAGTATTATAAAAGAGTGTCGCAGCAATGCGACATTTTCTGTAAGGAAAGGAGATTTGAATGGAGAAGCCAAAATCGTTTGTGTATATCATTTTCTGTTTAACGGTTTGTCTAGCTTTTGCGGTAGGAAGTAACTACTTAATCAATACGATTACACAAGCGAATATGATATACAATTCGAATGAGCCACGTAAGATTGGCGCAACATATATGACCTACAACAATACGTTCTATTCGGTGGTCAATGAGGAAATCTCAAAAGTAGTCAAAGAGCATGGAGATCAGCTGATTACTTTAGATTCAGCCATGAGTTTAAAGAAGCAGAAGGAACAAATCCAATACTTAATGGATCAACAAGTGGATGCCTTAGTAATTACGCCAGTGGATTATGATGGATTAAAAGATTCTTTAAAGCTAGCCTATAAGAAACGTATTCCTGTGATTGTGGTGGATACGGAAGTTAAGCATAATAAATATGTGACCTATAGTATTGTCAGTGATAACTATGATGCGGGCGTACAATGCGCCAAAGATATGATGAGTAAGTTGGATCATGCCAATATTGTCTTGCTTCAACATTCGACAACTCGTTCTGGCTATTTACGAATTAAGGGATTTGAGGATACGATTCAGTCCAACTCAAATTATAAAGTGGTTCAGAGAATGGAATGTGAAGGACAATTAGAGAAGGCCATGCCAAAAATGGAGTCTTTTATTGAGGAAGGAATCGAATTTGATGTAGTGATGTGTTTAAATGATCCAAGCGCAATGGGCGCTATGGCCGCACTTTCATCGAATAATATGTTGGAAGGCAAGTATGTGTATGGCATAGATGGAACGCCTGAGGCAAAAGAAATGGTGTCAGAAGGTAAAATGGCTGCTACTGTGGCACAATCGCCAAAGACGTTTGGAAAAAAGGCGGGAGAAGCTATTTATAAGATGTTTTCGCAAGAAACAATTAAGAATAAAAATGAAGTGAGTCCTGTGCAGATCATCACAAAAGACAATGTTCATGATTATTCTACGGAGGGCTGGCAATGATACGAGATATAAAAAAATACAATGTATGGATTGTCTACGTCTGTATGTGGCTTTTTAGTTTTTTTACCGTTTGGTACATCGCTATTGTGATGTATTATACGTTGGTGCATGTGACACAAAGTGGCTATGCCTCAGATTTTATTAAGAATATTTCCACACTTTCTAATGTTCCCATTCGATCCTTCTATATAGCGGTATTTGGCTTTATTGGATTGTTTTGTTTCGTGAGCATACGCAAAAAAATTCGATTCTTTAGTCGTCATCAAATCATTCCAATTTTAATTGAACTTGGATTGAGCCTATTGATCATGAAGAATATATCGTTTAGTGCAACGTGTATTTTATTTTTGATTATTGCGGATAGCTTACTCTATGTGGATAAACCAGTTGATCGTTCAATTTGCATCATACTCGTCTTTTTAGCTTACATGCTATCCAACTATGGATATTTATCCAACTATATTCCTATGATTTCATTCCAGGAATATTTGTCGGTGTACAATTCAAAGACACAAGGCTTGTTGCTGGGGATTGAAGCGACTTTAAGCAATTTAAATATTGTGCTGTTTATAGCTTATATATTCTTGTATTTACAGAAACAAATGGATGAAACGCAGAAATTTGCGGCTTTAAATGTCGAATTAAAACGTTTAAATAATCAATTAAAGGGTTATGCGAATTTGCGAGAAAAAATGGGTGAAACCAAAGAAAGAAACCGTCTTGCCCGTGAAATTCATGATACATTAGGGCATACTTTAACGGGATTAAGTGTTGGTCTTGAAGCGTGTCGAGTGATGATTGATAAGGATGTCAATGTCACAAAAGCACAATTGGGTATTTTGGAAGAGAGCACAAAACGCGGTTTAACCGATGTCAGGCGTTCGGTGGATAAGTTGAAGCCAGATGCATTAGAGCGGTATTCTTTAAAAGAAGCATTGGATATGATGATCATGGATTATCAGAAATTGACCGATGTGACCATTCTTTATTTGTGTCATTTACCTTTGGTGAATTTGAATGCGGACGAAGAAGAAATTGTGTATCGTGTTGTTCAAGAAGGAATGACCAATTCAGTCAGACATGGGCATGCGACAAAAATTTATGTTTCGATTGCGCAGGCCGATAATAATTTGATTATAATTATAGAAGATAATGGTCAGGGTTGTAAGGATGTCAAACCAGGATTTGGCATTCATCATTTGACAGAACGTATTGACTTACTTCAGGGAAGAATACGTTATTATGGGGCAAAAGGTTTTGAATTGATTGTAGAAATACCAATGAGAAGAGGAGAGAATAATGGTTAAAATCATGATTGCGGATGATCAGCAGCTCATTCGAGAAAGCTTAAAGATCATCTTAAATTCAGATCCGAATTTTGAAGTAGTAAAAGTAGTGGGTAGTGGACAAGAAGTATTGGATACATTGGAGACAGAAAGTATAGATATTATCTTGATGGATGTGCGTATGCCAAATATGAGTGGCGTAGAGTGTACTCGTTTGGCAAAAAAGAAGTATCCAAATATAAAAGTCATAATATTAACGACTTTTGATGATGATGAGTATATTTATGATGCATTAAAATATGGAGCGAGTGGATACCTTTTGAAGGGATGTTCCTTAGAAGAGTTGAGTTCGGCTATTCATAATGTTCTAGCGGGAGGAGCCTGTTTCAACCCGAATGTGGCGGGTAAAGTGACACAGTTCTTTTCTCAGATGGCGAATTCGAATGGGGAATTTAATTTTGAACATGGAGAAGATGAACATATTGATTTGAGTGATACAGAATGTAAGATCATTGCTCAAATTGGTCATGGTTATTCAAATAAGGAAATTGCACAAAAATTAGGCTTTAGTGAAGGGACGATTCGTAACTATTTAAGTGTGATTTTGGATAAACTAGATTTAAGAGATCGTACACAATTGGCTATTTGGTATTTATCTAGGGGAAATAAATAATGGTGAAAAAAAGATTAAGAACTTTTTTGATAGCCATATTGGTGTGTTGTTTGGTAGGAACATTTTATTATACACAAAAACCCGTTGTTTTAACGATTGGCGTATTTGCGGGTAGTAACTGGAATGTGCCTAGTCCAGATAGTGGTAAGATTATTGATAATGCGATCAAACGGTTTGAAAAAACACATCCGAATGTTCAAGTAAAATATGTCAGTGGTATATTGAAAGATGACTATTCGGCTTGGCTTTCAAAGGAGGCTCTGGATGGAAAACTTCCCGATGTTTTCATGGTGTTGAGTGATGATCTTTCGACGTATGCCAAAGTAGGCATGTTAGAATCACTAGATACATACATGCAGACGGATCCTGATTTTAATCAATCGCGATATTTTTCAACGACACTCAATGCAGGTAATATTTATGATCAGCAGTATGCACTCCCTTATGAGAGTTCACCCACATTGATGTTTGTGAATAAAACATTATTAGAAGAGAATGGAATTGAAATACCCAATGTCAATTGGACGTGGGATGATTTCTATGCGATTTGTGAAAAGTTGACTGTGGATACGGATGACGATGGAGAAATCGATCAGTTTGGGGAATATGGATACACTTGGGAGAATGCTCTAAGTTCGAATGGACAGGCGTTGTTTGATGAGAAAAGCATGAAGAGTACTTTGCAGAATGAGGATGTGTATTCGGCCATTGAATTTGTGCGAAAGTTAAATCTTTTAAATCGAGGTCAGAATGTTACAAGTGAAATGTTTGATAAGGGTAAGGTTGCCTTTTGTCCAATGATGTTTAGTGAGTATAGAACGTATAAGCCATATCCTTGGAGTGTTAAGAAATATTCAAATTTTGAATGGGAATGTCTTCCGATGCCGGCAGGTCCTAGTGGCTATAATGCTTCACAAATGGATAGCTTGTTATGTGGTATTAGTAAGATGTCTTCTAAGAAAAAGATGGCTTGGGAATTTTTAAAGTTACTTTGTTACGACGAAACAACGCAGGAAAGTTTGTTTAAATATTCGCAGGGTGTATCGGTTTTAAAAAATGTGTCGACATCCAAAAATGTGACTAAGTATATTCAAGAAGATGCGCCATTGGATTCAAGTTATAATTTGGAATTTTTTGATGATATGATGGAACAAGCAATTACGATAAAAAAACTGGATGGCTATGATCAATTGTATTCGATGGCAGATAGTGAAATTCGAAGAGTCATTGGTACAAATGAGGATATTGAAAGTGCGATGCAAAATTTGAATGATGAATTGAATATATTATTGGAGAAACAGTAGGAAGTTAAATTTCTGCTGCTTTTTTGTTTGATTCTCCAAAAATGACATTTGTCATCTAAAAGTGGTGACATATGGAAATTGAAAAGGTTTTCACACGAGTTATAATGAATGTGTATTCTATGTGATGCTCATGTTCAATAGTCGCATAAATATGTGAAATTGTGTGTAATAACGCTTGAAAACACTATCATATTTATTATAAAATGTGAGTATAAGAAAACGCGGAGGAAAAAATAATGAAATATGTAGTTATGGTAAGTCATGGTGAATTTGCACCAGGATTACACAGTGCCGTTAAAATGATGACGGGAGATCGTGAAGATGTATTGTCTACAAGCTTAAAGGACGGAATGAGCGCAGACGAATTCGCATCTAACTTTGCTGAATTGATTAAAGATTTCAAAGCAGATGACCAAGTCATTTTATTAGCTGATATTTTGAGTGGATCTCCATTCACAAATGCATTGAATGTATTGGATCAAAAAGGATTGCTACAAAATACTTTAGTAATTGCTGGTATGAATATGCCACTTGCAATCACTGCTGTATTAATGAAAGACAATTTTGATAATGTACAAGATTTAAAAGACACATTATTAAGCGAAGGTCGTACAGGATTAACTGATTTTACAGTTGCTTCTGATGATGACGACGAAGATCTATAGGATTTGGCTATAACGCATATAGCGAAGGCATAAACAGAATAAAGGAGGACATATAATGATTAGTTTTATTCGTGTTGATGATCGTATTATCCACGGTCAGATTGTTACAAGATGGTCTAAAGAATACCCTTGTGATGGAATTATCGCAGTTAACGACAAAGCTGCAACTACACCTGTATTGACACAGTCATTCAAGGCTAGTACAGACAAGAAAGTATTTGTTTGGACAAAGGAACACTGGAGAGAAAAAGCAGAAACAGTTAAGAATTCTAATAAAAAATATTTCTTAATTACTAAAAACCCAGTGGATATGAAAGAATTGTTAGTAGACGATGGATTCGTACCTAACGATGTTAAAACCGTAGTTATCGGACCATGTAATGATCGTCCAGGAGCTACAAAATTAGGTCAAAACCAGTCAATTACTCAAGAAGAAGCTGAAGCATGTGAAGCTTTGACAAACGCTGGTTACACAGTATTGTTTGCGTTATTAAAAGAAACTGCAATCGGTACTTGGGACAAATTTAGATCTAAATTTGGTTACTAATAGTGGGAATAGTAAACAGATTGAGATAAATAAAAGAAAAAGGAGAGATTTATAATGAGTTGGTTACAAGCAATTTTAATCGGACTTATGAGTTGTACAGCAGCTAGTACTATCGCTTGCTTAGGTACAACAGTAGGTAACTACACTTTGAACCGTCCTTTGGTTGCATCATTATTCGTAGGTTTGATCCTAGGTGATGTATCTGGATGTATTCAAATTGGTATTCCAATGCAGGTAATGTGGATCGCATTGGTTACACCTGGTGGAACAGTCGCATCTGACTTACGTGCCGTAAGTTACATTGGTATTCCATTGGCTTATGTTGGAGCAAAAGCCGCTGGTATGGATTTTGGAGGAAATGATGCTCAAGGTTTAGCATCTAGTATCTCAGCCATGACTGGTGTAATCGGTATTACTTTATTCTACGGAACAGCTATGATGAACCTTATTTGGCAACACTGGGGCTGGGCTCAATTGGATAAAGGAAACTTAGATTGTTTAGGAAAAGTTGATGTTGTTCTCCCACTAATTTCACACTTTGTATTATCATTCTTGCCAGTTACTTTACTTTGCTACTATGGATCTGGAGCCGTAGCTGAATTGTTCCAGAGCTTAAATACTGAAGTATGGTATGTAAAAGCCATCTTATCAGTAGGTGCAGTACTTCCTGCAGTAGGTATTGGTATCTTGTTAAAATCAGTAGTATCTAAGACTTCTGACTTGATTTACTTCATGTTCGGATTCGCTTTAGCTGCTTCTATGGGATTAACATTAATTGCTGCTACAGTTGTTGGTGGTGTATTCGCATTGATTAACTACCAAATGACAATGATGAAAGCTACAGGTGCTGTTGGTGGTGCATCTGCAGACTATGATGACGAGGAGGACATTTAATTATGAAAAAGATTTCTAAGAAAACATTAAATAGTTCTTTCTGGCGTTGGTGGTATGGAAACTTAACATGTTTCTCACACGAACACATGCAGACATTTGGTTACATGTGGTCAATGCTTCCAATTATTAAGGAATTATATCCTACTCGCGAAGAACAATCAGAAAAAATGACTACTTACTACCCATTCTTCAATACTGAACCTCAGATTGGATCTATCGTAGTTGGCATCACAGCTGGTTTGGAAGAAGCTCGTGCAAACGGAGCTGAAGGTATCGATGATGAAATGATCAACGGTATCCGTGCAGGTCTAATGGGACCTTTGGCAGGTATTGGTGACTCATTGATCGTTGGTACTTACATTCCTATCTTATTAGGTATCGCATTAGGTTTCGCAGAAGGTGGATCACCTTTAGGACCTTTATTCTATATCATCGTATGGAACGCAACTTCAATTTGGTTCCAAAAATTCGTATACTTCAAAGGTTATGAATTAGGTGGTAGTGCTGTTGAATTGTTAGTAGGACAAAAAGCAACTGCGTTCCGTGAATCCGTATTGGTTATGGGACAAGTTATCGTTGGTGCGATGGCAGCTTCTTGGGTATCAATTTCAACTAACTTAGTAATTGCACAATCTTATGATGCAGAAACTGGTAAATTAACAGACGTAACATTAGGATCTAAATTAGATGGAGCTTTCCCTAAGATCTTAACAATGTTATTCGTATTGTTTGCTTGGTGGTTAATGGCTAAGAAAAACATTACTCCAATTAAAGTATTGTTATTGTTCGTAGTTATCGGATTCGTAGGATCTGTTGTAGGATTCTTAGGATAATCACTTAAGACAATTAAAGGCGGGCTTAACTTGTTAGGCCTGTCTTTTTTTCTTATAATAAGTATATGTATATTTGAAAAGGAGCGTTAATTATGAGTTTGAGCCGCAAAGAAAGAGATCAGCTTGCAGAAGTCATTCAAAGAGAAAATGAAATGGTATTAAAAGTGGGAAGAATGGTCAGAAATGCCTTTATTCTTACACTTGCTTTTGCTGCCGTAACATACTGGGGATGGTCAGGGATGACAGATCCAATGTTTCCTAATATTCCAATGAGCGTACGTAATGTAGCTAAATGGATTGCTTTGATTGGTTTGATTTTATCGGGTTTATTTACTGTTTTAGGATTTATATCTCATAGAAATGGAAAGAAAAGTGTATTAAAGAAGATTGATTTGTACGAAGAAAAGTAAAGATTTGTATATTTTAGTTTAATAAAATTTAAATTTTAACTAAAAACAACAATAAATGTGTCAATTATACACATAATTTCACATAATATAACTATATCTATCACTTTATTCTTTAGTAATATACTGTTGAGCTAAAGATAGTGGCTCACTTCATAATCAAATTCCCTTTCTTAAAAACTTTCCGGAGAAGCGCCTGTTTATTGTAGCGATAAATAGGCGCTTTTCCTATCATTTAAACTCTTTTTGAATCCGTCCGTAACTCACACACAACTCACAGGTAACTCACACAAGTATAAAAATAAAATGCCATCAGATCTTGTTGATGGCATCAATCAGTATAGATACATCTAGATGTGTATATACTTTTTCGGTCAGATCCATAGCCCCAGAGTGGCCAAGGATCTTTTTAGTGACCAGTGGATTTGTATCCGCATTGGCCAACAGGGAGGCGCAGGTATGTCTTGTATCATGTGGTGTATGATTCATATCCAGATTCTTCATAACTGGAGTCCATCGTGTACGCCTGTAATTATCGATCTTGGCACGAGTCGATAAGGTGTTGTTGATCAAATACTCTCCATCCTCTTCCATCCTCGCTCGGACAAAAGGATGGATCTTTTCTGCAATCGGTACGATACGCTCTGCATTTTCAGTCTTCGTACCGTGGATCTCAATGTATCGATCATTCAGATGCACATCCTCTTTCTTGATGCTCAGCATCTCGCCAATACGCACACCGGTATAGATCAGCATCAGGACTACCTGCACATCTGCATCGAACTGATTATCCCATAGCCTTTTAATTTCTTCATTTGTAAAGATCGTATGGCCACGCTGATTAGGATTCTTGTTCTTATGTTTTTGCACATTGATAAGCCTTGAATAGTCCTTATCAACGATGTCATAGCGTAAGGCGTATTTATACATGGAATGTAAAAGGCTCTTGAATCTTTTTAGAGTCGGTGCGTTCTTTCCGGACTCATCGATAACACGCTGCAAATCTTTTGTCCTCAATTTTGACATCGGTATGTTATAAATTTTTGAACATGTCTTGTAGCAAGCCTTATAGCCGGCAATCGTTGAATCTGACAGTTCCGGGAAGTGTTCTTCTGACCATCGCTCCCAAACTTCTGCAAAGGTTGTCTTGCGCTCAGACACGTCATAAGGCGATAGATTATACTCCTCCAGCATCTTTATACCCTCTTCGTATGTTTTGGCATATCCAATCACTATGACGTTCTGTACCGCCTTATCACCGATGAGATCCCATCCAATCGTCTTTTTCACAACAAAAGGTCTTCTTCTTTTTCTCTTGTCGATTCTAAATACAGTCCCGTAGCCGTTAGGCAGTTTCATTTTCTTTCTAGGCATAAGTACCCATCCTTTCTTTTTTATTGTAATCTGTGATAAAATGGGTACATAAAAAGTGTAATGATTGCGAGTCATACTTTTTATGTATCCTTGAGTATGCTGGTAACATACTCATGCTCTCCGGTGCTGGTAACACCGGGGATTTTTTTATTTAATTGTTTATCATAAGTTATGTTAGAGTTTGTTAAGTCGATCTATGAAGTCATGGGGTAAAGATAAAATTTCGAAAACATTTTGATTGGTAGAAAACACAATATTATTAAATACTCTAAAAACGCTTTTCAATTCATCGATAAAAATTTTCTTATTATCCTCATCAATAAAATTGCAAATAGCAAGGATTACCGCGAAAATATCATTCTTCCCGATTCCTTTGGCATAGTCAGTTTTTGTAAGTCCTCCATTAGATAAACGCAAAACTAGCTTTTTAGGGAGCCTTTCATCAATGAGATTAGAAAAGGTTCTGTTCCCGTGTGCTATGTTATTTCTATATTCTCTAAGAATAGTTAAACTCTTGAAAACAAAAGACTTCTTTTCAGCTATACTTAATTTATTATTGTTAATCATATGGTTACAGATATATTCTTTATCATCTGGGGTAAGTATCAGATATAAACGTATTGCAAGGCCGAAATATATACCATTCATTAAAATCCAACAGGGCAAGTGGTTATGCTTTTCCTTATAGTGTTTGATGCTTTCATTTTTACTGAACTCAGCAGCTGCTTTTACGCTGGTGATTGTATTGTGTGTCTTATTATCGTTTCGGTAATGGGCTACGGATAAATAATCGATAGGGTCTTTGTTTATTTTTATTTTTAAATTAGTTTCTACCCCGTACTTCTCTGATATTCTATAAGCCATAGCAGTCTTTAACTTTTTTTCTATCATGATTATATATTTAAATATAATGTTATTCATATTTCTGTCCAAGAAGTTAAGAAGATAAAAATCATTAAAATTGATTGGATTAATGAATTTGTCTTCATCATTCACCGGAAATAAGTTTTTATAACCATTAATCAATGAATAGTACGATATTGAGGATAGACAGTCCTTAGCGAATTGTTCGTCTGTAATAACAACATTTCGCTTTCGCAGTATTTCTATTTGCTCGTCGTATGTTCTAAAAGGTTTGTCAGGATTCAAAGTAAAAGCCTCCTTTCTCTAATGAAAAGGAGGCTACTTACTAGACGCATCGAATGCGACCTTGCTATTCCTTTTCATTATACACAACCCAATGAATCATTTCAAACTTTTTTAACGTAATCCCCAACGTGTATTTCCTTGTCATCTTTATATTCGGTTAAGGGCTTTATTTCTTTTTCGTTAACATTTAATTTTTCGGCCACTTGATACTCACTGTTGGAAAATACAGTTAAAACTGCGTAATTTGATGTCTTTTTTGTTACTATCTTCTTGCAAACCGAGTAGTTTTTTGATGTTTGAACTACATCCAGTGTTTCTTTTATGCTTTCATATGGCCCCAATGAATTTCCTTCTAAATCTGTTAATTCATCAAATACTGTATATATCTGAACTTTATCGCCTACTGTTAAATCTTCTTCTCCAACATCGATAATCAATTCTTTATCACTAATGATTCTTACTACGTTGCCTAAATAATTCTCGCCTTTATTCATTTCCATTTCTTATATCCTCCTACCGCATTGCGGTTAAAAACTTAATCATTGAAATTCTTGATTGATTTTTTCAACTTGCCAACACACCTAAAATGCTCATTCAGCGGATCTATTGGGATAGGATCGTAATCGCTGTTCATCGGTTGTAAAATGATCATACCGTTAACCTCTGTGTACTTTTTGCACATAGCCTCGTTTTCATCCACGCAGAAAGCGCCGATCATACCATTATATACAGATGATGTCTTTTCAAAGACAAGCAAATCTCCGTCATCAATGCCGGCGTCCTTCATCGAGTCACCTTCTGCAATTTGACAAAAATAATGAGATGGGTCTGATAAGCCTTTGGATGGAACAGGTACATATTCAATGATATTGTCATCTGCAAAACCGCCGTTGCCACAACAAATAGGTGGGTATAGGGGAATACGCATATAGCCAATGCCTACATTACTGTACATTTCATCATCTTCAATAGTTCCTACTATCACAGCAGGAGAAAGCTTTAAAACTTTAGAGAGTGAGGCGATTCTGCTTCTTTTCATATCACCTATGTCTCCACTTTCCCAACGAGATACTGTAGCCTCACTCACATCACAAGCCTTTGCAATGTCCAACAAGCTTAGTCTTAATTCTTTCCTCCTAGTTTTTATAATGTCCTTTATATCCATACGGTTTACCTCTTTGATCTCTATACTTATATTATATACTGACATTGCATAAACGCAAGGAATATTTAAAAAACGAAAAAAATCTTGCATTTATGTATTGACTTACGTAAACGCAAGTTGTATCATGATTACGTAAACGTAAGGAGGCGATAATATGAATGCTTTATTACTGGAAATGAAAGCTAAGTCACAGGGAAAAAACAATGAGTACATGGCAAAACTTTTGCATATAGACCCTGCGACCTACTATCGAAAAAGAGTAGGAGAATCAGAATTCACCCGTAAAGAAATGCAGATTATTAGATCAGAGCTTAATTTATCTGCCGATGAATTTGATTCTATTTTTTTTGATGATGTACTTACGCAAACGTAAGAAAGAGGGTGATACATGATGAAAACAATCAAGATAAGACTAGAAATTGAAAACAAAGAAGAAATCGAGAATTGGGTGCATGAGCTGGTAGAACAGCTACATGAGGCAAGTGGAGTCGAGGAAAAGAAAAACGAAGATAAACAAAAATAGCCGACTCATTGGCGGATGAATCGACTAAGGAGGACGTTAAAAATTAAATTCTAAATTTACGTCCACTTCGTTCTTACAGAAAGGACAGATGTTTAAACCCTTATGCGCTTTAAATGGTTTTGAGCAGTGTGGGCAGTTAACATCAAAGGTCATACTTTCTGCTTTCTTTCTAGCGATACTCTTTGCGTCATTCATTATGGCTTTCTCTAATTTGCGCATATCCGATTTGCTAGATAGATTGAACTTCTTTGCCACGTTATCACCTCCTAACTATTCATCATAGCACGGAGGGAAGTAAAAGAAGTATGCCAACAGCATAACGAAAGGGGATTGAGAACATGACTAAAAAAGAAAAGGAATTAGAGCACGATCGTCAAACGTTACAGATGATGAGTCGAGTATCCAAGCACGCAGAGGTGCAGCAGATCGTGGACAGTCAGGAATCAAAGGACTCGTGGCAAATAGCCTTTTACATCATGGCGTTTGCAGCAGGGTGCTTGTGCACAACGGCGTTGATGATGGCATTAAACATCGTGCACTAGGAAAGGAGGGGTGACATGGCGAGTGTATATCTGAAACCACCCGAATTTACAGGCGAAGCCGTACCGGTAACCGTAGCTGCAGAAGTGATGGGTAAAGATCCACAGTTTATCCGATTGGCTTTGATCCGAGGCTTATTACCAATTGGCATGGCTATGAAGATCGACGAGGAAAGTAACCGGTACAACTACTATATCTCGCCTAAACTGTTTTGGGAGTACACAGGGTATGTGTACGAAAAGGCATTAAAAAAAGCGCAATCACCGACCAAAGTAGAGAGCGCTCAATAGTGGATTGTCTTTTTAATCCACTTCTATTTTAACACAAAAGAAGGGAGAAAAACATATGAAAAAAGAAGGTAACGTATCATGACCCTCGATGTATTTAGAGCTAAGTGCCTCTATTTCTCAGCTGAGGCATTTCTCGCCGACAGGGGACGAGAACCTGTTGAGGATGACTGGATCTACAAGGTGGACGGACGGCCGATCGTGCAGTCCAAGACCTACCCGGCCGGCGGCGGAAACGGAACGAGCGTAACGCTTGGCCGAATCAAAGGTACCCACTTTTGGGTTTACCCGGAATGGTGCCGAAAAGAAGGAGATTAAAAATGTTTAAAAAAGAACCAATAACAATTACGGAAGAACAGTTTATTAAGGCAGCGGCGAAAGCCACGGAAAAATTTTTCGATGAAACGAAAGACCTTGAAATCATATTGCCGATGGGAATTATGGCCTCCCTTATTTCACGTGAATTATTCCATGCGGGGGAGGGGCAGACTGATGGCAATGTGGAGGCTTAACTATGATCGACGATGTACTTGTTGATGTATTGAGACGTGCCGGAAAGATGTCAAGAGCGGATCTTGTCAAAGCACTAAACATCCAATCCAAACATCCGGACCGACAGCTCCGCAACATCAAGGAGCGCGTCAATCTTGGTACCGGTCGGTTTGCCAACACGCTGATTGTTGGATTTAGCGACCGTAAAGGCTATAAGCTCGCCGATACGGAGGCAGAGTTAACACACTTTATCATCGAGACCAACCATCGGCTGATGTCATTACAGGCGCAGCTCAGCAAAGCGTGGAGGATGAGAGAGGAGATCAGACATGCGGACTTGGGACGGTAAACATATAGCCATATCGTTAACACAGCCGCCTGCCCCCATCATTAAAGACAATCAGGATGAAATGGAAGTCGTTATCAAATGCCCGTACTGCGGACAAGAGACAAAGGTTGGACTGACCTACATGATTAGTGGATTTGTCGGATGCGAAAACTGCTATTTCGAAGAGGGCGGACTATTTGACACAACCAGGTATCTCAAAACGTTTGATTATCTGTCTTACGTGGATGGTGGCTTTTATAAAGAGGGCTACTTAGCCAACAAGAAGAAATGGAAAGAAAGGAAAAAGAAAATTGAACAACAGTACTAAATCCCTACGGGGGGGGTTACTAAAGATACTGGATAAGCAGTATTTACCGGATGCAGAAGCGCTGCATCTGATACCTCAAATATACCAGTCTCAACCGGAAATCTTAATGGGGCTGATCTACATTTACAACTATGGCCGGATACGAGGTATCCAGGCAGAAAGGGAAAGGAAGAAAAATAATGGATATCAATTTAAAAATTACAGCCGATGACAAGGCTTTAGAGTTTAGTCGCAACTTATCAAATTTCTACGCCAATCTCGTCGTATCGGGGTTTGTAGCGGACCAGAAAAAAGAGACCATTACAAAAGTCGATAAGACGGCCGATGTGGAAAAACCAGAAGAACCAGACAGACCTTGGGAGACGATCGAACCGGATCCGATCAAGGTGGACGAGGCACCGAAGGAAGAGCCGGCTAAAAAGTACACGACCGAAGAGATCCGTGCGGCCGGGGCAGACTATATCAAACGAAAAGGCAAGCCTGCATTTAAAGTCTTGCTGACACAATATAACATCAATAAGCTGACGGAGTTACCGGAAGAGAAGTACGAAGACTTTATGGAGGATTGCGACAATGCCAGATAAACATGCGACCTTATCTGCCTCTGCATCCCATCGTTGGCTGGAATGTACGCCATCGGCATTACTCGAAAAAAATGTACCGGACACGACCAGTGAGTTTGCGCAGGAGGGTACAGAGGCGCATAAGCTTGCCGAAAAGAAACTTAACGGATGGCTTAAGTCCGGTAAGAAGAGCAGTAGGTTTAAAGCTCTCGATGGTGAGATGCAGGAGTGTACAGACGCCTATCGTGATTACGTCATCGAAGTGTTTAACGAGGAAAAAGCCAAGACTCCCGATGCGCAATTGCTGGTTGAACAGAAGCTTGACTTTAGCCGATGGGTGCCTGAGGGATTTGGGACTGGCGATGCCGTCATCATCGGCGATGACACGCTCCATGTCATTGACCTCAAGTACGGTAAGGGCGTCAAGGTTGATGCCGTCGGCAACACCCAAGCTCGACTGTATGCAGCCGGTGCCTTAGATACTTTCGGTTTGCTTTATGGCTTTGACAAGATCCGGGTACATATCTATCAGCCTCGCATCGACAACATCTCAACAGCCGACTATACGGTGGAAGAGCTAGAGGAATGGATGGACAAGGAAGTCAAGCCAAAAGCCGAACTCGCCATCAAGGGTGAGGGAGAACAGAAACCTGGTGGCTGGTGCAAGTTTTGTAAGGTGCGAGGCAACTGTGCGGCTCGCATGAAAGCAAACACGGAAAATCTAAAAGAAACTGGCTTTGCCAATGAACCGGGTCTGTTGACACAGGAACAAATCGAACAGGCTTTGCCGATCCTGGACGAGATCATCAGTTGGGCCAAGGATCTACAGCAGTATGCCTTAGATCGAGCCTTAGAGGGTATTAAGTTTAAAGGCTTTAAGGTCGTCGAGGGGCGATCCAACAGAAAGGTTTTGGATGAGGACGGACTCATTGAGGCACTCCACAAGATGGAGTATGGCGATGACATTATCCTAACCAAGCCGAAACTGGAAACCATCACCACATTGGAAAAGCGAATCGGAAAGAAACTCTTTACCGGTATCGCTATGCCATACATCGGCAAGCCGAAAGGCAAGCCAACGCTTGTACCGGAAAGCGATAAAAGACCGGAATATGACAGTGCCGCAAATGACTTTGCGGAAGATTTGAAATAAGGAGGAAACACACAATGTCAGTAAAAGTAAAAACAGGAGAAGTAAGATTTAGCTATTGTCACTTATTCGAACCGTATGCATTTCAGGAAGGACAGGAGGCCAAGTACTCGTTGGCTATTCTGATCCCGAAAACGGACAAGAAAACCATTGGAGCTATCAAGGTCGCATATGAACAGGCTAAACAGGAAGGCGTTGAGAAATACGGAAAAGCCTTTGCCAGTAAGGCAAGCCCACTGGTTAGACCAGTCGGAAGCAACTACGGGCTTTTGAGAGACGCGGATCAAGACGAAGAGTTATCAACCGATGAATCCTATGCAGGTCATTACATCATGAATTTAAAATCCACAAAGGCGCCACAGGTCTTAGCCAAAGAAACAGGTAAGCAGTTGATCACCAAAGAAAACGGTGGGGAAGACATCGTCTATAGCGGTTGCTACGGCAAAGTATCATTAAGCGTTTACCCATACAACAATGTACAGACCGGTATCTCGGCGTCTCTGAACAACGTATTAAAGACGAGAGACGGGGAACGATTCAGCGGTTGGACATCCGCAGCGGATGACTTTGCGGAAGAATTGGAAGATGCGGACTACGATGACGATCTGCTTGGATGAGCCGAGTATTACACATCGATTTAGAGACGTACTCAGATATCGACATCGGCAAGTGCGGGGCGTATCGATACGCCGATAGCCCCAACTTCGAGATACTGCTCCTTGCCTATGCCTACGATGATGAGCCGGTGACTGTCATTGATGTAGCGCAAAGAGAGGTATGGCCAACGCAAGTTCTTGATGACATCCTCAGTTCCGACATCACAAAAGTGGCTCACAACGCAGCGTTTGAAAGGATCTGTTTATCAAAGTTTCTCAACACTCATTTAGATCCAAAGGCATGGCACTGCACAATGGTCCATGCTTTATCGCTAGGCTTTCCGGCATCACTGGCTGATGTCGGTAAGGCCCTCAATCTTGGCGAGGACAAACAGAAAATGGCGGTCGGCAAAAGGTTGATTACTTATTTCTGTAAGCCCTGTAAGTCGACACAGGCCAACGGCCAAAGAACGAGAAACTACCCACATCACGATATGGAAAAGTGGAATCTATTTAAAGAATACAACCGACAGGATGTGGTCACGGAACAAGCCATCTATGAAAGACTCGTGAAGTTCCCCTTGCCGGAAAGTGAGCAGCAGCTATACTGCCTGGATCAGTCTATCAATGATTACGGTATTGGTGTGGATACGGATTTAATGGACAAAGTGATTGGATACTCGATGGATTACGAAGCTCATATGCGAAAAGAGTGTGAAAAGCTCACAGGCGGAATCAATGTCCACTCCATCGTACAGCTCAAGCAGTGGCTGACGGAACAGGAGGGGCGACAGATCGACAGTCTGACAAAAGATGACGTGGATCAACTGCTCAAGTTGGACCTCAAGCCGGAGTCAAAGCGCATCTTGGAGCTAAGACAAGAGACAGGCAAAACATCGGTGAAAAAGTATGAGGCTTTTGAGAGGTCCATCTGCAGTGATGGACGTATCCACGGAGCTTTCCAGTTCTATGGTGCCGGACGTACCGGTCGATGGGCCGGACGTCTGATCCAGCCGCAGAATTTCCCCCGTAACGCTTTTGAGGACATAGCCTTAGCTCGTCAGCTGGTCAAATCCGAACAATGGGACGAGATTGAAATGCTATACGGCTCGATGAACGATGTATTTTCCACGCTGATTCGAACACTGATCGTACCGCCGGAAGGGATGACCTTTGCCATTGCCGACTACTCAGCCATTGAGGCTAGAGTGGTCGCATGGATGGCCGATGAAAAGTGGAGACAGGACGTATTTGCCAATGGTGGCGATATCTACTGTATGTCGGCTACCCAAATGTTTGGAGTACCGGTAGAAAAACACGGGCAGAACAGCCATCTCCGTAAAAAAGGTAAGGTCGCAGAACTGGCCTGTGGCTATGGCGGCGGTGTCGGAGCTTTGCGAAAGATGGGCGGTGAGCAGATGGGGCTTACCGAAAAAGAGATGGATGATATCGTCAAGAAATGGCGCCGGTCAAGTCCTCATGTCGTAAGACTATGGCGGGAATTGGGTGATGCAGCCATTGAGGCCATCGATACACGTCTAAGAGTAAAATGCCGTCATGGTGTCAGTTTCAAGTACGCCAAAGGAATCCTGTTTATGCAACTGCCGTCCGGACGCTCACTGGCCTATGTACAGCCTCGATTTGACGGTCGAGAGCTCACATACATGGGGATGAATCAGACAACCCGAAAGTGGGAACGCACCAAGACGTGGGGCGGAAAGCTGACCGAAAACTTGATCCAGGCTATCGCTCGTGACTGTCTGGCCGTCTCGATGTCAAAGATCCAAAAAGCCGGATACCACATTGTCATGCACGTCCATGATGAGGTCATTGTCGAGGTGTCAAGTAAGGATGCCGAGGGGCATTTAAAAAGAATTGAAGAACTAATGGGAGAGCCAATCGAATGGGCGCCGGGACTGATCCTGACGGCCGATGGTTTTACCAGTGAATACTATAGAAAGGATTAGGCGATTTGATGGAAAACAGAAAGTTAAGCATCGCAGTCTGTAAAAATCGAAAAGATAAAAAATATCATAACCAAAAGGTCGCCTGGTCCGACCTTGTAAAAAAATTAGAGACCACGACATATACGCATGAAACTTTGAACGAATATCGAGCTATGTCGAAAGACCGACAGTCCGATATCAAGGACGTGGGCGGTTTTGTCGGCGGTTATTTAAAAGATGGTAAGCGTGGTAAGGAGACAGTGGTCAGCCGATCCATGATTACGCTGGATCTTGATGACGCCAGCATGGATATTGTTGACGATTGGGACATGCTGGGCAGTCCGGGATATGCGATGGTGGTGTACTCGACACATAAGCATACGCTAAAAAAACCTAAGCTAAGACTGATCTTGCCTCTGTCGAGGGATGTCGATGCGGATGAGTATGAGTTTATCGCTCGTACCGTAGCGCAGCAGATGGACAGCTCGATGCTGATGTTTGACGATACGACCTACCAGCCAAGCCGCATGATGTTCTGGCCATCGACTAGCAAAGACGGTGACTATTTGTATCGGGTCTATGACGATACCTGGTTGGATGTCGATGCGATGTTAAGCCAACATCCGGATTGGCGGGATATGTCCACGTGGCCGTACAGCAACCGTGTTAAAGAGCTAGTTACAAAACGTCATAAAAAGTTTGAGGATCCGCACAAGAAGAAAGGGTGGATCGGTGCCTTTAACCGAACGTACACCATACAGGATGCCATTGGCAAGTTCATACCGGAGGTCTATACACCGACTGACAAGGACGATCGATGGACATACGTCGAAGGATCTACGGCAGGAGGATTGGTCATTTACGACAACGGTAAATCTGCCTACTCCAATCACTCAACCGATCCGGCAGCGGATGGGCATGAGCACAGCTCGTTTGACCTGGTACGCATCCACAAATTTGGAGAACTGGACGCTGATATCAAAGAGGGTACAAGAGCAACCGCACTGCCAAGCTACAAGGCTATGGTCGATATGCTGCAGACAGATGACGAGACCAAGATCACGATGGCTAAAGAGCAAGCAGCAGAACTCGAAGAAGATTTCGGAGAGGATTTAAAAGAAGCCGATAACTCATGGATGGCTAAATTGGTGAGGGACAAAAACGGTAACTGTAAGCCGATGATTGGCAACGCCTCTCTGATTCTTAACAACGATCCTAAGCTGAGTAAAGCCATACGATTTGATGCTTTTTCGCAGTTGATGGTCGCCATCGAAGATCTACCGTGGCGAAAAGTTGACAGAGCAACAAGAGCTTTTAATGACCGAGATATGGCATCGCTGAGACTCTATTTAGAGCGCAAGTACCATATGACTGGTAAGGGAGCCATAGAAGATGCCTACTTGGATTTCTTGCAAGATCATGAAATCCACCCCGTGAGAGAGAAGTTGAATAGCTTGGTTTGGGATGGCGTTCCCAGAGCCGAGTCAATCTTTATCGATTTTCTAGGGGCTCGGGACACCCAGTATGTACGCATGGTTACGAGGATATTTCTAAGAGCTGCGGTCATGAGGGTGTTTCAGCCAGGTATCAAGTTTGACTATATGCCGATATTGATCGGTCCACAGGGCATCGGTAAATCTACGATCCTGGCCAAGTTGTCTATGGGTTGGTTTAATGACAGCCTTAAAGACTTCAAAGGTAAAGAGGCTATGGAGCAGATACAAGGGTCATGGTTTAACGAGATCGGCGAGTTGGCGGCTTTACGCAAGTCAGAGGTCGAGGATATCAAGCAGTTTTTGTCGAGCAGGGAAGATAAGTTTAGACCGGCTTACGGCAGAAAAACAGAGCTGTATCCAAGACAGGGCGTGTTTATCGGTACATCCAATAAGCCGGATATCTTTCGGGACATGACCGGAAACCGCCGATTTTGGCCGATAGACCTTGAAAAGGATGAGGCAAAAAAGAAACGCTTTTTTACCGAATTTGACGATGCCTATGTCGAACAGATTTGGGCGGAGGTCATGACGTGGGAAGGTCAACAGTTGTATCTACCTTACGAAATCGAAGAACAGGCAGAGCAGATACAGAAAGAGCACATGGAGACCAATATCCACGCAGAAAAGATCCGTGACTACCTCGATACTTTGTTACCGGTAGATTGGGAAAAATGGAGTATAGACGATCGCCGGGAATATTACCTAGATCCCAAAAAAATTGAAGAGGAAGGTAAGGTACAAAGGGAAAAGGTGTCCATAAAAGAGTTGATGATCGAATTATTCAATGTGCCGGAACACCAGTTAGATAACTACAGGGCAAAAGAGTACAACGACATCATACGGTCTTTCGAGGATTGGGAATATAAAACGAGCGTTAGATTCTATGAGCCATATGGTAGAGGACGTGGATTTCAGCGTAAAAAGTAGCAATCTTTGTTGACAAAATAGGGGTAAACATTGTTGACAAAAAAGAAAAAATGTCAACAACTGTCAACAATTGTCAACAAAGATTATAAACATTGTTGACACGTTTATGTCCTTTATTTATGCGGACTAAATGATATTTGTCAACAATGTCAACAAAGATTTTACAAATTTAAATATTAGTTAGTTTACCTATATATACACGCGAAAAAACGCCCGCGCGCACATACGCGTATAGTTTTGACTGTTTTGTTGTTGACATTGTTGACACAGGTGAGAAAGAGGTGATTGAGTTGTTAATTCAAAATAAAGCGGAATATAAAGGTGATAATCGAATTTTGGATGTGGGTTCTTGGTCTCGAATCCGAACAGCTAGTTTAGGCGAGAAGCTGATAGCAGTAGAAGTCATTAACGAAGAAAATGAAGAATTTTTGATCGGCATCTACCCTGAACGAGTTGAGGGTTTGGTGATGGAACATATTTCTGATCAGATCTTAAAACAGATTTTAGCTGGAGTAAAAAAAAAACGATCTATTTATCATCGCACCCGAGGAATCTGAACTAGAGGAATGAGGTGATATGAATGTCGAAATTGACAACACAAAGAATGAAGATGGAGCTCAGAAAAAATGATCGGATTTGGAAATACCTTACTGATATAGCCTATCCGGGAATGAATTTTGACAACCATCATGACGACTACGACGATGCTCTAAATACTTTGACCAATGCTAAATTGGAAGATCCAAGGTTACTACTATGGATTGATGCTTTTTATCAAACAGGCAGGGACATAGATTGGCATTACTTTGAACTACCCAAAGGTGGCCCTTTAGAACAACTTAGGATTAACTTTGAAGAAGGTCAAAACACTGAGCAACTTCGAAATTATTTAGCGGGTAAGACAAATTTACGATCTTATGTCAGGGATGCTTATAAATGGTTTTATTACCTTAAGTCTAAGAACTGATAGAGAAATATTTAAACCGTAAATCTAAGGAGGATAAAAGACATGTTAATTATGAATCAAGCGAAAACATTATTAGGAGATTTTGCAGCAATTTATGTTAAATCCGATGATGCCGGCTATTGGGTTGCAGGTACTTTAACCACAGGAGAGACCGTATCTTTGGCCTTATATGAAACTTTTGAAGAGGCACAAGAATACTTAAATCAACTAGGTGACAAATTTAATTATCGCTATGCTTGAAAAACAGATTGAAAAGTACCTTAAAGAGCAGGTACAGGCCAGAGGGTGGCTGTGTTGGAAACTGGTATCGCCGGGAACGACCGGCGTGCCGGACCGCATCGTCATCGGCAATCGGCAGATCGTCTTTGTTGAATTGAAAAAGCCGGAGACAGGTCGGGTGTCCAAAGTCCAGCAGTTCCGGTTGCATCAGCTGCAAGGCCTGGGGCATCGGACAAAGGTCATCGATTCCAAAGCCGGTGTCGATAATCTCATCAAAGGGTTAAGCAAGGGAGTGTATAGTTGTGATCTTTAAACCACATCCTTATCAAAGAGAGGCCATCCAATGGGGGCTGGACCATAAAAAGTGTGGACTGCTGCTTCCAATGGGAGCCGGCAAGACCGTCTGTACACTGACCATCATCCAAAGGCTGATGTATATCGAGGTATCAAAAGTGTTGATCATTGGACCGGTCAGAGTGGTGCAATCGACATGGCCTGACGAGATCCGACAGTGGGAACATACCAAAGATTTAAGCTACACCCTTATTGATGGTCCGATGGCCAAAGGGAAAAAGCATGTAGATCTATCTACAGACTTGTATCTCATCGGCAAGGAGAATGTGGCGGATCTGATCGAGACGTATCAACGCGATTGGCCCTTTGACATGGTGGTTATTGATGAGCTGTCCACCTTTAAAAACCCACAGTCCAAGCGGTTCAAGGCACTACGAAAAATGATGCCCCTGGTCGATCGGTTTATCGGACTGACCGGTACACCGGCGCCCAACGGACTGCCGGACTTGTGGAGTCAAATCTATCTGATGGATCGAGGCGAAAGACTTGGTAAGACCTTATCTGCTTTTCGAGGACGATTTCTAAAGCCCGGAAGGCGTAACGGCTACGTGGTCTATGAGTGGAATCTACAGGACGGAGCCGAGGAAGAGATCTACAGACGGATTGGCGATATCTGTATGTCGATCCAACAGGGCGACTGTACCAAGCTGCCGCCATTGACCGTCATCGATTATCCGGTGGATCTCAAAAAGGCAAAGAAAGGCTATGAACAGTTTAAACGAGATAAGTTACTTGAGTTAGGTGACGATGAGGCCATCATCGCTGCCAACGCCGGAGTGTTATGCGGGCAGTTACTACAGTATGCATCCGGTGAGATCTATCAGGAGTCAGGATCAAGCAAGACCGTCGATATCCACCATCACAAACTGGATGCACTCGACGATCTGATCGAGTCGGCCAATGGACAGCCGGTCATGGTGTTTTACTACTTTAAACATGAGTTAGATCGACTGACCAACCATTTTACAGAGATGGGGAAAATGGTCAGAACAGTCAAAAGTCCGGAGGATGTCAGAGCCTGGAACGAGGGCAAGATCGATATCCTGCTGCTGCATCCTGCCTCAGCGGGGCATGGCTTGAATCTCCAAAAAGGCGGCAACATTGCTATCTGGTACACCCTGCCAAATTGGAACTTGGAACTGTACCAGCAAGCCAATGCAAGGATTTATCGACAAGGGCAACAAAAGGCAGTGACAATCTACCATTTGATGACTAAAGGTACGATCGATGAAGATATGATCGATGCCTTGAACAAAAAAGACGTCACACAAAAGAGGCTGATCGAAGCGTTAAGAAAAGGAGAGTAACGATGAAACAAGAATATTTAGAAGCAGTAGATAAACTAGAAAACGAATACGATGCATTTTATATCGAAAACAAGTACGGCGATGGAACACACAAGAAAGAATTTGAATTGCTGGCGAAGCTTAAGGGCGAAAAGGTGCCAAATGCTTTGAGATGGATCAAGCGCTGCTATGACTGCTATTACAAGAATGAGCTTGGAGGGCCTGACAGTCCATTCGCCTATCTGAGACAAGTCATCGAAGAGGAATTGTAGGCATGTTGACCGAAAAAGAGTGTAGGCAAGCGTTGGAAATCCTAAAAGCACGAGTGAACTATGAAAATGTGGATGCCATCATCTGCTTTAAAGAGCTGATAGAAGAACACTTTGACAATCCACCGCTAACCATCGACGATCTTAAACGGGACCAGGAAGTTTACTTTAAAGACTACGGCGAAACGGTACTGATTCGTGGCGTGGACAAGGAAAAGAACTTAGTGTTTATTTCGGCGATCGATAGAAAGTGCGAATTAGAGTATGAATTTGAACCCAATTGTTTTTATAGGAAGAAGGTACAAAAATGATCAAAAAATACAGAAAGAAACCCGTAGTAATAGAAGCCGTACAACGTACAGGCAAAAACGATAATGAGGTATGCGATTTTCTTGCAAATAGCGAATCATGCTTTGGCTATGATGCAGGAAAAATCACCATTGAAACTTTAGAGGGAGAAATGACCGTAAGCGTAGGCGATTTCGTAATCAAAGGGATCAGAGGCGAGTGCTATCCATGCAAGCCGGATATCTTTGAAAAGACTTATGAAGAAGTGAACTAATCGAGTGGAACTCGAAAAAACTCGAAAAGAACTCGAAAGGAGGACTCAACACTATGGAAAATCCGGCAAATGAAATCCAAGATGGTATGTGGGATTTTTTAAAAGACGGGAAGCAGAAAGCCAATGTTAAGGCGTTAAAAAACGCTGTTTATACCCTGATTGGTATGAGTACCCAAAAAACAGCAGGGCAAAGATCTGACCATCCAAAGCATATAACTTTTGAAGTGTTGGAACTTCTGAAATGGCAGATTATATGTGAGTCGGTGGCTTTGGTACTCTCCGGAAAGTTAGACGAATTGGAGGATGAGCAATGATTGACGAGAAAGAACTGATCAAAAGCCTGGAAGATCTGACGGATGAGTACAGAGACAAACAGGCAAACGCCAAAAACGAAAAGCACAACGCTTTTTTGACAGGTGCCTTAGGCATACTGATCGACGTTACCAATATGGTTCGGCACTGGCCGAAAAGGAGAAACAGAATGACTAATTTAGAGCACTACAAACGTGAGATATCGGATCGTTGGATGGGGTATGTAAAACACAGGGGTCAGGAAAGATATAACGAATACTTAGGTTTGGCTATAATTGACGTCTATATCGAAGATTTAAAAAGATTGGGTCTTGATGAGCCGGCGACTGCTGTAGCGAGTGTGATGCGTTGGCTGGTCAGAGAGTATCAAGAGCCTATCAAACTCAAACGGTGGGAAAAAGATTTACTTGATTGTACCTTTAACAAAAGTCTCGATTTCAAAGATTATCGTGATCTATTGGAAATGAAACATAGAGGATATTTTAAGGGAATATCAGATACAGACATGAAATTAGGAGAAATCCTAGAAAACTGTGAGGTCGTCGAATGACCGATGATATCTTGTTCAATGCACAAAGTTTAAGGAAAGAAATCCTGACTCTTAAATCATTACTGACAGACCTGGATCACTGCAATAAGGCCCATATCCATTTTCTGTTTATAAAGGGACCCTGCGAGAGCGTTTCAAGAGACGAGGAACTTAGCGGGGGTACTATAAAAGCTTTTTATGAGGCAACAAAAAAATTGATTGCCGAAAAAGAAAAGGAGTATGAGAGCCTATGATCCACAAAGAAGACATACTGTTTATCCTGGCACTTTGGGTCTTGCAGATCTTCCTGATACTCGTCTGTGGTGGTTTAGCTCCACCGATTAAATAGCACTAACCTCGTACCTGGTAAGGACCGGCTTGCGTGATTTCAGTAACCTCCTTCTATTTACTTAAATTTACGGCCAAACCCACAAGTACCAACGATACGCGCATACGCGAGTCGGCCCTTACTGGGTGCGAGGATCAAAAGAAAGGATGCTAAAAAGTATGATAATTTATGGCGTTTACGATATAAAAACGGACCTGCCTATGTGCATCGGTAACACGCGAGAGTGTTGTGCCTTTTTGGGCATCAAACCGGTATCTTTCCGCTGCATAGTAACCCGACAGAAAGCGAGAGCAGGTCGTAAATACAAAATAATGAAACTCTTCGAGGAGGACAAATAATGTTAAATCTTAAACACAATTACTTTATCGACAGTGATGGCAACTGTCTAAAACTCTGTAAGAGAGCCGTAAGGCACGATGACGAGGCAAACACCGATAGAGAGGTAGTAACACTCATCGGCTATCATACCGACCTGTCAACAGCTCTCAAGAGCTACACACGGCATGTTGTCAACGAGCATATCTGTGATAACGATACTACGTTGGACCTTGTCCTGGATCTGCTAAACGAGCTGAATGAGGAGGTGCAAGGTTATGGAGCCTAAGCTAGACGTCGGCTTTAAGCCGATCAGCCAATCTTGCCGCAACTTCGGCGATACGGTACTGGCCTCTTGGCGGTTTAAGATCCACGGCCCGTATGAGCTGATCGTATGGTACAAGGCCAAAGGATCAAAGATCCTTACAAGAGGTGATAAGGCTCATCCGTTTGAGGCGCGCTTTGTCAAAAACTCGTTTGACGGCGAGAGCTACACTGAGGTATTTACCAATGGATACTTGGACAATAAAGGCGTGGAGCGGTTGATCCAGGATCTGACTATTAAATTTGCATATGGCGATCAAAGCGCCATGATGCCGGCGGCATAAAAGAGGAGGAATAAAAATGGGACAAATAGAAATAAGTTTTATCGACAAACAGACAGGGCTTCCGTTTTCATTGCCGAAGCCACGAAAATTGATCGTCAATGGCCCGGCCACGATTGTGCTTTGGAGCGACGGAACAAAGACAGTCGCAAAATGTAACACGGATGAGCCATTTGATCCGGAAAAAGGTGTGGCAATTGCTATTGCTAAAAGGTTTATATCGGGCAACAAGCTGCATAGGATGTTTGATGATGCTTTATCTCAGATCAATGACAGTGATAACAACCCGTTGAATGTGTGGTTAGAGAGTATAAGAGCTGCTACAGCGAGTTTTGGCAGTGGCATCGGAGGTGACCAAAAATGAGCGGCGGGAAATACAATCCTGCCGTCCTCTGGCACAAGCTTGGATACAGGAGCAACAAGATCGTTGGTGTGGTCAAAAACTACTTTAAGGCTATTGGTCATCAAACCATTACCTTTGATATGCAGGGCCGACAGGTCGCTGTTACCGATGAGAGCGCCAACAGCGTGGTATTGAGCGCAAAAGAGATCGAGGCTATTTATTTCACGGCAAAGAGTATGGGGTGGATGAATCATGATTGACATGCTGATTGAGACTATTAAGGGTCTAGGCTTGATAGCCGTAATACTGTTTTTAGCGTTTGTTATTGTCGTGATCATGCAAACGCTGATCCAGACGATCACAAAAGGAGGCCGTCGGAATGAATAAGGGTCACTACTTAGACTGCATCGAGCTCTTGGAGCGTAACAGCCGTAAATCGTCCTACGCCAAAAACCAGGCGGAGGACTTGAGGCAGCTAGTCGATGAGCATTACCAACTTGTCGATGAATACGAGGCGCTCAAAAGTAAATGCTTTGGACAACAAACCAAGATCGATCATCTGAATGAAACGCTCGAAAAAATACGAGGATACAGAGAAAAGATTGACCGCCGTCGTAGGAGGTAACATGACAGACGATAAAGCAAAGTACATACTCCACGAGATCAAGTCTCTGCGGAGATACCAAAAGATCATCCAGGGCATTGATCTTGACCTGAAAAGAGTGCATGAGGAGATCCGGACCATATCGGAGCCCTCTTGCCCTCAGGGGCATGGCGACTTACCAAAAGTCCAGAGCCACGCAGATAAGTCATCCTTAGTGCTTGGATTGATGACAGACGAGGCAGAACTTATAAAAGAGCGAGATAAGTTTGTGGATCGTCGGAAAGAGGCCGATGATTATTACACAAAACTCAAGCTTGTCTGCACAAGGCAAGAGCTGGACTTTGCCGATGCTTTTTTCCGGGGAGTATCGTACAAGCGATTGTCTATTGATTATCACTACGAAAACCCGTATCAAAGCATGATTGTTTTAATCAAACGCATCACTGCGTAGTAAACTACGCTGTCAAGTGTGATAAAGTGATAGTGTCGAAAAGTAAGATAAAAAGGATTCATACCCCGTAAGTTCATACATCCATTGTTTAAAATCGTTGTATGAGGCGTTGTCTAATTTACTTTCGACAAACCTTAAAAAATTGGCCGGCTTATTAGTCGGCCTTTTTTGATGCCAACAGCTGACCGGCGCTTTTTTTTCGCTCCCCTATCTTTGGCGACCGAGTCAGCACCAGGCATGACGGAAAGGAGGTAGCCTATGACCGAGAAAATGATGCTGTTTTGCGAAGAATATTTAAAAGACAAAGAGCTCAATGCCAGCGCGGCGTATAAACGTGTGTACAAGACATGCAAGGCAGATATGACGGCGAGATCCAACGCATCCAAGCTGTTAAAAAGGCCGGATGTTAGAGAGTACATCCAAAAAAAGCAAGCCGAAATACACGATGAAAATACTGCCGATATCAAGGAGGTCGAGGAGTACCTTACTTCTGTGATGCGTGGTAAATCAAAGTCGGAGGTGCTAAAACTCAATGGCGACGGGTACCAGGTTGTTGTGGAAAAACATCCGGAAGAAAAAGACCGTATTCGAGCGGCCGAATTACTTGGTAAGCGGTATGGGATGTTTAAAGATGGCGTAATGGTTGACGGCGATATGACACTCAATATCAAGGTGGACTATGGATCTGACGATTAAAGCTAACCGGATCTTTAAAGAGCCGGATCAAAGCCAAAAACGATACATCGTCATGAAAGGGTCTGCCGGATCGGGTAAATCAGTCGATACCGCCCAGCACTACATCTTACGTCTGATGTCTGATCCGGGACGTAATTTGTTGTGTGTCCGCAAGTCCGATGTAACAAACCGTGACAGTACTTTTGCTGAGCTGCAGGGAGCCATCTTTCGGATGTTCGGAGAGCAGTACAAAAAGTACTGGTACATCAATTCAAGCGATATGCGCCTCGAATGTATCGCCAACCACAATCAGATCTTTTTTAGGGGGGTCAATGACGAGAAACAGCGAGAAAAGCTAAAGTCCATCGCTGTAAAGCGTGGAAAACTGACCGATGTGTGGATTGAGGAGGCCACAGAGCTGACACAGAGCGACTTCGAGATTATCGACGACCGTCTTCGTGGAGAGCTGCCAAAAGGACAGTTTTACCAGATCCGACTGACCTTTAACCCGGTTAGTTCGAGCCACTGGATCAAAAAGCACTTTTTCGATCGTGCCGATCCGGATGTCTTTACGCATCATTCGACCTACAAGGATAACCGCTTTATCGATGATGCGTATTACCGACGTATGGAAAGACGTAAAGAGGTTGATCCGGATGGTTACCGCATTTACGGACTGGGCGAGTGGGGCGAGGTTGGAGGCTTGATCTTGACCAATTACGTGGTCGAGGAATTTGATACATCTCCGGAGCGTTTTGATTACATGGTCAACTCGCAGGACTTTGGGTATAACCATGCCGACTGCATTGGCGAGGTTGGATTTAAAGATGGCGAGCTGTATCTGTGCCGAGAAATCTACGAATTTGAAAAAGATACAGGTGAGTTGATTGACCTGGCTAACAAGAGAGGCTTTAACAAGGCCCTAACGATGTGGTGTGACTCTGCTGAGCCGGACCGCATTAAAATGTGGCGTAAAGCTGGATACAAAGCTAAAGGTGTCAAAAAGGAGCCAAACAGTGTACGGGCTCAAATTGACTACCTTAAGCTGCATAAAATCCACATCCACCACAGCTGTACAAACACGATCAAAGAGATTCAGCAATGGAAATGGAAGAAAAACGAGAAAACTAACGAGTATTTGGATGAGCCGGTCAACTTTTTTGATGACGCTATGGCCATGCTAAGGTACTCGATCGAAGAGGAAAGAAAGCCAAAAGCAAGGCTTAACATTTTGACAGGAGGTATTTAGCATGGACATAACAAGCAGTTATATATGCCCGGATGAGCTTATTACTTTGCCCGACGACAAAGAGATGAGCGTATCGGTGTTGCAGGATCTACTTGCAGAGCATAAAAATCTGTGTGTAGAACGATACAAGGTTTTGCATGATGCCTACATCGGCAATTACCCGATCTTGCATCAAGCGGATAAAGAGAAATACAAACCGGACAACCGAGTCGTGGTCAACTTTGCCAAATACATCGTTGACACCATGATCGGTTTTTTTATTGGAGTACCGATCAAGGTCAATTCGCAGGATGAGCGAGTGGCCGAGTACCTAAACTTGCTGGATCAGTACAATGACCAGGACGATAACAACGCCGAGCTGGCAAGAATCTGTAGTATCTACGGTAAGGGCTACGAGGTGTACTACAACGATGAGAGTAGCCAGGTCGCCATCATGTACCTAAATCCGTTAGAGGGATTTATGGTGTACGACGAGACGGTACAGCAAAACCCGAGGTACTTTATCAGTTACAAGGTGGATTCTGAGGGATTTACACATGGCGAGGTCAGAGATGCATCCAAGATCTACTTTTTTACAGACAAGGGGAATTACCACTTTACTGAAGAAAAAGAGCATGGATTCAGCGACATACCGGCTACGGAATTTATCGAAAATGAAGAACGTATGTCGATTTTCGAGCCGTGCTACTCGATGATCAACGCCTATAACAAGGCCATTTCCGAAAAAGCCAATGACGTGGACTACTTTGCCGATGCGTACCTTAAGATCTTGGGGCCAAAGCTGAGCGATGAAGAATTGAAAAGCGTGCGAGATCATCGCATCATCAATCTAGAAAAAGACGATCTGTCCGGTGTAGAGGTGGACTTTTTGGACAAGCCAAACGCCGACACCACACAGGAGAACTTGATCAACCGCCTGGAAAGACTGATCTTCCAGAACTCGATGGTCGCTAATATCAACGATGAAAACTTTGGTACGTCAAGCGGTATTGCTCTCAAGTACAAATTACTGTCCATGTCCAACTTGGCCAAAACGAAAGAACGTAAGTTTGTATCTGGGATGAACCGCCGATACAAGGTCATCTTTAGCAACGCCATTAACAACATGGCAGCCGATGACTGGTTAAAAGTCGAATACAAATTCACGCAAAACTTCCCTGCCAATCTACAAGAAGAAGCACAGATAGCCCAGCAGTTGAGCGGTATTGTCAGTCAAGAGACACAGTTAAGCGTATTGTCGATTGTGAATGACGTGAAGGCGGAAATGGACAAGATCGAGTCTGAGGCGGAGCAGTCAGCACCACCGGCACTGGATCAGATCTTTGCCGCACAAGAGCCAGAAACCAATGAGGACGAGGTAATCGAGGATGTCGCTGAATAGTGAGGACTACTGGCGCAAAAGGGAAGAAGAGCAACGCAAACAGGATATAAAAGACCTCAAGGAGTATCGGAAACACCTTGAGAGTATTTATAAACGTACCCTTGCAGATGTATCCTCTCAAATACGAGCCTTTTATAACCAGTATGCTCAAAAGACAGGCATGACTTATGCCGAGGCCATGAAAAAGGCGGACAAGCTGGATATCGAAGCGTTTGCAGAAAAAGCCAAGAAATACGTCAAAGACAAAGACTTTTCCCAAAAGGCCAACGAAGAAATGCGCCTGTACAACATGACCATGAAAGCCAACAGGCTCGAACTGTTAAAAGCACAGATTGGTCTTGAGTTTTGTAGTACAGCGGATGAAATCGACAAGTTTATGAAAGAGGAATTGAGAGGACGAACGCTTGAAGAGATCGAACGACAGGCCGGTATCTTAGGGCAGTCGTTAGTCAATAACAAGGAGTTTGCCAATGCTTTGATCAATGCCTCTTTCCACAACGCTACTTTTTCAGATCGCATTTGGGTCAATCAGTCGGCTTTGCGTAATAACCTTGACAGCATCTTAAAAAATGCATTGATTCAGGGCCGGAATCCTCGTGATTTTATCCCAGAGTTGCGTAAGATCTTTGATGTATCGAGGTACCAGGCAGAGCGCTTACTGCGGACAGAGTTAGCAAGGGTGCAGACAGAGGCACAGATGCAGAGTTACAAGCGCAACGGATTTACCCAATACAAATTTATGGCGCTTGGATCAGCCTGTGAGATATGCGCAGCCATCAACGGCGATGTGTTCGATGTGGAGGATGCGGAACCGGGGCTAAACATGCCTCCCATGCATCCAAACTGTATGTGCAGTACAGCGCCCTATGAGGATACGACAGACTTTGACAATTGGCTGAATGGTATCGATGAGCATGGGTTACGTTTTAACGACTGGAAAAAGCATAAGAATAAGCTTAGATTTAAGCTTGATATCCAAGCATTTGGAAAATCGCAAGAAAACGATTTGAAGCGTCAGAGTATCACATCTCTAAATAGAGGTATCCGAAAATTGCAAAAGCAAATTGAAGAGCATGAGAGAAAGATAGCAGATCCAGCGTCATTTTATCCCGAATGGGACCAACATCCAGAGGCTTTTAAGCAAGGATGCATGAAACACTGGAAAAAAGAGATCAATAATTTCAAAGAGAGTATCAAAAACAGGGAAAATGAGATAAAATATAGACAGGAAAGAGGTGATCATGATGAAGAAGATTAGTCAAGAATCAATGGGCTATTTGGTGTCGCGCTTGCTCAAACAATACGCAGAGGCGATTAAAGAGACCAAGAATGACAAATCCGATTTCGCCTATGGTCGCCGGTTAGCGTATTATGAGGTCTTGGATATTTTAAAATCCGAGCTCGACATCCATGACGCCGATCTCAAAGACTTTGGTTTGGACGTAGATCTTGAGTCTATTGACGAGTAATTTTCATACCACCCATAAGGGTGGCTTTTTTTATGCTTGAACGGAGGTGAGCGGATATGATCCATATCAGTATCCATCAGACCGACGAAGATTGTGAGATCACGATTGACGGTCATGCACAATATGCAGAGCCCGGCAAGGATATTGTCTGCAGTGCCATATCCACTTTGTTCGATACTTTGATGAGCGCCTTGCAATTATCCTCGTCGGAAGTGTACGAGTACGAGAAACCATCGAAAGCTAGGATTAAGCGTGTCGATGAGTGGGCAGGTAGCTCGATCGATATTTTTCGGATCGGTGTGAGAGGCGTGGAAGCTCAATATCCGGACTATGTGTCGGTGTCTGATTGGTAAGAAATTTAATTAAATTTCAAAGGATTTGAAGAATGTGCAATCATAGATGGACCGAAAATGTCCAAAGAATATTTTTTGACAAGAACAATCAATGCAGGACGGAAGTAAGAGTACGTACCTGCATTTTTTGCGGTAAGCAGAAAAAGGAGTTGATCAGGGTGAAAGATCCACCTCACAGGAAACTGCCTAAGTTTATAAAACATGACCTGAGCGATAAGTAGCCGGGTCTTTTTTTATGCCTAGACGTGGACGGCTATAAAAGCTACGTGGTGGCCTTAAGCTTGAGGTCCTTAATATCAAGCCGGAGTCGCATCTATTCACGACCATAAATAAGGAGGAAAAATCATGAAATCTACGAATAGAATCAAATTTTACAATTTTGCTTTGCGCAGACCTTTTGATCTGCAGCGCTTTGCCAATGAGGGAGATGGAGGCGCCGATGGAACTCCAAACGAAGACAATCCAAACGAAGGAGATCCGGAAGATGACCAAACCAATCAACAGGATGACAGCAAAACTCCTAAATACACGGAAGAAGACATGCAGCGAGCTTTACGTCGTAAAGCCGCCGAGGTCAATAAGAGACGTGACAAAGAGGAAAAGGATAAAAGCGAAGCTGAGCGTTTGAAGAATATGTCCGATGAGGAGAAGCGCGCCCATGAATTTAAAGAAATGCAGAAAGAGTTGGCAGCTCTCAAAAATGAGAGAGCGCTTGGTGAGATGGCTAAAACTGCAAGGGGCTTATTAGCCGACAGACACATCAATGTCAGCGATGATCTGATCAAAAACCTAATCAGTACCGATGCAGAGGCCACAAAAAATGCGGTGGACTCTTTTGCGGCTGCCTTTGAAAAAGCGGTACAGGACGCCGTAGCTGAACGCTTGAAGGGTAAGGCACCAACTGCCGGAAGCACCAATAAAAAGATCACAAAAGAAGAGATCTTGAAAGTGCAGGACAGACGTGAACGTCAACGCTTGATTATGGAAAATATGAGTCTATTCAAAACGCAGAAATAAGGAGGAAAAGAACATGCGATATTTAAAGAGACAGTTACGTAAATTTAACTTGCAGCGCTTTGCTGCACCAACCGGTACTATCGTTACTACCGATTTAGAGCCGGCTATTTCTATTGACTTTGCCAGCCGTTTGGCATCTAACATTACAGAGTTACAGCAGGTGTTAGGCATCACGGAAATGATTCCAATGGCCAATGGTACGTCTATCAAGATCTACAAGATGACTCAGGAAAGTACTCCTGCACAGGTAGCCGAAGGTGAAACCATCAATCTGACTAAGATCAATCAGAAAGTTGCTAAAACAATCGACCTTACTTTGAAGAAATTCCGTAAGGCCACAACTGCCGAGGCTATTCAGCGTTCTGGTCGTTCCTTGGCAGTTAACAAAACGGATGAAAAACTGTTGTCCGGTATCCAGGGCGGAATCAAGAAAGACTTCTACGATCTGTTAGCTACGGGTACAGGTACGGCATCTGGTACTAACTTGCAGACTACATTAAGTGCTGCTTGGGGAGCCTTGAAAAAATTCTATGTAGATCAGGATGCTACGCCAATTTACTTTGTATCCAGTGATGATGTAGCTGATTACTTAGGTACTGCGCCAATCACTTTGCAGACTGCTTTCGGTATGTCTTATATCGAGGATTTCTTAGGATTGGGTACTGTAGTCGTTACTCCATCTTTAGCAAAAGGTAAATTGATTGCCACCGCAAAAGAAAACTTAAACGGTGCTTACGTTCCGGCTTCTTCCGGTGATGTAGCACAGTCTTTCAATTTGACTGGAGATACTACAGGTATGGTTGGTATGACTCACTACGTTGTAGGATCTAACGCTACTGTTGAGACATTAGCAATGACTGGTGTTGTATTCTTCCCAGAATTACTGGATGGCGTTATCGTAGGTACAATCTCGGGGGAATAATTGGGTCTGACGTATTAACGATCCCGACTCAGGGTCAGACCCTATATGGCAAGCGAATAAGCTCGCTGATCGGGGAAGATGTTAAGGTGCTTGCTGATGGTACGGTAACCGGTACCTTAAAGCATGTTACCGATTATACACAGTTCAACGAGGCCGTACCGGCCGAACAGGAAGGCTATTTCTTCCCGTTCAAGCTCACGAAGACCGGTACTAAAATGACCTTTAAGAAAAATGGCGAAGAATCGAAAAAAGACATCGCATGGGAAGCCATGAACGTCTTTAGAGTTACTAAAACCGACACCTTTGAGGTCATCGTTGATGGTGAGTCTGTTGTAACCTTTAACTTTGCCAAAGCCACGTTTGCCGAGTAAGGAGTGATATCGTATGGCGGTAATTGACGATATTAAATCCATGCTTGGGCTGACCGAGGACTCCACTCAGTTGAGTACGATCGTTGCACTTACAGAGAGCCGTTTAAAGGCTCTCTTGGGCGTTGATGTTGTACCGCAAGAGCTAGAGTATATCGAGGTCGAGATTGCCGTCAGACGGTACAACCGTATCGGCTCAGAGGGCGCTACCTCACACTCCGTAGAGGGAGAGTCCTGGTCTTTTAAGGATAATGATTTTGCCGATTTTGCTGACGACATCCAGGCATGGCGAGATAAACAGGCCAATGAGTCAAAAGGTAGGATACGTTTTTTATGAGATACGATACACCTATCTTTTTTCGTGCCGTTACACCTGGTGACTATGATGAGTTAACTGGGAATTACGGAGATGACTCCATAACCGAAACAATGGTCATGGCCTCTGTCATGGATACGCAGACCGAAACGATGAAGCTTGTTTATGGCGACATTCGGCAAGGATCACTGACCTTGACGATCCAAAACCACTATGATCAGACCTTTGACAATATCCGTGTGGGCGACAAGGTCTATCGGGTGGATCGTACAAGACGATTACGAGTTAAACAGTCGTTTATCGTGTCGGAGGTGCAGTGATGGCAATCAGTGTAAAGGTTAAAGGCTTAGACAAGTTAGAGAAGCGCCTTAAAAAGAACGCAAGCCTTAACGATGTCAAAACAGTGGTAAGTAAACACGGATCTCAAATGCAGCAAAAAATGGTTCAAAATGCTGATTTCCACGGCCATTATGAGGGCAAGAAGTTTGTAAAGCCTACCGGGGCCACCCGTAGAAGTATCCACGGTGAGAAGATACAGGGAGGCTTCGGATACGAGGCAGGGCCGACTACACATTACTCTCCATATTTGGAGTTTGGTACTCGCTTTATGGATTCACAGCCTTTTGTTAAGCCGGCTTTTGAGGTGCAGAAAAAAGATTTTAAAAGAGATCTTAAAAAGCTCACGAAATGAGGTGAGACAATATGGATCCACAGCAAGAGTTGTTTACGACCTTATTGGTCGAACTAAGAAAACTAGGGTATGACGTTTATGACGGTATGCTACCGCCTAAAGATACGCCATACCCTTTTGTATATTTGGCTGATAGCCAAATGACCGATGATCTAGGTATAAAAAATGCGGTACTGGCCGACGTCACACAAACGATCCACGTCTGGCATAACAATGTCCGACAGAGGGGTACGGTGTCCAAGATGCTACTCGATATCAAAAGAGTGGCGTTTAAAATCACAGGCACCAAGTCCTACAGTTGGATGTTGACTACTTCCAGTCAACGGATCTTAAACGATGACACGACTGATACCTCATTACTGCATGGAGTCATCGATTTTACGTACAAAATGACAGGACAAAAGGAGGTCTAAAACATGTACAAAAAATTAGATTTGCACGCCCTGAAATTACGACCTTTCCAGCTGCAACAGTTTGCAGAGGCCGTACAGGGTAAGCAGTTAGTATATTTGTTTAGAGTGCTGAGCAAAGCCTCATCTAATGCAGCTACGCTGTTGATGTTCGCTACAGAAAACGAGCGCACCAAATCCAAGGATGCCGATTCGACAGCTACGAAATCCGGATCTATCCGTACTCCGGGCGTCGCCGAAGAGGAAATCACATCCACATCGATTTTGTCGAAAGGTGATACGATTTTGGCTGAGCTGGAAAAAGCAATGGATGATGATGAGTTGGTAGAGTGCTGGGAAGTCAATCGTGCAGAGGCTGGTACATCGCCAAACGAAGGCAAGTACAAAGCGAAATACTACCAGGGCTATATCACAGAGATCACGTACTCTTCCAGTGCAGAAGATATGGTTGAGGTATCTCTGACTTATGGAGCCAACGGCAAGGGAGCCGACGGATACGCTACCCTGTCGGCAGAACAGGAAGAAGCTGCTGACGTTGTATTTAAAGATACGACACAGGTAGGAGCTTAATAGAAAGAATCAAACGGGAGCCCTTAACGGGGCTCCCAAAATTTTTGTATGTAAGGAGAAACGAACATGAAAGCAATTGAATTAACCATCAATGGTGAGGTCTATAAACTGGTTGCCGGATTTGGCTTTTTGCGAGAAATCAACAGTAAGGCAAAAGTACAGATCGATGATATCAAGCAGGAAAAGAAAGTCGGGATGACTATCTATTTTGCTAATCTAATCGACGGCGATGTAGAGGCTTTGGCTGATGTTATCGACATGCTTAACAAGGGGCAGACACCTCGTTTGAAAAGAGCAGATATTGAGGACTACATCGTTGATGATGATACTGACATTGATGAGCTATTCAAAACGGTTATCGATTTTTTATCCAAAGCCAATGTGTCCAAAAAAGCGATGGCGAATCTGATGGGCACGATGGGCACGGACAAAACAGAACAGTAGATTTTGATGAAATGTATAAGATGATCGCCTTGAACTGCTTTAGATACCTCGGCTTTAGAAGCCTCGACGAGGTGGATCAGCTGACCATACCGGAATACAACCTGCTGATGCAGGCAGTTGAGTTAAAAGCCGTGGATGACGCGTATCTGATCCACTTACAGGCCTTTAAGAATTTCGAGGTGCAGGCGACAAAGAAAAGCGGTAAGAGAAGACGTCCTGTCTATGACCGGTTTAGCAAATTTTTTGACTACGACCGGGCAGTCCGGGAAGTCTTGCATCCAACCGCAAAAATTGAAAATGAAACGAACAAGGGTCTCTCTAGGTTGAGGGACTTTTTAATACGTAAAAAGAAAGAAGGTGAAGGCAATGGCTGAGAAATTTAGCATTAGCGCTATATTGAGCGCTACCGATAAAAATATGTCATCCACCTTTAAACGTGCAATGGGTGTGGCCGAAACCTTTGGTGACAGGGTCAAGTCGATCGTAGCCGGTGTCGGGGTAACCAAAGCACTAGGCGCGGCCATGAACACATTGACCACATCCCTAGATGGAGCCATTACCCGATTTGACACCTTGCACACCTATCCTAAAGTCATGAAAAGCTTAGGCTTTAGTACCGAGGATGCACAGGCGGCGGTATCTAAGCTAAATGCAGCGGTACAAGGCTTGCCAACGTCACTGTCTGACATCGTTAAAAATGCACAGGTCATGACATCAGTGACCGGTGATATGAATATGGCCACGGATACGGCCATCGCCTTGAATGATGCTTTGCTGGCATCCAGCGCATCGACTGAAGATGCTGCACGTGCTACTCAACAGTACTCGCAAATGCTTGCCACCGGTAAGCCGGACTTAGAGTCATGGCGTACTCTTCAGGAGACTATGTCACCGGCATTGACTAAAGTGGCCAAGAAATTGGGTATCGCAAGCGGTAATACTTTAGAGCTGTATGACGCGATGAAAGACGGCAAGATCAGCTTTGACGACTTTAACAAAGCCCTGATCGAGTGCGATACCGAAACAGGAGGCTTTGCCGAAACGGCCAAGGATGCAAGTAAGACGATACGGACAGGCTTTACCAATATCAAGTCCGCCGTAGAAAACTTTGAGATGGCGGTCATTGGAGCAGTTGACAATATCATCAACTCTAAAGGCTTTGGTGGTGTTGTTGACGTCTTGGACAATATCAAAAGCGCTATCTATGACGTCCGAGGGGCGTTTATGGAGTCGTCCAATGGTATCGACTACGTATTCAAACCTGAGGTATTAAAATCCATAGAAAAGTCCTTTAAGACCATAGCCAGTCTAGCAGACCGAGTGTTTAAGGTGTTTAAAGGCACCGGAGCCATTGACTCTACAACAGAGGCATTAAGTATCTGCTCGACGGTATTTGAGCGATTGGTACGAGTAGTAATTAACTCAAAAATTGCCGAAACCATAGCCTTTACTTTTGGCTCTATCCACGATGTGCTCATGCAAATCTCAACGGACATAGCTTTAGTAGTTAATAAATTTGCTACGGTCGAAAATGTCAATGATATTTGTAACGATATCATTACAACTGTTCGGAAGCTTAAGGATACCGTCTTAGAAGCCTGGAACACATTTAAAGAGACGGGTGCTATAGAAACAGCAATCAATACACTTTTTAAGGTTAAGGATGCTATCAAAAATATAGTTGACGCCGTGGCAGAATCCGGAGCGATTGAGCAATTTGCCAACTTTATGGGTAACCTGGCTACACAACTCTCTTTGGTTATCGGCAAGATTGCAGACTTTATCGCAAGCCTCGATCCGGAAGTAATCAAGCTGTTTACAAACGTAATCGAAAAACTGTTTGAGGCCTATGTAGGTTATAAACTGATCAAACCGGCTATTGACAAGGTCAAGAGTTTTGGCAGCACGGCCAAAGGTGCTATCGATGGTGTCAAAGGTTTGTGCAGCAACGTTAAAAAGCTTTGGGACTCTATCAAAGAGGGTAACGGTTTAAAAGACAGTCTAAAAAAGATTTTTGGCAAACAGGATCAGCCGGAATTACCAGAACAAACCGGTGGTGGAGGCAATGGCGGCGCGAGCGCCATTAAAGCCAAATGGGAAGGTATCGCCAACACCGTTGAAAAGGCAGGATCCAGTATCCGGCAAGCCCTGAATGGTATCGCTGATATCGTTAAATCCGTAGGGACTGCCATTGCCGATGCTGCTAAAGGCATTGGCGAAGGTATCAAGTCAGCTTTAGAAGGTGTCGGTACCGTAATTGAATCCATTGGTACAGCTATCAAGTCGGTGTTGGAGGGTCTTGCACCTGTAATCGAATCCTTAGGTACTGCCTTAGCTACTCTTGCCAAAGGTATTGGCGAGGGTATTGCAATTGCCCTAAGAGGTCTAGGTAGTGCATTGGCCATGATCCCTCCAACGACCTGGCTGGCTATTGGCGCAGCTGCCTTAATGTTTGGTGCCGCACTTGCCTTAGTTGGATCTCAGGGCGAGGGACTGCAGATGGTACTTAATGGCGTAGCTAACGTGATCAGTTCGGTAGCGCCGATCGTACAGATTGTAGTCAACGGTATCGTCAGCGCACTGAGCTTACTGCCGGGCATTTTCGAATCTGTCGGTACTGCTATCGAGACAGCCTGTTCAGGCATCTCTGAGGTAGTTACATCTTTAGGTACGGCCGTCAGTGACGTTGTAACAAGCGTAACAGACGGTATGTCCAAGATTATTGACTCTATTGGTAATGCCATTAGTGGTGTATTGGACTCTCTAGCCAATATCATCGATTCAATCGGTGAGGCAGCTCTCAATGCCGGTAAAGGCTTTAATGAGCTGTCAAAAGGTCTGGAACGTATCACTAAATTAAACTTGTTCGATATGGCCGCCTCAATGGCTGCTGTCATCGCATCGTTGGCCGGTGTTACGGCTATGTCCGGTGGATTGGCTGAGGCCGGAACCGGAATGAAACAATTTGCGGACGGAATCAAGCAAGTGAGCAAAAATGGTACAGTGGCAGCTACTGCATTGACAACGATCAACGCAGCGGTCACTCCATTATCCACAACCTTACCGCAGTTAGGTCCTCAGCTGACAACCGTCAGTGAGCAGATCCAAACGTTTGCGACAAATGCCATGCAGGCATTTACGACCCTGGCTGCATCCACAGTGAGCGCCATGACGTTTACTATGACAATGGCTATGTTAAACGCATCGGTACAACAAGCTACATCGGTATTTACCGGCTATATGCTTGTAATCACAGGAGCGGTGGCTGCGTTTGCCGGTCTTGCGTCCGGTGCACAGTCGGCTCAGGCTGCTATCAGTGGATTGACAAGCGTAGCAAGCTCTGTCGGCTCCGCATTGAGCTCTCTTGGCTCGGTAGGCAGTGCTGCCATGCAATCACTCGTCAGCTCCTTTAGAGAGGCACAGGGCGAGGCTGAGAGCGCCGGTAAAGCCATCGGTACAAACTTTACCAAGAGTGTACAGTCCGGACTTAAGCAGTTGCCAAGCATTGCACAGTCGGCCGTCAGCTCAATGATCAGTGTCCTTAATGCAGCACAGTCATCGGCTTATAGTTCTGGTGCCTATATCGGTATTGGATTGGCCAATGGTATGCGATCTCAGCTGGGCACGGTCAGAGCCGTCGCAGCGCAGTTAGCGGCAGCTGCTGATGAGGCTATTCGAGCAAAAGCCAAGATCGGATCACCGTCAAAAGTCGCTGATAAAAATGGTATGTGGATTGGCCAAGGTCTGGTCAACGGTATCGAGGGCATGTACGGAAAAGTACGTCAAGCAGCATATGGCTTGTTTGACATACCGCAACTGTCAAATCCAAAAATGGCTTTTGCGGGAATCAACGCTTCTTTGAGTGACGACTACAGTTATTACCATGATGTGCATTACACCATTGAGGTACCATTAGACGTAAATGGACGTGAGTTTGCTAAAGCCACATATGATGACTTTGATAAAGAGGGCTCTGCAAGAGCCAAGATAAAAGATCGTATAAAGGGGGTTAGATAGTCATGTACAACTTTGTAGATACCACTACAGGCCCGGCCGGCGGTAAGGCACTGCCGGCCGAGGCCATGAAATACAATGGAGTCTATCTTGAGGACGAGATACCGGGCTATCAAACCCTCTATGTATCGGGACGTGAACTGATGGAATCAGAAGTCCAAGAAAAGGAAATCACGGGAATCGATGGGTCTGTCTATTATGGCAAGACCTATCCACCCCGTACCATTACGATCGGCTATCAGCTGATTGCCAAAGACAATGCAGCCTTTCGATTGGCGTACAATAAAATGAATCAGATCTTGTCCGCTGAACAGGTGCAGATCATATTTGCCGATGAAACGGACAAGTACTTTATCGGCACCAAGGTGGGGAATGAAACCCCCGATCCCGGCATCAATTCCGTGGTCAGTGAATTTGAGATCTATTGCCCCGATCCTCGAAAGTACGCCACAACTCTTAAAGAGTTTACGGCAAAACGAAATGAAAAAGGGATCATAGAGGCCGTGATTGATAATGATGGCTCTATGCCTGCTTGTATCGATTACGAGATCATCAACCGACAGGACAACGGCTATATCGGTATTGTGGCCGAATCGGGCGTTATGGAGTTTGGCAAAAGGGAAGAAGTCGATGGGGAAACGTACAAGCAGAATGAAACACTGCTACACCTCTCTGATTTTATCTCTGCACCCGATGATGTAGGCGGTCATGACGCCATGCATCCGCTGTATGGTACGGATGGTACGTTGACCACAAAGACGTGGTTTGGTACACAGTTTCTAACGTTAGGGACACCAGGCACAATTAAGGGCGATGCCAATGGCGGATTGCGCACCGTGACCATACCGGTTGACTCCGAGGGAGAGGCCGGATGTAAAAACTTTTATGCCTATTTCCATCTGATCTTTTACGCCGGATTGATGGGTCAAACGGGAGAGATGTCTATATCTTTTTTAACGGAGGACGACGAGCTCATCTGTGGCGTTAACTGGCACAAAGGTGATATATCTGGCAATACCGGACAGTATGACCTGGTCGTTTATAATCCGGATGCCAAACCAACCGATAAGATGGCGGGTAAGGTTGTTAAAATGTACGATTACACGACCAGTCACCTACAGGCGCAAAATCCGTGGTACTGGGATTGGGGCCACTGTGATATCAAAAAAGAGGGGTCAAAAATCCAATTTTTCTATTGGGGCGGCTATCCTGCCTACAACGTGCCGGAAGTTGAGAATATGGTATGCAAAAAGATTCAGATTGCGTGCAAACAGTGGGGCAACCGTAGCGGCAACCAACTGCTGACCTACTTTGGATTTGACGTCTTTAATTTTCAAAAACTCAACGTTGAAAAATGGCGGGACGTACCGAATCGGTACAGTGCCGGATCAACGGTCACCATTGACGGCGAATATGCCAAGATTTATGTCAATGCTATGCCTAAACAGGATGATGAGATCGTGGGTACCCAATACTTTAAAGCACCACCGGGTGAGTCCAAAGTGCGCTTTTATATGTCGTCTTGGGTGACACAAGATCCAACCATCACGGTACGTATCAGGGAGGCATGGTTGTAAATGGAAAATGTAAGAATCGCAATATTAAGCGCAGATGATACCGTCTGCGCTTTTTTAGATAACAGTGTGGATAAATGCGCACCGTACTGGGATGAGGTACTACACACTTATCTGCAAGGCTCACAGTACACGTTTGAGCTACGTACTTTAGCCGATCATGACGATGCACAGTTTATCGTCGAGGGTAATCACTGCTCATTTAGATACAAAAACCATGATTACTACTGCACGATCGTGCACGTGGAAAAGTCGGAACATGAGATCTATATGCAGGCATATGGCCTGACATTGGAGCTGACTAATGAAACAGTCGATGGTTTTAGCGGAAGCTCATTAAGCATTGTGCAATACATCCAGCATTATCAATTTGAAAATACGTTTGTGATCGGTGTAAACGAGGTCAGCGATAAACGGATCTCGCATGAATGGACAGGCCAGGAAACAATCCTTGCCAGGCTGTTTAGCACGGCCAACGTGTTTGATGCCGAGCTTGAATTTATCACGGAGTTAAACGATGATTACAGCTTAAAGCAGATCACACTCAACATTTATCGCAAACACTCTGAGAACTATCAGGGTATCGGTGAAGATAAGAGTGGTACGATCATCCGCTATGGCCAAGGTATCGAGGGTATCACAAAAACATCTGACATTACAGAGCTTTATACAGCTATTCGGCCAACCGGTACAGATGGTCTGACTTTAACAAGCTTGGGCGACAAAAAAGAGTATGACGCTGACGGTAATTTGGAATTTTGGCATGAGGCCAACGGACGAGATATCCGGGCCATGCAGTCCAGAGAGCGTTTCCCAAGTCTCGCTATGGGAGCCGATAACGATCGTTGGATCGCTTATATGTGGTCCTACGACACAGACAACGTCAACATGTTGTACGGCCAGGCATTGGCCGAACTGAAAAAGAATTGTGTACCGAAAAACTCCTATGATGTACAAGGGTACATCGATGGAAACATCGGGGATACGTACACCATTGAAGATGCAGAGTTTAACCCAACGCTCTACTTACAAGCACGAATCGTTGAACAACAGATCTGCTTTACAGATCGTACCAAATGCTCAACGGTACTCGATAACTTTACGGAGATCGAGAGCCAAATCAGCGGTGATTTACTCACACAGATGCAGGAGATGATCAACGCCAACAAGACGTATCAGTTGGTCGTATCATCGAGTAACGGTCTGATCTTGCCGGAGGGTGTAGATCATACCGTATTGACCGCCTATGTCCGCGATAAGTCACAGGACGTAACTAGCAATTTTACAGTCAATTGGTACAAAAACAGTGCGCTTGTTTATACCGGTACGTCTCTCAGCGTATCAAGAGAGAGTCTAAAGCCAAGTGAGGTTTACAGGATTGTGGCGGTTGATGCCAACGGGCAGACAAGGGCCATGACCGAGATAACACTAGCAGCCGTAACGGATGGTACATCGATTACGATTACAAACCAAGTGATCACATACCAGGTGTCCGATAGTGGTACCGCTATCCCAACGGGAGAGTGGCTCACAGAGATACCGGAGGTACAGCCTGGTCAATACCTATGGGTACGGACTGTCATTACATACAGTGACGGTACTAGTGTTACCCAGCACTCTGTATCCCGTAATGGGGTAGATGGATCTGACGGTCAGGATGGTACGAGCGTAACGATCATATCTCAATCTGTAGTCTACCAGGCACATACCTCTGGCGTAGTGGTACCAACTGGGCAATGGTCCGATACCGTACCGAATGTAGCGCCAGGTATGTTTCTGTGGACTCGTACCACAGTCACCTACAGTGACGGTGAGCAGACTGTAGCATACAGCGTATCTCGTAGTGGAGCGGATGGACAGGACGGTCGAACATCGTATTTTCATGTCAAATACTCGCCGGTCGAAAACCCTGCTGCCTCGCAGATGACGGAGCTACCGGACAAGTATATCGGTACGTATGTGGATTTTGTCGAGCAGGACAGTGACAATCCATCCGATTACACCTGGTCAAAGTTTGAGGGTTCGGACGGTGCTAACGGCACGCCTGGTACCAATGGAGAGGATGGCAAGACGAGCTATCTGCATATTGCCTACGCTACCAGTGCCGATGGATCTAGTGGATTTAGTACCACGGATAGCACAAACAAAACCTATATCGGTCAGTACGTGGACTTTGAAGTGGCGGACAGTACGGACCATACCAAGTACTCCTGGAGCAAGATCAAGGGCGACAAGGGGGATACAGGAGCAGATGGAGCGGATGGCGCTGACGGCGTGGGTATCCAATCTATTACTGAGTACTATGCGGTATCTACATCAAATACCACCGCGCCTACCTCATGGAGTACAGATGTGCCGGCAATGACACCGACTAATAAATATCTATGGAATTATGAAAAAATCACATATACCAATGGTCAGTCCAAGGATAGCGCCAAACGTGTGATTGGTGTTTACGGTAACACCGGGGATAAAGGCGAGACCGGTGATAAGGGTGAAACCGGTGATACCGGCCCGACAGGTCCTGCCGGTAATGGGATCAAGTCGATTACCAACTACTACCTGGCTAGTGCCTCGTCAAGCGGTGTTACGACATCCACATCCGGATGGACGACCACACCACAGACCACCTCGACCTCAAAGCGGTATTTGTGGAGTTATGAGCTGATCACCTACACCAACGGCTCATCGACCAAGACCACGCCTGTGATCATTGGTACGCATGGCGCTACTGGGCCACAAGGCCAACAGGGCATACCGGGACAGGACGGCAAGGATGGTACATCGATCACGATTACCTCAACCTCAGTCACTTACCAGGTGTCTAGCAGTGGTACTACGGTACCAAGTGGTACATGGTCATCGACCATACCGACAGTGTCGGCAGGTCAATATCTGTGGACTCGTACCATTGTCAATTACTCAGATGGTAAGTCAACGACCTCATACTCTGTATCGAGATTTGGAGTGGATGGTGCCGATGCGGATCAGCCTTTGCGACTGATCATTGAGTCGTCGGCCGGTCAGATTTTTAAAAACAGTGGGATTGCTACAACACTAAAAGCAAGAGTCTATCAAGGTAATGAGGAATTGACGGAATCAGAGATCACGGCAATAGGCGCTGTAAAGTGGTACCGCAATAATGAGACATCCGCTGTATCCACCGGAATTACACGGGTGATCAGTGAGGGCACGGAAGAGAGTACGGTAACATACCGTGCGCAATTGGAGGCTTGATAGTATGGCAGATCTAAAACCGACGGGACGTAATTTGTTAAGATATTCCGACTTTTCCCACCCTAACACATTAAGTTACTACGGATCTCGTAATAACACATACACACTCTCTGTTGATGATAGTGGATATAACGGCAGTAAATGCCTGAAAGCTGTTGCCAACAATATTGGTAATTCCGGAGCCGATATAACGATGAATATGCCAAAGACTTGCCTACCGAATACGACATATATTTTTAGTGGCTACGTACGATCAGAAGCGCCAACGAAATTAACTGTGCGATTCGGGTATGGAGCAACCCAAAACAAAGTAGATGTGGATGATGAGTGGAAACGCATCGAGGTTTTAGTCGATTCAGGTTCTAACGGATACCATCAGTTACTTCCGTATATCAATACTAAAACCACGATTTATTTTTCTAACATAAAGCTTGAACTTGGCACAGAGGCCACACCGTGGACGCCGGCTCCCGAAGATTCTCTATCGGGGGGGGGTGGTACTAATATGATATTAGCCTTTGATGTCATTACCCTCGCTACTGTTACCGATGTACAGGGGATCTACCGCTTTTATCAGTTAGCTACAAGCAAGCCATCTAAACCGACGACCTACCCACCGGCGAGTGCATGGTCTGACGAGATGCCAGGCTATCAACTAGGTAATCAGGACAGCCTGTACTTTGTTGATGTAACCGTCTTTAATGACTTGACGTATCAATATGGCGATGTGCAGTTATCGACGGATTACGAAGCCGTCAAGGCTACATACGCCGATGCACTGCAACAGATTGCCAACGCCGAAAAACAGATGCAGTCGGAAATCCAAAAGACGAGTGAATCTATTCGGGCGGAGGTATCCGAAGATTACTACAAAAAGGATCAGACGGATGACTTGTTAGGTACGATATCGACCGCTTTGGAGCAGACCAAAGACAGCTTTACCATGCAGTTTAACAGCTTTCAGGCCGACCTCGAAAACGTCAACGCCGACAATTCGGCCAAGTTCCAGGAGCTTTACCAATATATCCGGTTTAAGGGCGGATCAATCGAACTCGGCGAAACCGGTAACACGATCACGCTGACCATCGAAAACGACCGCATATCCTTTAAACAGGCAGGGCAAGAAATTGCCTATATGTCAAACAACCAACTCTATATTACCGATGCGAACATAGTTACAAGCCTTCGTATCGGTAATTTTATTTTCAGTCCGCGACCAAATGGATCGCTAGATTTTAAAAAGGTAGGTGCATAGTATGTCAGTCACACAGACTACAATTAACATACCTTACTGGTTGACCAATGGCCCCGGTTGGCAGACGTCCAACCAGGGGTCATGTCGAGTTACCGTAACACGTAATTACGGAGACAGTCATGCTACGATATCGACATATTGGGGATACTGCTCTCCCGGTGGATCGCAGGCATCCGTTAACTGTATCATCAATGTAAATGGTACAGTCCGCAATGAGCAGTTATTTGGCCCGACCGTACACAGTGCCGGAGCCTGGTACTATGCCAATGGCTCAAGCTTTACAGTACCTGTATCGGATAGTGCTGGATCGGTAAGTATTTCAGTCTATATGATCGTCAATGCCGGATCTAGTGGGCAACAGTCAAGTACAGCTAGTGGATCATTAAGCTATGACTCGCGAGGCGAGACCACACCATCCGTTAATAAGACATCGGCCGATATCGGTACGTCAGTTACGATCACGACCAAACCTTACGTGTCGTCATTTAGCCACAAGTTGTACTACTCTACGGATGGCGGTAAGTCTAAAGTATCCATTGGTACAGTGGCATCCGGTACGACCACTAAGTCATGGACGATACCGACGTCATTGGCCTCGCAGATCCCTAATGATACATCCATGTTGATCACAATCGTCTGTGAGACGTATAACGGGTCAAGTAAAGTCGGCGGTGATAAGACGTGTACTTTAACAGCGACAGTACCGTCAACGTACAAGCCATCGATATCAAGTGTATCGATCAGTGAGGCTACAGCAGGTCTAGCCAGTCAGTTTGGCGTTTACGTACAAACCAAATCGACCTTAAAGATCGTGACCTCCGCATCCGGATCTAACGGATCTACAATCAAGAGTGTCAGTGTATCGTGCGACGGGTTTACCTACTCTGGTACGACCGTTACAACTGGTACTTTGAGTACGTCTGGTAATATCTCGATTGTGGTTACCGCAACGGATAGTCGAGGCCGTACAGCCACAAGTACAAAAACAGTCAATGTAGTAGCGTATAGAGCTCCTGCCATCACGCAGTCAACCGTAACCCGAGCCAACAGCTCCGGTACGGCCAGTGATGAGGGTACCTATGCGCTTTTTAATTACGCGTACAGCATAACAAATGTAAATAACCGTAATACGCATACGTTTAAGATCCAGTATAAGAGTGGTACATCATGGATCGATCTGGTCACATACACCGACTACGTTAAGAGCGGTAAATATCTATCGACAAGGACGTTTGATGTCAACTCTGCCTTTGATTTTAGATTTATAGTTACCGATTATTTTGGATCGTACACCATCGAAAAATCCATTGATATCAGTTTTGCTCTAATGAACTTTGGAGCCAATGGGCACTCAATGGCTATAGGTATGCAGTCTCCCAATGACAGCTACTTTGACCTTAACCTACCGGCGCGAATCCGACAGGCCATCAATCTGATGGGTAATTTGACGTTAGGTACGTTGGCCAAACAGGCCATTGGTAAGTTTATCTATCCGGTTGGCTCGGTCATCAGTAACACGACCGGCACAAACCCTGGTACCCAATTTGGAGGTACGTGGGAGCAGTTCGCACCTGGACGATTTTTAATAGGAGCCGGCACGGGAAATGATGGTAGTACAAGTATGACATTTACAGCTGGATCAACAGGTGGAAAATACAAAATAGACCTCAAACATTATCATCATACTCCGTCTGGATACGATGGAACCAACTACTACATGGGACGAGTAAGTAATGCTGGAGGAGATTATGTAGAAACTGACGCATCGCAAGGTTATGCTTTTAGTGGGGGAACTAGCAGTCCTTCACCTACCAGGCATTTTGCCACTTCGTACTCGCTAGATAAGAAAAATATTCAATCTCCCTACGTCGCCGTTTACTTTTGGCGTCGCACCGCTTAAGTATGACTTTTACGGCCTTGTCTGTAGGTGGAGAGTATAAGCACCTTCTCAGCTCATCAGAGATGCCTAAGCACTCCCATACCTTAGCTAGATTATCTGGCACGTCTCCTGTTGGGGGCGGGACTGACATGAACGCTTATATACCATACATGGGCGGCGCAGGTTTAATGTACACTAATGAGGTAGGAGGTAATACACCGCACAACAATTTACCGCCATATGAGGGCGTGTACTATTGGCGGCGTACTGCGTAAGTATGACTTTTACGGCCAATGGAACGGGTGGCGAGTATTACCATAAATTAACTGCTGACGAAAACGGCAAGCACAAGCACGCTCAAACTCTCGGCACTGATAATGCGGTAGTTGGTGGGTATAATGATGCTTACGCCATCAATGAGCAAGTCTATGGTGGTTATGCCAACACGGTAGCCCGAACTACTGCATACAGACAGGCCGTACAATACTCAGGCGAGGGTAAAGCTCATAACAACACCCCGCCTTACAAGGTTGTCTACTATTGGCATCGGGTTAGCTAACTCTTCGCCAGTAGTACACACTTTTATAGGGAGGAGTGTTATTGTGTGCTTTTCCACCTTTTGACATATCTGTGTGAGCATTACTATTAGTCCAGTAGGAAACTATGCCACTTCCGGATCCGACATTTATATGGTTGCCTCCAGTGCTATTGATCACAAAGTTGTTAGCCGGGTGATTATGTGGTGCAAGCTCATCCGCGCTTAATATATGATAGTACTCACCGCCCTCAGATAAGGCAGTATAAGTCATACTTAAACAAGTCTTCTTAATGTATGACTTTTACTGCTGGATCTGAAGGAGGCAAATATCAACATGTACTTACTCAACAAGAGTTGCCAAAGCAAGCCGTAGCTAACGTAAATAGTCAATACGGTTTTTCTAAATCGGCATGGTTTGTAGGTGCTGGCTGGCAAGGCAATAGTGGCCAAAGTGATCAGCCTTTTTCCCTTTTACCTCCTAACAAATCAATTTACTATTGGCACCGCATTAGCTAATTCGACGCCAATAGTAGACAGCTTTAGACGGGGGCATATTGTTATGCGGCTGATTACCACCGGTGCCGTTAACACTTCTGTTACCAGTATTACAAGTATAATGCGTCCATCCAGCACCGCCGCCATTAGTAGCTACAAGGTTAGTTCCATACTCATAAGAAGTCTGATGGGAGTGATTTGCAAGCTCATCTACTGTTAGCTTGTGCCGGTATTCACCGCTCTCTGACAAGGCCGTAAAAGTCATACATTTAATGCTGATAGTAGTCGGCCAACAACTCAACGCATTTACGCTTTAACTCTAGTTGTGGGTGAACGTACATGCTCATCGTGATGGCCACGTTACTATGGCCCAACAATTGACTTAATGACTTGTAATCGCATCCACACTCTATACACCTTGTCGCAAAGGTATGCCTTAAAGCATGGAATTTGTGATGCGGTAAGTCTAGCTCTCTAAGTACCCTGTTGTAAAATAGACGGTACTTGTTAGGTTCGATGTGCTGCTCTCTGCCGGTAATGAGGTACTCATCCGGCTCGCCTCGCAGCAGTACGGCAAACTGCATGATCCATTTGTTGAGTGGTATGGTGCGGATGCTTGCCTTAGATTTGGGCGAGGTAATGACAAGACGCGAGCCATCCTTTTTGGTGTATAACCGACTCATGGTCTTATTGATGTGCAGCAGTTGGCAATCAAAGTTGATATCCGACCATTTGAGAGCGCAAAGCTCTCCAATGCGGATACCGGTATGGATAGCGAGTAAAATACCAAAGTTTTTGTAACTGATCTCAGTTTGGAGGTGATTGATCAATGCGATCTGATCTGATTTGTCAAAGATCTCGACCTCCTTAGGCGGATGATATGGTAAGCGGATCTCTAGGTCTTTGCGGTTGAGGGAGAGCTTTAAAACGCTGATTATGCTATCAGCATAACTTTTGGCGATACCTCCTTTACCGTCAACTCGGCCATGATCCAATTGGCCAAGTACAAAGTCCTGCAGTATCTCACTGTCGATTTGATCCACGTCCATATTACCTAAATGAGGCAGTATTTGATTGTGTGCGACGTTGTAATAGACGGTAAACGTACCGCCTTTTTTGTAGATCTCTTGATCTGCTAACCAGTCATTTAATATTTGTTTGTAAAGCATGTATGATCTCCTTTCTGCATGCTTTTTTATTATGGAGGATTTAGTCATGGATGAAAATTTAGAAGAACCAATTTACGAAGAGCCGTCAAGAGATATCCTCATCGGCGAACTGCCAATCTTTTTATGCAATGAATTGATCCAACAGATCAATGAGCAGTTGGTGGTTACCTTTATGTGCGAGGCAGGCATGGATGACATCGTTGGAGCATTTAGAATGTGTGAGTCGTTTAGCTACGCCGATACGACCTATGAGGGCTATACGATCGTTAAAGCTTTTAATATGCGTGTCGGGGACGACGAAAAAACGGTATATCAGATTACTCTCGAAAAGGTGCCGGAAGATCCATTTACGGACGATCAGGAGTTTGCCTTAAAGTACGCCGTTGACAATATGCCGGACGAAGATGCGGTAGAACATAAAAATTTATTTTACGACTGGGAAAACATCGAAGATGGCGAGTGGATCCCGGAAGGTCAGCGTTTGAATTACAACGACAAGCTATGGAAGTGTGCTAAAGGTCATAATAAGAGCTTTGACTATTGGCCAGGTAAAGATCCTACTCTTTTTGAGCAGTTGGACAAGGACGAACATGAGGGAACTTTGGAAGATCCAATCCCGGTACCGGAATCAGTAACAACCAGCGGCTTTACATGTGTTTATGGTAAGTACTACTCCTGGCAAGACGTAATCTACCTCTGCAAAAGAGGCGGAATTGCTAACCCAGAGGAATTGTACGGACAGGAAGTCAAATTGTATTACGCCCCTGATGCCTTAATTGGACAGTATTTTGAAAAAGTGGAGGAATAGAACATGGAACAAGTAATGGAAGTATTGATGCCTGCAGTGCTGCAGTTGGCAGGTACCATAGTTATGGTCGTGGCCGGAATTATCGGCTATCAAATCAAAAAGCTATACACCCAATACGTGGACACACAGACAAAAAAGGATGTAGTGGCTACTACAGTCCAGTACGTGGAACAGATCTGTAAGGATCTGCACGGACAGGAAAAGCTGGACATGGCTATTGATCGTGCATCTGCGCTGTTGGCCGAACAGGGTATCAATGTATCGACCACAGAATTGGAAACGCTGATCGAGGCTGCCGTCAACGGCTTTAATGGAGGCTGGTCTAAGAGCGGGGTGACTGATAGCTCCGCCGGAGAGTAATATGACCATCGATGCTTTAGCAGCCGGTATCATAACACTGGGAAGCTTATGCACGGCCATTGTTGCGGTAGGCAAGCTGATCAATTTAGCGAGTAAGCCGAATAAGGATCAAAATGTACGACTTACCAAATTGGAAGATCGAATGGCCAAGTGTGAGAGCAAGTTGCTCAACGATAACCAGTCGATGATCGAGCAACAGGAGATCAACTCATTAACGCTTAAATCGCTCCATGCCTTACTGAGCCATGCGTTGGACGGCAACAATAACAGCGAGATGGAACGCTGCAAAGAAGAGATCCAGGAAAGAGTGTTTAAAGATGGAGGGTCAATCCGATGATTGGCTCTCCTTTATATATAAGGAAGGAGTAGAGCATGACAGTATTTGATAATTTCTTTGCCTATGCACAGGGTAAAGTATTTGATACCAACGGTAATCAATCCAACTGGACAACGGTCAACTGGAACTGGGCCTATGACGGTCAATGTGTATCACTGATCAAAGCCTATTTAAAATATGGCGGTTGTGGTGTCAAAGCGTACGGTAACGCTATTGACTACTGGACAAACCGTGCCAACAACGGAATCCTCAATATTTGTGATGTTGTAACAAGCCCACAAAATGGAGATATCGTAGTATCGGCCGGTGGGGATGCCAGGTATGGCCATATCTTTATCTACTGCAATGGTCAGGCGTTTACACAAAATTGCTGTAACAATCCTAGAGCGACTCTGTATCCATTGTCTTACCAGGGTACAATCTATGGCTACCTGCGACCTAAGTTTATGGTACAGGATAAATACAATGTGAGTCAGCTGCAGTCTGAGCTTGGGCTAGCTACATTTACGCATGATCAGATCATCATCCGTAAGGACAGTCCGACCGGGCCGGATACCGGTAAACGCTTTAACGCCGGGGACGTCCAAAAATACACGGAAAAGTGGGTCGGCAATGGACACCGCTATATCTCATGGGTAGAGGGCAGTACACGTTATTTTGCTGCTATCTCAAACAGCGAGTCACAAGGCGTAGAGCCGTGGGCAACCTTTAGCAAGGTCGAAGAGACTCCGGTAAATGTACCGACCAGCGAACTGGAACAAGAGGACGGTGTAGCTACCCTTACTACCGATATCGGTGTCAATGCCCGTAGGAATGGGCCAAACGGTGAGATCGTCCGAACCTATCAGCCAGGTGCGCAGATCCGATACTACTGGAAATGGGTTGGCAATGGTCACCGCTATATCGTATGGCAGGAAGGATCAGACTATATCTTTTTAGCTGTATCCGGATCAGAGGCACAGGGCGTAGAGCCGTGGGCCACGTTTGCCAAACCAGAAGAAGTGGAAGAACCGGAAGAAAATCCAGGTCCATCGACGGGAGCCGGCGATACACCGACACCGGAAGAACCTGCGGATGACGAGTGGGATTTGGAAGACCCCGATCTTGAGCCGGTACTGTTAGAATCGGCTCATGGACTGACCGTACACACGGCTTTAGTGGACAAGAGCAAGTACAAGTACAAATGCCCTTACGTGATGACACCACAGTACGTCACGGTACACAATGCCGGTACCAACGGAAATCCAAGTGCTGAAACGCTTAATAAGAGTATGGGAAGTACTGACGAGCAGAAGTCCTGGCATCTCAGTGTAGATGATAAAGGCACATGGCAAGGTATCCCACTCAACCGTAACGCCTGGCACGCCGGAGATGGTGCTAAGGGCGAGGGCAACCGTAATACCATTGCTATTGAGATTTGCTGTGATATGTATGACTCCGATGGTGACGGCTCGTACAATGATAAGTCTGGGTCAGTTGATCCGCGTTGGGAAAAGGCACGAGACAATGGAGCTCTTGCAGCAGCAATCCTACTCAATAAATATGGATGGGATATTTCACATTTGAAAAAGCACCAAGATTGGAAAATGACGAATGGAAAATACAAATATTGTCCACATCATATACTTAATGATGGCTGGGATGATTTTGTAGAGTTGGTACAGACCAGATTGGATATGATCCAGGATCAACCAGCAACCCCGGATCAGCCGGAAGAAGGTGAGAGTATCGATGGTGGATTGATCAATACGCTGGTATCTTTATTGATCAAGCTTGTCAATAAGCTGCTTAATATTTTTAAATAACTAGCGTTGGACTAGTAAACTATTTTTGTTAGCTGTGTGGGGAGCCTTTGGGCTCCCTGTTTTTTTGTGCTATAATCAAATCATGAAACTAAAACAACTGATAAAGATTCAACACCCGGAAACGCATGTTTGTTTATACTCCGGTACGGATATAAAAGATAAAAGCGGACTGCTGTTTGACGGCACAGCCGGTGAGATTGATCTGGAAAAATACGGAGATTATGATATCTTTTACGTCGGCGGTGCGGCAGACCAGCCAATCGGTATGCGGTATTGGATCAATAAAAACGAGAGCGAATAGCTCTCTTTGTTTGATTTAGAATGACTTAAAAGGGGCTTGAATTACGTAACAAATCACACGTAAATCACAAATCTGCTATAAACCCCTTATGGGCAGGGGAGGAGTTTTTCCCTTTCTTAAAACTTTCTTGAGAAGCCCCGCTAAAGGGGCTTTTCATTTGCCTTTTTGAAAGTTGGACATACAAATAGTAGTTGCGATATAATAATATGGATGAAAGAAGTGTAGTTTTTATGGAAGATAAAATACGAATTATAATGTATTCAAGTGCAGATAAAGTGGATGGCCAAGGTGTGGGCAGTGCCTACGAAGAACAGGTCAATCTAATTAAAGAAGGGGCTAGCGATATCTTTGAAGTGGGTATCAACAACTGGATCAAAACGCCAGATATTCAGCATTTCCATACAGTGGATCCTACTTTCTATGTGAAGATGCAAAATCATAGAGCCGCTAACATTGCCTATTGTCATTTTTTACCGGATACTTTAGAAGGTAGCTTAAAAATTCCAGCACCTTTATTGAATGTATTTCGTTCTTATTTGATTCAATTCTATAAGAGTGCGGATCGCTTGGTCGTTGTAAATCCAAGTTTTATTGATGCATTAGTCGCGTATGGGATTGATCGAGAAAGAATTTACTATATTCCTAACTATGTATCTAAGGAAAAATTTTATCGTAAATCCGATGAGGCGTGTGCTGCCATTCGCAAAAAGTATGGTGTAGACAAGGATGCTTTTGTGGTATTGGGTGCAGGACAGGTACAAACGCGTAAGGGTGTACTTGATTTTGTGAATGTTGCCAAACAAATGCCAGACGTCCAATTCGTATGGGCTGGAGGCTTTTCTTTTGGACGTATTACCGATGGATATGAGGAATTGAAGAAGTTACAGGAAAATCCACCTGAAAACTGTAAATTCTTAGGCATTGTACCAAGAGAAGAAATGGTGGATCTATATAATATGGCGAATGTGCTTTTTGTGCCAAGCTATAATGAATTATTTCCAATGACGATTTTAGAAGCGGTGAACTTACATGTTCCATTGGTGCTTCGTGATTTGGATTTATATAAAGATATCTTATTTGATCGTTATATGCATGCCGATGATAATGAGGGCTTTAAAAATTGTCTGTTAAAATTGAAAAATGATTCAGATGTATATGCGAAGTATCAAAATGAGAGTCGTTTATTGAGTGAATTCTATTCGAAAGAACATGTATTGAATATGTGGAGAGAATTCTATTTGAGTGCTTATAAGGATAAACAAGAGGAATTATTAAATAAGAAAAAATAGGGGTTTTTATGAAAAAACAGAAGTACGCACTAAATCTGTTAATTATTCTTGCTTTAACGGGATTTGCCCTGTGGTTTGCGCTAAAGGATAATTTTCATCAGGTTTTAAAGTGCATTTCACAAATGAATCTGTTAAGCCTTGTCATAGTCTTATTGTGGGGTGTTCTTTTTACGGCAGTCTGGGGATTTGTATACTACGTATTAGGTAGAAAGTATACAGATCATTATACGCCGGGTAAAGGGATTCTTGTGGCCTTTATTGGTTCTTTCTTTTCGGGGATTACTCCGAGTAGTACGGGTGGACAGTTTGTTCAGGCCTACATTATGAAGAAGCAAGGAATCAAAGTGAGCGATGGGGCTAGCTTGTTGTGGGCTGATTTCATTATTTATCAGACAACAATGATGATTTATGTTTCGATTCTGTTTCTTTTGCGTTTTGCGTATTATAGTGCTCAATCTGCATGGTTCAATATTATATTGTTGGGCTATATCATCAATGCAGTGGTTGTTGTAGCGCTATATACGATTGCGTTATTTCCTAGTATTTATATCAAGCTTTCGCGAACTTTAGTTAAGGCATTGTCGAAACTGCATATTTTAAAGAATCCAGAAAAGACATTGGATTCTTGGACTCTACAAGTCACGAGTTTTACTCGTGAAATCAAAGTACTAGCCAAAGATAAGAAGAGTATTTTTCTTTGTGTATGTATTAATGTGGTGCGTTTATCACTCTATTATTCTTTACCTTTTGTGATTGCGCTAGCCCTACATATTCCGTTGAAGATGAATGAGTTTATTGATGTCATGGCTCTATCTAGTTTTGTGACGATGGCCAATAGTTTTATTCCAATTCCCGGGGCAAGTGGGGGTACGGAAGTTGTCTTTTCATTGTTGTTTAGTGGCATGATGAAAAATTTAACGGGTGCCGTTTTAGTATTGTGGCGTTTTTCTACGTATCACATAGTGCTGATTATAGGTGGAATTTTATTTGTGTTTGTGAAGAATCATTATGAGAGAAAAGAAAGTAAGATCAATTTAGAAGGGATGTAGTATATGCGAATCGGACTATTTACAGATGCATATTTACCGGATATTAATGGGGTTGTTTCAAGTGTGGCAACCCTTAAACACGCTTTAGAAGAACTGGGGCATACGGTATTTATTATTACGAATCATAAGGGGACAAAGATTGTAGAAGATGAGGATGGTCATATTCTTCGTTTGCCGGGTTTTGAAATCAAGAAGTTTTATGGTTATAAGATGTCGAGTCCACTACAGTTTAGTGCAGATGCCTACATTGAAAGAATGGACTTGGATGTCATTCATATTCAGACGGAAGCGGGTGTAGGTATGTTTGGTCGTCAGATGGCGAAGGTTTTGCACATTCCTATTGTATACACGTATCATACGATGTATGAGGATTATACGCATTATTTTAATCCGCTTGATTTTGATTCAGTTGAAAAATTAGGGAAGAGTGTGATTCGTACTTTTTCTCGTGTCATGGCCAATGGTTCGCAAGCAGTGATTGCGCCGAGTGAAAAGACGAAGCAGGCTTTATTGCAGTATGGTGTAATAGCACCTATTTATATTGTTCCGACAGGTTTGGATTTGTCGGAGTATGATCGTAAAAATTTAGATGAAAATAGAGTTCAAAGTATTCGTGAAGAGTTAGGTTTTACAAGTGAAGATCGTATTGTGGTCTTTGTAGGGCGTATTGCCAAAGAGAAGGCAATCGAAATTCCGATTGAGGCGATTAGTAAGAATGCAGATCCACATTTACACTTAGTCATTGTGGGTGGTGGTACGGATATGGAGTATTACCAGGATTTGGCTAAGAAGTATAATGTTTCGGATCGTGTGCATTTTACGGGTAAGATTCCTAAGGAAAATATTGCCTATTATTATGCGGCTTTCGATTGTTTTGTATCCGCTAGTTTATCGGAAACACAAGGAATGACATATATTGAGGCTTTAGCGAGTGGCCTATTAGTGTTTGGACGTCGTGATGAGGTGTTGAAGGATTTGGTGGATGAAGGCAAGTCTGGATATTATTTTGATGATGCCAATGAGCTAAGTCAAAAGTGGGATGTTTTCTTTAGTAAATCAAAAGAAGAAAGAGATGCATTAAGAGCGTATTGTATTTCTAAAACAGCGCCTTATACAGAGAGTATGTTTGCGCATAAGGCATTGAGTGTTTATAATCAGGCGATTGATGATTATAAGCGTGCCTATCATGTGGAGCGCATTCGTATGGTGGATGATTTTGTTCGTTTAACGGTGATGCGTGATTGCGATAATGAACCAGTCAAAGTAATGATTCCAACGGATGATTTCTTTGACTTAAAGATCACAAAGGATACAATGTTAGATGCATATTTGATTGACAACTATTTGGATATGCAGTTATTCTATAAGGCGTTTGAGTTAATGAAGAAGCGTGTTTTCTCAAATGATTATACGTCGTATCAAATGGTGCAATATGGGAAGAAATATTTGGGTCTAGATGAAGATCAGGCTTTGGATATTATTCATGAATTTATGGAACGTCATTGGATTGACGATAAGGAGTATGCCTTTGATAAGGCGCAGGCTTGGCATTCGTATGGTCAGCCTAAAATGCAGATTTGTCAAAAGCTAAAAAGAGCGGGCATCGCGGATGATGTAATTGAGGATGCTTTGGCAAGTTTGGATGTGGAAACAGAGCGTAGTAATGCGATCAAATTGGCTCGTCGTTTAGCGCATTCGCTAAAAGAGCAGTCGAGCCGCATGCAAAGGCAGACGCTAGTGAATAAGTTAGTGACGAAGGGATATTCGTTTGAATTGGCAAAACAAGTCTCGGAGTCGATTGAATTGGATGAAAATGATGATGAGGCACTACAAAGAACGATTGCGAAAGCGAAGCGTTTATATGCGACGTTTGATCAGCCTAAGCGTAATCAGAAGATTCAGACGTATTGTGTTCGTAAAGGATTTAATATATCAGCTATAAAAGAGGTTTTGGAAGGGGAAAGTGAATGAGAATTAATGAGATTACTCAGGAACAAAAAGTAAATATTAAGTGTTTGATTTCAAAGTGTGACAAGGGAAAAACCGTGAAGGATACGCCTTATTTGTCTTTGATTTTAGAGGATGCAACGGGTGTATTGGATGCGAAATTTTGGAATTTAACGAATGAGCAGATTGAGCAGTATAAGGTGGGTCAGATTGTTGAGGTATTTGGAGATTCGATCATTCATAGAAATGCCGTTCAGTTAAGAGTGAGAAAAATGGTGGTCTTAGAAGGTGAAGATATTTCGGATTATGTAAGATTAGCACCTATGTCTCGTACGGAAATGGAAGAGGAAGTAAAGACTTTGATGAATGAGATCACAGATTCGAATTTGTATTGTGTGGTTGAAGAAGTATTAGAAGAAACGAAGGATTTATTCTATACATATCCGGCTGCCACAAGAAATCACCATAATTTTGTGGGAGGACTTGCCTATCATTCCATTAGTATGGCGCGTGTAGGACTAGATATTTGTCGTCAATATCCATTCTTGGATAAGGGATTATTGATTGCGGGTATCTTGATGCATGATGTTGGAAAGATTGATGAGTTGAGTGGTCCGGTTCTTCCTGAATATACAAATGAGGGGAATTTGTTGGGGCACATTAGTATTATGAATAATCGTTTGGATCGTGTGGCTGAAAAGTTGGGTGTAAACGATAAAGAGTGTGTTTTATTGTTGAAGCATATGATTTTGGCGCATCATGGAAAGATGGAGTTTGGATCTCCTGTCCTTCCTATGATTCCAGAAGCAGAAGTGTTAACTTTACTAGATAATCTAGATGCGCGTATGTATATGATGAAGCAGAGTTTAGATACAACGCAGCCAGGTCATTTTGGGCCTCGTGTCTTTGCGTTAGAAGGTCGTATGATTTATCATCGAAAAGGAGAAGATGAAGAATGAAAATAGGTTTTGTATCATTGGGATGTTGTAAAAACTTAGTGGATTCTGAACAGATCATGAGTATGATCAAGAGGGGTGGTCATGAAATTGTGGCCAATCCTAAGGATGCACAGGCTATTATTGTGAATACTTGTGGTTTTATTGAGAGTGCCAAAGAGGAGAGTATCAATACGATTTTCAAGATGGCGAAGTATAAAGAGAGAAACTTAGAGAAGTTGATTGTGTGTGGTTGTTTGGCACAAAGATATACAGATACATTAAGGGAAGAGATTCCTGAAATCGATGCGGTTATCCCAATTCGTGAGTATGATACTTTGGCAAGTCAGCTACAGAAGCTTTTGGGTTCAGATACATTATTGGATAAGGCAGAGCGTGTGATTACGGGAAATCCTTGGCAGGCATATGTAAAGATTAGTGATGGTTGTTCGAATCGTTGTGCGTATTGTGCAATTCCTTTGATTCGTGGAGATCAAAAGTCCCGTACAATTGAGGATATCATGGAAGAGGTCAACTATTTGGCAAGTATTGGAGTGAAAGAATTAACTTTGATTGCCCAAGATACAACGAAGTATGGTTTGGATAATTATGGAGAATTGATGCTTCCTGAATTATTGCGTCAAGTATCTAAAGTTGAGGGTCTTCATTGGATTCGTGTTCTGTATATGTATCCAGATGAAATTGTGGATGATGTATTGCAGGCCATGAGTGAGAGTGAGAAGATCGTTCCTTATTTTGATATTCCTATGCAGCATGCGAACAATCGTTTGTTGAAATTAATGAATCGTAGAGGTCCAAAAGAGGATGTATTAAAGGTTGTGGATAAGATTCATACAATGTTTCCAAATGCGACTTTGCGTACAACTATGATTGTTGGTTTCCCTACAGAAACGGAAGAAGAGTTTGAAGAACTTGTGGATTTCATTAAGGAAATCAAATGGGATCGTATGGGTGCTTTCACATATTCGAAGGAAGAAGATACACCTGCTTATGATATGGATGGACAGATTGATGAAGAAATTCAAAATGAGCGTTTGGCTAGATTGATGGCGGTGCAGGAAGAAATCTCTAAAGAGAAGAATCAGGAAAAGATTGGTAAGGTCATTGAAGTTCTTGTCGAGGAAAAAGAAGGTTTGGTGGATCGTTATCGTGGAAGAAGTGCTGCGGATGCACCGGATGAAGTGGATGGTCAGGTCATCTTTACAAGTGATGAGCCTTTAGAATTGGGTTCTTTTGTGAAGGTAAAGATTACAGATGCCAAATCTTATGATGTTTACGGTACATGTGTAAGCGAATAGTTGGGTTGGATCCTATTGTATTTGAGGATTCTAGAATATTGATTGTGGGTTCTATGCCAAGTGCAATTAGTTTGAAGGAACAGATGTATTATGCGAATAAAAATAATCGGTTTTGGAAGATACTAGAAAGTATTTATCAAAAGAACGATAAGATAAAATTATTAAAAGTATCGCACATTGCACTTTGGGATATTTGTCATTCGTGTATAAGAAAGACGAGTGCGGATAGTGAGATCAAAGATATTGAGCCAAATGATATACAGGGATTGTTGGATAGATATAAGAATATTGAGAAGGTAATTTGTAATGGAAGGACAAGTCAGAATACAATGCAGAAATATTTTCCGAATATTGAAACGGTATATTGTCCTTCGACTTCGAGTGCCAATGCACAGTTTTCGTTAGAACAATTGATTGAAATATATAAGAAGGAGTTTTATGAATAAACTATATTGGGCAAAAGTAAAGGCGGATGCGAAGGTTCCGCAAAAGCGTTATGAAGATGCAGGGTATGATTTATATCCTTGTTTTGAAGAAGATTATATGGTGATTGAGCCTCATGAAACGAAGTTAGTACCATTGGGTGTGGCAAGTGCATTTGATCCAGAGTTTGTGATGATTTTAAAAGAGCGTGGTTCAACGGGAACAAAGGGAATTGCACAAAGAAGTGGTGTCATTGATTCTGGTTATCGCGGTGAATATATGGCTCCGGTCACAAACTTGAATACGAAGCGTGTGGTTATTAAAAAACAAGGTGTAGAATATAAGGAAGATGCGATTATATATCCATATGAAAAGGCGATTTGTCAGGGTGTTCTATTAAGAATGCCTCAGTTAGAAAGTGAAGAAATTTCTTTTGAAGAACTTCAGTCTATGGAGTCGGAAAGAATGGCTGGAAAATTAGGTAGTTCAGGAAAATAATGAGGTCTATTGTCCTAAAGACAATAGGCCTTTTTTTATTATATTAAGACACATTTAATAAATTAGGATATAAAGCTAAAATCAACACTCATACAACGTC